>Ga0114996_10003085_pt1 | contig 20982 bp, 26 predicted proteins | sample ArcticOcean_MG_C_4_FD_87039 | JGI IMG/M metagenome (GOLD analysis project Ga0114996, IMG submission 87039) | Marine microbial communities from western Arctic Ocean - ArcticOcean_MG_CB4_134 | ecosystem: Environmental > Aquatic > Marine > Oceanic | place: Arctic Ocean: Canada Basin | collected... | reverse complement strand
ATGATCATCCAATTGTTTCTAATTGTATGATTCATTTTGATTTGACTGATGATGATCATCCAATTGTTTCTAATTGTATGATTCAGATGTTTTTTTTAATAAACTTTAGAACATTCTTTATAATTTTGACATAAAATTTAAGAAATCATGAAATTGTATTATGATTTAAGATCCAGAAAAGTGTTTCGTGTGAAAAAGATTAAATATAGTGGTACTTTAACACATTCAGAAAACAAGATGTTAAAAGACGGTTCATGGGAGAAAGAACAGAAGTTATTATCAGAAAGTTTTACAAATGTTAATAATGATGCGTTGTTAAGTTTTAGTGACCCAGATAGATTTGAAGCTGATGAATCTGACGTGGAAACTGCACAGAATGATTCTGAAAATGAAGATGGGGAAGAAGATGCGATATTTGACAATTCTATCAAATTATTGGAGGAGTGGACTGATGGATTGGAAATAATGGCAAATATGACAACGGATTTTGTAGAGGAATTGTCAGGCGGTGACGAAGATAAGATTTGTTATGTAAAAGATCTTCTTGATGCTACTATTACCGCACTTGAATTGTGTCAAGCTCGTGTTTCCGCTGCCATTGATAGTATCTAAATAGGTAGTTCATTTGTTCCGAGTGTTAGTGATGCTTTTTTCCTATGTTTTAAAATACTTCGTTTGGTACGATTTCGCATCCTAATTTTACTTAATTTGGTTGGTTTTCTTTTATATGGCACCCCTTGTTTGAACTCGACAGGCGTTTTTCGAAATGCAGGGGATGTTTTTACGTCTGTCATATGTGCCCCGTAAATCCATTTACGTAATTGTGACACTGATTGTGAATTTGGATGTTCGTATAAAGAAGGCATTTCAAAATTTATGTATTTAAGGACGGAAAAAATCGTGATTATCTAAACCATTTAATGCACTTCTTAAGTCGTCTGTAATTTCGTTCAGTAGACCAACGGCAGTTGAAAGACTTTCCTCTTTTTTTGATCTTTGTGGTTGTAATTCTTCTTGTTCTTCTGGTTTTATCAAACATTCTCGTTCTTTTTTTAGTAATTCAATGGATTTCTTTAACCTTTCGTTCTCTTTTATTAATTGTATGTTTTCTTCTGTCAAACCACGGCATTTTACAATATTTTCAACTTGTTCGCCGAAAGTCGGGAATGATTGAAAGAATTCAATGGTTGTGGCATCATCTTCTTCATTCATTTTGGAAATTTTGTGAAAAGTGAAGAACAATAATTGGAACAATTCGAAGAAAACAATTTTTAAATTCATAAATTTCAATGTTCAATGATTGGGATCCTTTGGACAATGTTGAATATTTCAACGAAGTTCAACATCCTGCATTGGCACTACAACAGAATTTTGCCGCTTTTCCAGAGATAGATCCGTTGGCTTTAGATCTTGATGCTGAACATTTTTACAATAATGTTCAAGTGCAGCCGGATAATCTTGCTTTTAGAGCAAATGCAGTGGTACGACTTCCTCCTCACATTGCACGAGATAGATTAGATGCATACGTGGCAAATATGGGTGATATTGGCAATCCAGAGGATTTCGCGATCATGCAACATCCAAATATTCAATTGAACCCGGCTAATGCAAACAATTTAAACGAACCTGTTCCGATTTTTAGCGGAACGGTTCTTGTTCGTTCGTTCGTGAATAATTTCGAACATTTGTTGATATTCTGTTATGAGGCTGTAGTCAGTGATTTAATTGATGCGGGTGCTTTCAATATTCGGAGACCATATCTTGTTCGTATGCAGTTTCGGATTATTGGAGTTGATCGAATGCATATGAGAAATGTTCCTGCCATTCAGATGGCCGAATTTCACAATCATACAGTGAATCATGATCATACAATAACATTTTTGAATGACGAGTATATCAATTGGGCTAGAGCTGGTATGATAGATTTTGATGGATCGGGTGATTTATTGGATTTTGAACAACAGGATGTTCAATTTCAGTTTTTCTTCTTTGGTGGACCTCCATATGAGTTTGCGAATGAAGTAGGAGGCGAGGGGAACGCTGATGAGGATGATGACGTTGGGTTTTTCGATTACATAGGCGGGTTGGATGAAGATGCTGCCCCTGGTATGAGGAAAAAAAGAAAGCTTGATAGATCTGACGTTGGTTCTGGTAATATTTTGCCACGTAGGAGTGCTAGAGGAGAGACTCCTGGTGCTAGTAGTCGAATAAGATCAGCTCCCCGTAAAACCGGTAGACGTATTGCAGGGAATTTGTTTATTCAAGGAGGAATGGATGATTTGTTTTATGCGTCAAAAGCATGTGTGAAAACACCTGACAATTCAAATGGATATTGTTTTGCTATGTCATTTTTGAGAGCACAATGTCGAATTGTAGAATATGAACCGAATGAACTTTTGGATGTTGACTGTGATGTGATGAACACAATCCATGAAACTAAAAACACAATATATGATGGATCTGAATTTGAGAAATATTTGGTGGATTTGGGATTAGGTGAATTATATTCCGATTTTATTATTCCGGATTTCTATGAGACTGAATCGTCTGAATCTTTCCCTTGGAAATCGGGTCAAAAGTTGATTTTATTTAACACTTATAAAAAGAAGCTGTCTCATAGCCGTAATACGATTATAAGATATGCAATCAATGAAACCACAGAAGAAGGTATGCCAGAGAACTTTTTAGAATGTTGGAGGGATGCTGCTATAGAATTACATTCATATGTAGAATGGAGATGGGGAGATTCTTTTGATTCTACGGATTTGGATACTTGTTTAGCTGCATATGCATTCGTGTTTGGGGTTCATATTCATTTATTTCGTAGTGAAACCGGGGGAGAAAGATGTGATTTGATGGTTCCTGATTTCCCCCTGAGGACTTTGAATAGATATCGCACTCGTTTTCATGTGTGTATGCTTTTAAGTGGAGATCATTGTCATGGTATTACGTCTATTCGGAACTTCAAAAAGGATAATATGTGTATGGAAACCGGGGTTTACACGTATTGTGATTTATGTACCGATTTGAAGCGTTGCAATAATATGACTATTGATAAGGCAAAGAAACATGCTAGTTGTTGTGTGAAAGAAAAACATTTTGAAGGTAATGGGAAACTTGAAACGTTTTTAACGAAGAAAACTGAAGGAAAAGAAAAAAGTATCCGTTACTATCCTTTGCCCAAAAAAGATCAAATAGAGAAACCATATTGTTACACGTGTTGCTGTTTTGAGTGTGGCAATGTTGATCACAATCAAAAACCTAAGATTCCGTATACTTGTTCACGATGCAATGGGGAGTTATGTAAGGATGATTTGAATGGACATTCTTGTTATATGAAAGTTCCAAAAGAAAGAGCCCCTTTAAACGAAGATAAGATATTCGTTTATGATATTGAAGCGTGTCAAACTCAATATGGAGATAAGAACCGATTTCAACATGAGTTAACTTTGCTGTATATGTTACCGGTTTATTCCACAAATGGACTTTGCGATGCGAAAGAAATGCATTCAATGGGTGATTTTATGCGTTTATTACAAACCGATGTTCGGTATGAGAACTCTATTTTTATCGCACACAACGGAGGTGGGTATGATCATCAATATGTTCTCAAATATATCGAATCAAATGCCATCCGACATGAAACACTACCTTGTCCGAATAATCCACATAAATATATTTTGCTGAAAATGTTTTTGCCAAGAAATGGATTCGTTCTTTTTGTTGATTTCATGTTATTTGTACCGGCTAGTTTGAAAGAGGTAGCAATATCTTTCGGTTTAAACATGTCCAAAGGAGATTTTCCCCATCGGTTTCATACTAAAGAACGAATGGATTATGAAGGAGCATTACCTCCTATTAATACTCAAGATGATTTTTATTCTATCCAGTTTAGAAAGGATGAAAATGAAGTACAAGAGTTGATGGACTGGTATGAGATTGAGAAAAGCTTATGGTGTATTTGCAATGATGGGAAATGCCGTTGTGGTAAACCAAAGTGGAAATTGAAGGAACAATTGGCACAATATTGTCGGACTGATGTGTATCTTCTTGCAAATGCTTGTCGTATTTATCGCACGAAAGCATTAGATTTTGGCGATTATTCTCTAGATCCCTTTACTTTCTTGACACAATCTCAAATGGCTCTTCATATGTTTCTACGTCAGAATACTTTCCAATTAGCTTTGATTGATGATAAGATTCGACCTTCGTTTGATCCACGATCGATAATATGGCTTGAAGGTTTGATGGATGAATGTGATAGAAAATATAAAATCTGTCATGTAGGAAATTCAAACAAAGAATGGTATCATACTTTCGTGAGAGAATATGTTTCCGGGTTTTGTGAAGCAACAAATACTATCTATGATTTTATTTCTTGTGATTATTGGGGATGTCCCCATTGTCATAGACACGAGATTGAACACAAGACGATGCATCCGACCCGTAATATAACCTATGATGTTTTGAATGAAAGGATTATGCATAAACATACTGAAATCGCGAAAGGTTCAAAGACGTTATTAGTTATGCGTTCATGTATGTTTGACCGAAAACAAGAAAAGGAAAAACCGTCTCTCAAAAAGGAATATATGAAAGAAGTGAGTTGTGTGATGAAAGATAGAGAAATGTTTTATGGGGGACGTGTAGAGGTTTTCAGCCCTTATGCAGATGGGACAAAAAAGGATGAAATTAAACACATTGATGTTTGTTCTATGTATCCGTTTGTATGTGGCAGCAAAGAAATTCCTATTGATCATCCAGAAATTTTTTTTGGAGTTGATTGTGATATGGACAGGTTATCAGATATACGAGAAGACGGATATTGGGGATTTATTCGTTGTAAAGTATTACCATGTACACATGATTTGATTGGATTGTTACCCAGTCATTCTGAGAATAGATTAGTATTTGATCTATATGAGAAAATTGGGACATGGCATACTTCTGAATTATATTTAGCCATGGAACGCGGGTATCGTATATTAGAAATTTACGAAGTCAAACATTGGGGACCCGGTGCTAGATCAAACAAGGTATTCAAACCTTATATTAGTTTCTTTATGCGTCAAAAACTTGAAGCTGGAGGATGGGTTAAACTAGGATACACTGATGAAAATCCACCAGAAGAATTGAAGCAGTCGATTTGTGATAATATTGCAACGTTGAACAATGGAATTGGTATACCAAGACCTGAATATGTTAAAAAAGATGGTGTAGCATATCAATTGGCGAAATCGTATTTGGTTTGTCTATGGGCAAAATTCGGACAACGGACGGAACAAAAAGGAAGTGCTATTGTAACGGGTTTGAATGAATATTTGAAAGTTTGGAAATGCCCACACATCGATAGAAGTTCGTTGAAATTTAGACATATTAACAACAACTCCTATCATGTAGTCTATAACAATATGGATGGAATTGCCCCAGTCCATTCACATTATAATATTTATATTAGTGCTACCGTTACTGCTGAAGCTCGTTGTATACTTCATAGGAAGATGTATTCAATTGGGCCAGAACGTATTTTATATTGTGATACTGATTCTATTATTTTTTCAAAGGGTTCAGAACAAGAGGATTTTATATCTATGGGACTTGGAGGATGGCAAGACGAGAAGAAGGGACAGAAGATTGATTATTATGTATCCGTTGCACCTAAAACATATGTTCTTTCAATTATATCAGGAGAAGATTGTATCAAAGCCAAAGGAGTCAAGATGAATATAGTGAATCGGCAAAATGTCAAGTTCAAATCCATGCTGAAGTTATTAGAAGATACTATTTGCGGAGGGGAGAACGAGTTTATTGAAGTTGATGATATGGTTATTGCACCAAATTCAACTGATAGTAATCTACCGTATGCAACTATGGTGACACGTTATGGGACGAAGAAAATGAAGGTAGTATTCTCGAAAAGGAATTTAGTTACTTACGGTGACAAGAGAAGTATAAATGAACTACAAATTAAACTACTTCCTTGGGGGTATAGATAGCCTGTTTACTACCATTAACTTAATAAGTCCATATGATTTGTCCTCCTGGTAGAATTGTCATAACGGCTTCATGAGGAATGATAGCAGTACCTTCATACGATCGACCAGTCACAGCTAATCCAGTAGCACCAGTCAGTAGTAGAGAAACAGTGTTGTTGTTCAAATACATACCACTAGAAGCAAGATCAGTCATACCATTCCAACCATTTAGATTGAAAGCAATCAATGAATTGCAACTTGGGGGCACAAAAACACCATCCAAAACATACCCTGCGCGAGAAAGAGGATGTTTGCATACTTGATCATCGAGCAATGATTTGTGGATGAAAGGAGTGAAAAATCCACCTTCAGCTGTTTCAGAAATCAATTCAGAACCATAATAGCCTTGGGTATCAAGAACAGCACTTTGATCAGTCAATCCATGCATAACTTTCAAAGTTTCAACAGCCCATTCAGTAGATGATTTGATAGGTTGAGCAGGGATGTAATTGTTTCCAATACGCAACTGATAACTGAATGCAGTATTTTGACGAGATCTAGTAATGGTTTCTTTTCCACCGAGCGTGTCATTATTAGCAGCGTCAACTGCAACTAGACTTGGATCGACTTTTGCAAATGGGTTGATGGATGAATTGGAGTCATAATACAAGCCTTCTTGAACAGAATTCTGGTCAATGTCTTGGAACGAGAAGATAATACTATCAGCACTAGCAATCTTTGCAGGGACAATGATGGTTTGACTGGCATTATTAGCAACATTCAAAGGATAAGTACGGACAGAATTTGTCTTGATTCGAATACCACCTTCTTGAGTAACCATATTGACAATAGTTGCACCCAACTCAGGAGGCAACACAATTTCATCTCCCACAAATTGGATGTTTGACATAGTATAATTGAATGAAGTGGCGGCAGGAAGTGCAACTGCATTAGGACCGATCATTTGGGGATATTCCATGGCTTCTTTGTCAACGGAATTCATACGAGCACTTTGGGCATGAGATTCGGGGTAAGCACTACCATAACAAAAGGGAGTGGTTGAAGTCAATTCAACTTGTGCGGAGAGTAATCCAGTCGATGCGGCGTCAGTCGAAAATTGGTATGGTTTTGCTATCGTGATTTGAGCTACAATAGCATCAGTCGTCAAAGGAACTCCTAAGTTTGGATTTGCCAAGCGAGAAGAAGTATGAAGTCTCCATTGCGTGCCTGCGACATCTATAGCGGCTCTTGTATCATCGACCCCTACTACACTGACGTAATCACGGTTCGTTCCTGGAATTCTGCGGCATGGATCCATACTTAATTGAACCACTTGTTGAACTGGGGAAGTAACAAGTTGAATGAACATAGCTTGGTTGGAGATAAGACCGGTAGGAAGGAACTTAACTGCCATAGAACCAACAATACCAGACATAAACGGCATGCAAACATTGTAAGTTCTCTTCACAAGAGTGGGTGCTTTCAACACCTTCTTAGCCGCATTGGTTGTGGCCGCTACCATACCAATAGGAATGTTTTTCACATTGGATAAGAAATTCATGAAATCTTGAACACGAACATTCCCCAATTTCTCCTTGAATTTCAAAGCCATGGCAGGATTACTGATATAAGATTCTGGCCAATTATGCATTCCATCAGTTATAAAAACATTCGTAAGCTTTGTACTTCCTTTGGCAGGACCATGCATGATTAGACCATCCCAATCACACATAGGAGGAGGATTTCTAGTTAAACCATGGCCAGTAAGGGATCGTTGACCCATGAACATCTTGAATTCTTGTTGCATTGTTCCTGACAAAAAACTCAGGGTACGATAAGCCAATCCATATCTAAGAATCTCTTCAAGTGGATTTCCTTGGTTGAAAACTCGGAATTCTCTGATTAAAGAAGCAATTCCTTCCATGCCAAATGAACAATAATCCACGAAACGGTTTTCAGTCCATAAAGTAAGATCAAGCTGAAGATAGCATGAATGAGGATCTAATAGGGTACTCACTTGGGCAGTGTTTAAATAAATATTCAACATTGACCCAGGAGTAGCCACAGATCCGACCCCATTTGTAACAGGGGAGACGAAACGGGTACGATAAACATCGACCGCATTAGATTTTCCAGAAGATAGATTTGCTGCTCTTGGTACACTCATTTTTTTGATCCGAAAATTACAGCTATGCTTGAAACGCCTTTACCGCCTAATGTTTTTGGTTGTCCAGTAGTTTTTCCGGATTGACGCTTTGGCATCTTTTTTATGTTAAAAATTATTTTCTACCCATTACTGTTATAATCGGAGGTTTTCCTTTTCTTGGTCGTATAAATAATTTTCCTTTATTAAATGCTTTTAAATGAACAGGACAAAGATTCACAGAAACTACGTGTCTTTTCCCTTCTTTATCTTTGTATTGTACTTTCATCTTTTTTATGAAACAATTTATTATTTTACCCAAAAACAAAAGAACAATCTGATTAAAAAACTGTTTAAAATTAAAAAAAAACTGTTTAAAATTAAAAAAAATAAACATCTATAATCAAATGAATTCAAATTGGGTAGAGTATTGTTGAGGTGGAGCATGATATTTTGGTGCTTTGTGCTTCGATGATCGTACAGGGATTATAGGTTCTTCAGAGGAAACGGATGAGTCAGATTCATCTGAGGATTCAGATTCTGAAGAAGGTGGAGTTGGAAGTCGTTTCGATTCCTTTTTGGGCTTTTTTTCCACTCTTTTGGGTTCCTTTAGTTTCTTGTGGCTACGTTTAGGAATTTCTTCCTCTTCATCCATTTTCTCGGGGTCTTTCTTCGAATTTCGCATTTTCAATTGCGCTATTTCAGCGTCTCTTTGAGCAAGTAACAACTGTGCTTTCAAAAAATCCGTTTCCGAAACCGATTCCATTTGTTTTTTTTTGAGTTTTAATTCTTTGTTATTTTTTCTTGTTTCAACATTTTTTTGTTGACATAATTTCCAAGTTGCTTCTTGAGCTTCCGTCTTTATTTTTTTTTCTTTAAGAACTTTATTCAAAACCGCCACAGGTTCAATTTTCTCCTTTTTCACTTCAATAGTGTCTTGTGAGTCACTTTTATCCGTTTGTGTTTCTAGATCATTATTCATAATGGATTCAAACGCCCCAAATGAGAAAAATGTAGTTCCAAATACTTTCGATGTGGAAGCACAAAATAACTGTTCGAAAACCGACCTTGTTGATCCTGCGGTATTTACGTCAGGCGAGTATACATATGAACGAAAAACCCTTATATCAGATGAAGATTTAGAGAAATTGATGGAATATTTCCCTGAACCTTACCAAATTGCCTTACGTTCCAAAATTGAGAAGGGTAAAAACCTTGAACGAATTGAAAGTACTTACGATACGACAACGGTTTCTGATGATAAATAAAATTTAAATCGTTTCTTTTATTTACAGACATTTACATAAAAATTCAAAATGCAAACGATTAATAGTGAACAAAGGACAAGCGGAATCGCATTGCATTCCGCAGATTCAAATACAAAAAGTACAGCAAAAAGTCAATGTGCTTGGATTTTAGCTGAACCAATTGTTGCTTCAGATACTCACACAGCTGGGATTATATATTTGAATCAATTTGTTACTAATAACACATTTGCAAACATTACATCTGCAAATAACATTTTGAAAATAGTATCTGAATGGACTGATGCTGTTGGTGTTACTATATTTGAAGATGTAATCACAATTACAGTAAAACCGGGGCATTATACTGTTACTGAGTTGGTGGCTTATCTTAACGATCGTTGTTATAGAGTTGATGGAGGATTTTTCTATGGTTTAGGAACAGATACTGGAGTTACTGCAGGAAATGGGTTTACTGTAGGAACTAGTAGAATCAGTATTCATTCTTTATTGACAGATACCGCTGTTTGGAGTAATCAAATCGCAAATACTCATCGATACCGTTCGTTTTATTTGAGAAATGATGCTACCACAGCTCCTTTAATGACTCTTTTAGGATTTACATCTTCTCAGAAAATTGGGTTTTCCTTGGGTACACATTTTGAAGAACAGGCAGCAGCAGCAGCTTATGAATATCGAGCATTGGCGACAACAGATACTTATGCAATCAGTACTACAGGACTTTATGAAGCTGTTTCGTCATTTGATTTAAGTGGAATCAAATCAATTGTTGTTCGTCTTGTTGAAATTCAAGGAACGTTACAAACACCTGCTCATCTAGGGAAAAATGCAATTGCAACCATCCCTATTTTTGTTGCATACGGAAGTCGAATCGTTTTTCAACCTGCAAGTCCTATCAAAATAGAAGTCCCTAATTTATCTATGTATGCTATATCCATTGATTTATCTGATGAAAAAGGAGTACCCATCGATTTACAAGGCAGTGAATATACTATGACACTTGTTGTTGAATGGAAAGGAGTTCGAATGCATACAAGTACCAGTATTAATTATAACACCTCAAATCCTCATCAAATAGATTCTGCTACAAGTCTAAACTACGGCACTTTATCCAGGGAATCTAGCCAACTTGTTCGTCAAAAGAAAGCACGTACAGATTTCTTCTAATCTTCTTCTTCCTTTTTGGAATAAAACTCAGAAGCGGGAATAGATTCTTGGGTTGTCTTCGTGATTATTCCGAATTCAGCAAAATCATGCATATAGTGTTCACCACACCCATTCATTTTCACACCGTAATAAAGTTGCATAAAAACTCTTAAAGCATTCATTTGGTCTAACACATAGTAATAGATTTGTTCATCTTCTGTCTTTGATGCCCACTGTAAACGACCTACGAAACAATTATATATTATACAAAAGTATATCTTTGAATAATCATCAGTAAAATAATGGGTATAAGGATAATCATCCTTTTTTTCAGTATTCAAAACACCAAATTCAATGTCAGGAGATAAAAATTCTTTCTGAGATGGAGTAATAAAATGAAACGTCTCAATCAAATAACGTCTCAACCCAATCATTCTCTTTATAGAAATTTCATATTCTATCTTTTTCCCGTTTTTCGCGGCCCAAATAATTGTTTGAGAAAGATTGCAATGAAACTTCCACATTGTTGAATAAAAGAACTTATATTTCTCTTCTGTTCCGTTTTTCTTCATGGTATAACCAAACGCTTCTGCAAACCAGAACCAAAATGTCGGAAGTGGGTAAGTTTGAAGGACATCAGATTCACCAGAATCAACAAATCGGGTAAGCGGTAATGTAGCTTCATATTCCATTAAACATTCATAGAAAGTAGGTAATGCTCTTTGTTCTTTATCAATATCATCATCATCTTCCTGAGCATCATGAGGATTTTCCATTATGAATTTTTATGAATTTTATGAAATCGAAGGTTCTATTTGTTCTATTGTTCTTTATTGTTCATAAAATTATTATGGAAGATATAAAATGGGTGATTCCTTTATTATTAGGAAAAGGACAAGTAAAAAATTTTCAAAGTTCACATTATTATAATTTATTTCAAGGGAGAATCAATTTACCTTCTTGGATACTTGCAAGTGTTGGAAAATCAAGTGATCATAAACGTTGTGTCAAATTTTTTAGGATTATTTATTGTTCTAAAGGACCATTATTAGGAAAACAATGGATTCAAATGTATGAAGAAGATTCTGTCAATGAATTCAGATGTGTTGTTTCTTTCAAAAGAGATTGTCTCCAATTCATAGATCAGCTTGCATTTGATCGGCATACGTTCATTATAGTTCAATCAAATAGAACTATTGTACGATTACAAAAAGTAAGGGGTTTATTATATTGCCCCAATCATGCAAATACTCAGTATATAAAGAACAAAAAGAAGAACGCGGATGTTTTATCAAAATTTCGGATTACATTTAAAAGTTTGGTACAAGAAACATTAACTAAGATGGGGAATGAAGATACTTTCAATGATCTTGGAACTATACAGAAAATTATCCGTATTAAACGCGAATGCATAGATAAATTAGACGAAGAATGGAAAACCATATTGGCACAATGTCCGAATATCTAAAACCAATATTTCGTGTAGTTATATATTCCTCACTTTCAAGACCACCTAATTCTCTCTTCTTTTCTACAATTTCTGTCCTTGCCGTTTTGTCTTCAATATTTTGTATGCCACGTTTGCTTTCCGCGATGCCATAATCAACGGGCCAATTATTGGTAAGTTTTAAAACATCTTGTAAAACATCTTGTTTAGAAATTTTTGTACTTTCTTAGGCTTGCCACCTCTTCGTCCTTTTGCTTCTTCTTGGAGGTGCAGGAGAAGAGGGTCCATTTTCCCCACCCGAGGGATCATATACAAACGTAGTGGCCTGATGAGCAGCTTCGTCAAATTCAATTTCTTTTTTACTACCGGATTTTGACCCTCCACCAATACCATCTCCACCCCCAGGAGGACCATAATAGAAACCTCCACCCCCACGACCAATACCACCATAATAGAAGAAACCCCCAGGACCAATAACACCCCCAGGACCCTCGGGAGGTCCCATTGGGAAATCTTCACCAACTCTTTTCACTCCTCTTGGTGGAGGTGGTCTTCCAACAAATTCTCCAGCAATCCCTTTTGGTGCTAAAGCACCTGCTCTCTTTCTCAAATCTCTAATTCGTGCTTCATTAGCAATAATGTCTCTTTGGTTAAGCAATGAACCATTGACTTTGAACAATTTATCAGCAGCAAATCGAGCCGAAAGAGGATTTGTTTTAGCATTCATAGGTTCACCATTTGCACGGACTTGTAGATCTCTCAATCCTTCATCATTTGTTGCAATTTCTGTACCATCACCTTTAATAAGAAATTCAATATGAAAATTGTTGGACCCGAAACGATTTGTAGCACTTTTCTCGGCAAATAATCCACCTTCTTTCGTAAATGGTTGATGATATGCTCTGGCTTCTGGTACATCCATTTGACGCTTTCTCCATATTTCGTGTTCTTTGTTTTTACCTCTGAGACCAAATGCCCCTGTACTTGTCTCTTTATGTTTGCTGACAAGTGTTCCTTTCCAACGGGCAAGATTTCCTCCTTGTTGATCTATAGAACGTCGTGCTGATTTAGGAACTTTTAATCCATTAACAGCTAAAAACCCTTTATGTACATCAGAACCATCACTTGCGAACAAACTAGTGGCATTTTTAACAGCCCCAACAATTGCACCGATGTCCCGATTATTGGGATCATCTTCATTGATTTTTAGTTGTGAATACCTTGACATGTTTGAATTTTATGTTGTGTAAATATAAAGACATGAAAATTAAAAAACTGTTTTATTACTTATCGCCTCCTAAACCTTCGTTCTCATCGGATTCATTTCCATTAGTAATACTATCAACTGTTAAAAATTCATCGAAATTTCTACGAAACATCTTATTTTCGTCTTCTGCTCTCATATCAATAGTCAAGAAATTATGTTTACTTCCTTTAATGGCCTTTTTGTAGATTGAAATGAACTCATCATAAGTTATATTAGAAGCCAATGTTTTATACATTGATTCCAACTGACTATAATCATGCGTTGGAAAGATAAAAAATTGCCTTCCTTGTTGTCTTAACGCTTTCTGAGCTCCCGTATTGAATGTTTGTACAAGCATAAAAATTGTCAATCCCAATCCATGCAAATGACGGTGACGCAATACTAAATTAGTGAAATCGTTCTTGATACTGGATACATATAAATTGGAGTGAGACATATCATCAATAATCAAACAAGGACTTGGGAATACTATTTTTTTGGGTGGTTTCCTGTACTTTTGTTGAGCCAAAATAAATTTATCATTGAAACTAGCTTTTCCTTTTTGATACCGTTTATATATCCTCTTATATCTTTTTTCAAGTTCATAATCGTCTGCCATTTTTTTCACTTTAAAGGTAATCTCTTCAACAGCACCTAATGCATTACGCCTATCTTGATATATATCTTCTGGATCTGCCTTTAATACTTTCAAAGGTTCATTTTGATCATATGTTGGCGATAAAATAAACAATCGATTGAAAGATTCACGTTCAAAATATTCACTTGTCAATAAAGACACGGCATTTGTTTTTCCACATCCAACATTACCTACAAAAAGTCCGAGTGTATGTAAAGGAAATAAATGTTTGGGATGTTTTGGTGTTTTTTTAGATTTGCATTCCACTTCTTTGTTTTCTAATCCCTTAATTTTTGTTGTTTTTACACGACATGTTTTTGATGCTTTTTTTGGTTCTCTCATATTAAATGTAATTTTTTAAATTATCATACGGGGGAAAAACGGAAAAATCTAAACATTTTCAACTTGGGTAGAAACTCCATCAGCTAAATTGGATTCATTCTGGGTTTTAGTGTCGTTCTGAGCCTCGGCGTCGTCGCAAAGACGTCTTTTCTTGCTTTCACCACGCTCTTCAGTTGTCAAATATTTGGTTGTTCTGTTCAATTCCCATGCCCAGAATATCTGAGAAGTCAAGTTGATTTCATCATTCTCTATTCTCACTTCCCCCACTCGGTAGATCAATTTTCCTGGCTTCCCTTTGAATTCCTCCATTGGAAAAGCGATTGTCTCAAAATGAGCAGGTTCGCCTTCTTTACGAGGAAGAATCTTCTTGGCTTGCAGTTTCTTGACAATAATACAATCATCAGCTCTGGAAAGGATCAATACATTGTGTTTGGCTATTTCATGTAGCTTCATATTGAAGAACTCCATCAATTGTTGAATTCCGCACATGAACTCATCTTTAGAACAATTCTTCTTGTATGCCATAATAGGAGCAGCAGCATGCCAACATTTTCCAGCATCGTCTGGTTTACGAATTGGTTCAATATCTCCGTTTTCGGCAACTACTTGGAAAGGAAGAAATGATGCTCCTAGGATACTCATCTCAAGAGAGTAGACTGAGTACTCTCTGCAATCTTTCATTCGAATAGCAATAGCAACAACACCAGCTGTAATAGCTGCAACACATGCAGCAACATTCAAAATAGTGATCATGCGTCCATTGCTTTTCGGCAAAGTTTTCAATTTTGGTTCGCCCTTGTAAACATATTCATCTTCCTCACTTTCAGAACAACTCATCTTTCTAAATAAACTTGAAATTTTGTGAGAATTTATGTTTCTATTTCAATTCTTCCATAACTGGCCTTCGTTGAATAATTACACTTCTAAACTGTTTTTTTTTGTTTCGAATTGTTCTTTAAAAATAAAAAAAAGAAAAATGGGTAATGACGACACGACTTTTCTTATCCTAAATTCTGCTTTTGGATTGGGCATATTAGCATTATTGACTGTTGCTATAAAATATTGTTTCAGAAGCAAATGTACAGAGTTTGTATGTTGTTGGGGTCTTTTTACGATTCAAAGAAATGTAGCAGCAGAAAACACTGAATTAGAAATAGAAAATCAAAATCAATCCAAAGCACCACCACAATTATCACCATCAACACCACAATCACCAAAACAACAATTATCTAAACCTACATCAAGTTCTACCATGTTATTAGGTGATGATGAATGTAATTAATTAACCTTTCTCTTTTTGAACGTTTTCTTGCTGCTATCGAGTTCCTCGGCTCTGGCAGCTGCTTCAGCAGTTGACAACCACTTCATATTTGGCTGACACTTGAATCCGAACGACATATTACCACCCTTCTGCGATACCCAGATATACGAAAAACGAAAACAGGTTTTTCCAGGCTTATCAAGATACTGTTGAGGATCGAAGTCAACTTTCTTGAAGTCCTTGAATTGTTTGAATTGAATTTCCTTCGTATCGTTCTTGAACGAAACTTCACACACGGGATATTTCTTGGCCAGGATAATTTTCATGTCCGCGTTGATTCGATTGGCTACGTATTCATACGCTACTTTCTCTTCTGGCGAACTGAACGAACATGAATACACTACATCATCATACTCATTTGGAATAGTTTCAAACCCATCATCATCCATTGCAAACGAACAATTCAACGGTTCCAAAACTCCATATTTCAATTTGATTTTTGAAATACCGACTTCGTCAGTTACTTTTTTGAAATCAGGTTCGGAACATACAAAAGAACAATCTCCCGCTTTCAAATGAGCTGCCAACGTCACTAAGCCAGGATATGTAATTGTTTCTTTGGTTACACGACATTCGGTCTGAGTTGCTGTTGAAGAAGTTGAAGAAGCCATGATTTCTGAAATTTTATGACAAAAAATAGAACAATAAAAGAATAGAACAATAGAAACAATAGAAGAAAATTCAAAAATTCAAAATTCAAAAATATGTTGAGTCAAGAAATAATAGCCGTTTTAAAAAGTGCACATACAAAAATGATTAATACATACATAGGAAAAGAAGACATGTTAGGAAATTGGATTAATTTTGATAAATGGTTAGACATATTAATCGAAAAACAAAAGAAATACCTAGAACTATATGCTTTGAACCTAACTAAATGATTCTTATTCTTTTTACCAAACTACACTGACTGAAGTAAACCCAGTGTCGTTGGTATGATGATTAGATGATACATATGCATTAGCACCTTTCGTTGCTTGATGTAGTTTGAAGGATGTTGTCAATCTAGCATAAATGTTAAAAGACAAAATATTGACGAGATTCCCGTCGTCTTCAAAAGATCCGTGTACAGAAATACGATAATTTGTATCAGGCGGATCTGTACCAAAAGTACATAAGAATTTCCCAGTAGCAGAGTCATATGTAACAGTCAAATTGCTTTGAGTTTTATTAGCAAATGCACCATCATAACTCCAAATTGCCCAAGCTCTTTCCATAGGAACGCCAGTAACTGCCGTTACAGTAATATCATTCAAATTGTTTGGCCCGACGCTATTAATACCCCAATTGGTACACCCAGCGGGTGTTTTCACAGTCGTCATTGGGGTCCCGACCACCAAAAGACTAGTTGTGGTACATGTAGATCCGGTATTGAAAGTGTATGCCAAAGGTCTACTAATTTGTGTGGTTCTATATCCATCAATAGCAACGTTCGCATTAACAGTAAAATTATCTGGGCGAAACATAGATCCGTAAAAATAATCATCTGAATTATCATCCATAATATAAGTCCCTTTCACCCTAAACGGAACTTCATACGGGTTTGAAGCCACCAAGTCTACAGGAGCATATAAGAACCCAGCCCCAGTAAATGTAGCATCCGTAAACATTGTTGCTTTTGATTCATTGGTCACATTCTCTAATCCAATTAGTGCACCTGTCAATCCAGTTGGTGTTCCACTAAACACGGGATTACCAGCAATAGTTGTTGCTGTAATAGATGTTGTATCAATAGTTTTCAAATAATTCGTTCCAGAACTTTCAATAGACCAATCATTACCCACACCAGCTCGAGATATGTTAACTCCGACTTTTAATAGTGCAGTTTTTGCAACGGTAGCATTATTCCACGTCTCGGATGTTGGTTTAGAAATACGAACACCAGCATATCGACTTAAGGCAGCACCAGTACTCGCAGTAAAACTATCCGGCTCAAATACTATATGATCAAACCAATTCTCATTATTCGATAGCGGATTGTCATCCATAGTATAAGTTCCATTCACTGATAACGAAGTAGTAACAGAAGTATTAGATGTTTTGGTTTCATCAATCGTGACTTTTCCATCAAAAGTTTGGGTTCCCGCTAAAGTCGATCCAGTAAATGTAGCATCCGTAAACATTGTTGCTTTTGATTCATTGGTCACATTCCCTAACCCAACATGAGTTTTTGTCAATCCTACAACATTATCAGTTCCTGTGAAATCTGGTGTTCCAGTAAAAGTAGTTGAAAATGTATCATCTGTGGTATTCCCGTAAATATTACTATACTCCGTACTCATATTTCAAATTTTATGTAAACGTTTATTTAAAAACAAATTTTGTTTTTAAACTTTTGTAATGAAAAAACTCGACACCTATTTCTTCTTTGAACCTTTTTTCTTATCGATTTGTTTCATAGCAGCACCACTTGCATAGTTTGAACCCATAGAAATATGTTTACGTTGTTGTTTGGTGGTATGTTTGTCCAATAGACCACTCTTCAATAAATTCTGGGTAAAACTATTGGCATATGCCACAGCAGCAATTTCGGGTTGTCCGGTAGCTACGGCTGCGACAACTGTAGGATCAGCAGCGGGTTTCAAAGCCAATTTAGCCCCAATTTTCGCTCCTTTCACAAAATCCCGACGATTTTTCTTACTGAAAGTATTCTTGAACTTGCGTCGCGTACTTTTCTTGAATCCCAACCTTTTTAAAATCTTGACCATTTTCAAATTCAAATTTAAAATTTATGTTATTCATGTACTAAAAAGTAAACTGGTTTTTAAACCTTTAAATGTTAATAACATTCAAACGGTCGCTCGAAAACTGAGTTCTGTCAGGCGCATAGTTTGAAAATACAAACACATGAGGTGGATTAAAGAGTTTTGATCCTGTCTGATACTTCGTATTTGAAATCATTCCATCTTTGATAGCTTCTAGGGCAGCATAAGAAACTTCTAATCCTTTGGATCTTGGCATATCAATACACATGGCTCTACATTTAAACATGTCTGTCTTGAAAATCACGTTGCAAACATCGCTATATTTCCCACCACGGCTGATTGCTACTTTATAATGATGTACCAAATATTTCAAAAAACATGTTTTACCCGCACCTCCTTTCCGATCGAAAATCCAATTAACCGTACGGTTATCAGGTTCTGTCAAATATATATCCAACAAATCTTGTTGCCACTCACGTAACTCTGTAATAATTTCTAATGATCTAGAAATTTGTTCTAACGGACGTTTTTTCTCATTTGCAGTGGATTCAATCAAATCAAAAACACTCATTTTTGAAATTTTATGACAATTTATTCCATCAAAAAGAAGGTTTTAAATTTTAAACGAATATAAACTTCAAATCTACTTTATGGATCTTCCAAAACGGGTAGAAAAGGCTCTTTTCAACGCCCTTCTGGCTTGTACTTTTCTAGCACTTTTACTTCGTGCAATTTTAGCGATTGAGCTCACTCCTCTTCGAATTCTGAAAGCTGGCATACTGTTTTTTTTAATTTTATATGTTTATTTATTACAAAACAAAAAAACAGTCTAAATTATATCATTCTTATAATTTCTACTATACCACCATCCCACATATAAACGTCTATAGCCATAGTTGGGTAGGTATAAATATCATTTCCAGCAATTAAATACTCTACCAACGTAACATCGACAATAAAGACATAACGAAAGTTTAAATCATCCGTCAATAAATCGTAAATTTTTTGTACTGATTTGACATGGACCTTATTAATAAACTTAACCGGATCAACATGAACAATAGTGTTAAAAACATCCTCTAAATCAGAATTAACCCTGTTTTTAAAAATAAAATCGAATTTTCCGTTGAACATTTTGAAATTTGTAAATAATTTCGAAATAAATATTCTATTAAACAGTCTAAAAATAGTTTAAACATTCAATTTTAACAATCAAAAAAATTCAAAAAATGGGTAAAGAGAAGAAAATCTCACCTGCTGCAAAAAGCAATTTACATACTATCCTAAATGCAAGTTATACGAACAAAAAAACCGCTAAAATTGATTTGGCAAAGAAAGGATATACTTTGGATCACAAACTCAGCGGAAAACGAGCAAAAGTGTTTCTTGACCCAGAAGGAAATCCTTCCATTGTCTATACTGGTACTAAAACAATACAAGATGTAGGTACAGACATCAAATTTGTGGCCGGATTCAAAAAATCCAAAAGAATGAAACATTCTAAAAAAGTATTCAAAAGAGTGAAAAAGAAGTACGGGACGAACAACATTGATCTATACGGACATTCTCTAGGAGGATTACTTGCCGAAAACATACCCACAAAAGGAAATGTTGTTACTTACAACAAAGCGTCAAGAGGAGAAAAAGTAACAAACAAAAAACAAACGGATATAAGGACCAAATATGATGTGGTTAGTTTATTAACACCCAAACACAAGAACTCGATACGTATCAAAGGAATTAAAAATCCGTTGAAAACGCATTCAATTGATATGTTAAAATAAGAACACGTTATTTTTTAGATTAAAGATAAGAACGAATAACAGTTAACAAAACTTCTGGTAACACCTCTTTAGAAGCTTCATCGAATGTCATCACACGTTTAACGGCTCTATTGTGGAGCCTTCTGCGAATATTCCTCTGGATAAGACTGATACAAACATGGATATACGAACAAAACCTTTCGAAATTTTTAGTATCGATATCATTATCATTTACAAAAAGACCGGAAGACATAAAGTAGGTGAAATAGAAACTGGACTTGATTAAGAAGTAGTCGTCGACATTAAAAAAACGTTGTACCTTCCTTTTCACAAATAAATGACGTTCTCGAACAAGGAACTGAGTATAAAACGTAGAAGAATCAAGAAATTCCATGCTTTTTTTGAAATTTTGAAATTTTATGAAATTAGTTAAGAACAAATAGAAACTAAAGATAGGAACGAATAACAGTTAACAAAACTTCTGGTAACACCTCTTTAGAAGCTTCATCGAATGTCATCACACGTTTAACGGCTCTATTGTGGAGCATTCTGCGAACGTTCTTCTGAACCAGACTGCAACAAACACGTACATGCAAACAAAATTCATAGAAAACCTCAATACCGGTATAATAACCTCTCATAACAATATCATTATCGATTACATAGGGGCCAGGAATACAGAAATAGTACGATAAGTAGAAAGTCTTCTTGAGTGTTGCCAAATTATCAATGTACAATGTACGCTGAGTCTTAGACTTACGAGGAGAAGGACGCTTTGCAATATAAAACTGAGTAAAATCTTCAGAAATTTCCATCAAATCCATGCTCTTTAGAAAGTTATGCTTCTGCAATTTTGTGTGGACATACCTTTATAAAGAATGTTCTAAAGTTTATTAAAAAAAACATCTGAATCATACAATTAGAAACAATTGGATGATCATCATCAGTCAAATCAAAATGAATCATACAATTAGAAACAATTGGATGATCAT
>Ga0114996_10003083_pt1 | contig 20991 bp, 19 predicted proteins | sample ArcticOcean_MG_C_4_FD_87039 | JGI IMG/M metagenome (GOLD analysis project Ga0114996, IMG submission 87039) | Marine microbial communities from western Arctic Ocean - ArcticOcean_MG_CB4_134 | ecosystem: Environmental > Aquatic > Marine > Oceanic | place: Arctic Ocean: Canada Basin | collected... | reverse complement strand
TCGGACATTTCCGCAGCTGCCTGGGACAAGGTCGCTTTTTTCTCACCGGCGTTTCCAGAGAGCTCTTTGCTGAAAAGCGGCCCCAACAGGATCAGCCCTATTCCAAGGCTTACAAGTGTAGTGAAAGGGGATGCAGGTAATCGAGAGCTCATGAAATTCCTCCAGTGATATGTCTATGAAGACCAGTTACAAAAATAGTATACATTTTTGCCGTAGAAAGTTATTTTCCGGTCATTCAAGGTCGGTCTGGATATACTGCGAGCTGATCTAGGCTAGAGAATCTCTGAAGTATTTTTTTGGATTTTCTGAATAGCTTTACCTATATCTTCTAGCTCTTCGGGGTTTGATAGGAGGACTCGATGTGGAATCACGACTGTCTCGGCACAAATCCGATCACAGACGGGTAGATGTGCATAAGGAATATCCACCTCCTTTTTCACAAAAACAGGGTTACGGGTGAGAGGCCAGGGATAACCAATGTGGCAGGGGATGCCTTCTGCCTCAAGAGCTTCTACAAAACGATCGCGTGACAGTCCAGAGAAGTAATTTCGATCGTACTGTAGAAGATATAAGTAATATCCATTCAGAGATGTGTTCTTGTCTCCAGGAAGAGGCCTGACCCCCTCTATATTCGCAAGTTGCTTAGCTAACAGGCCAGCATTACGATTCTTCATCTTGAGCTGGTCCGGTAAACGCTCAAGCTGTGCTAGCAGCAGAGCTGACTGAATCTCTGAGAGCCGATGGTTTGAAGCTACCAAGTGGTGTTTATACCAGGACTCGCCTTCTTTTCGACCACAGGATCTGTACATGATGGCCTTCTCGGCCAGTTCTGCATCGTTTGTGGTGATTATCCCACCCTCTCCAGCCGTCATGGTTTTGCTTTCTTGAAAGCTAAATGCTCCTAAATGTCCGAGAGAGCCTGCGTGTTGCCCCCTGTATATAGCCCCGTGCGCATGGGCGGCGTCCTCGACGACAACCAGATTGTGTTTGGCGGCTAGCTGCATGATGTGTTCCATATCGCAAACAAAACCGCCGAAATGGACGGGAATGATAGCGCGAGTACGGTCCGTGATGGCTTCATTAATAGCGTTAGGATCGATGCACTGGGTATCATAAAGAACATCGACTACAACAGGTGTAGCATTCACCTGTAGTACAGCGGTCATGGTTGCGATGAAGGTTAATCCGGGAACGATCACTTCGTCACCGACCCCTACTCCTGCTGCGCGCAGGGAGATCTCCAGGGCAGCCGTCCCGTTACAGCAGGCAATACCGTGAGAGACTTGATGAAAGTCAGAAAATTTATGTTCAAACTTGCGAGTGGTCGAGTCTGGATCAGATCCGCGCATTCCAGCAAACCACCGGCGGCTACGTATAACTTCATCAACATTACGTAGGTCTCTTTCGTCGTAATGGGGCCATTGGTGAAATGGTCTTTTCCGGACCTTCTCTCCGCCCTTCAGTGCCAGCTCAGTCATGATGAATTCATTCTACCTATTAGTTGCCAGGCAGGGAATGGCCTATTTCTCCACGACGGTGTAGAAGATAAGCTGATTTGTGGTGTCCGGAGGGTTAGTATATCTGTAGTCTTGACGTGATTTTGATGTACTGAGAAAATACGGAAAAAGTCGTATGAAGCCTAGTCCGATCTTTACATTTCCTGATATGAATCTCGCTACAATTCTGACGATTTTTCGAATCTTACTTGTCCCCATTTTTGTTCTGCTGATCCTTGAAGGAGAGAATAATAAGGCGCTGGGGGTTTTTGTTGTCGCTGGAGGGACGGATTTTTTGGATGGTTGGATAGCTCGAAGGTTTAAGCAGCAGAGTTCCCTGGGTACAGCTCTGGATCCACTTGCTGATAAATTCCTCCTGGTGAGCTCGTTGCTCGTGTTGACTTGGCCTGGAGAAACCACTCTAGCACGGATCCCCGCCTGGTTAACGATTGTAGCAATCAGTCGCGACCTGCTACTCATAGCAGGGGCGGTAGCAGTCAATTGGTTGAAAGGAATTCACACGTTCCCGCCTTCCTTGGGGGGTAAGTGGGCTACATTATTCCAACTAATGAGTGTGTTCTCTGTGCTCCTCATCAATACAGGGTCTAACTTTCCTGTTCCCGCGGGTCCGATCTTTGTAATGACTCTCGCTTTAACTGTGATATCCGGTTTACACTATCTGACTCGGGCGCTACATCTGGGAGATTTCACTGGCAAAAGGTCCTGAATTACAATTGGACGAGAAATTTTCCCGTATTGAGGGGTGAGAGCATGAGTGATTCTAATATCCAAGTAACGGTGGATGAGTCGGTAGCCACGCTCAAGTTCAAAAGACCGCAGGTCCTAAACGCACTGAATAGAGCTACACTAGAGCAGTTGCAGATAGCCATCGCCGAATTGCGAGAGGATAAATCAGTCCTTGCTCTTATAGTGACAGGAGATGGTGATAGGTCTTTTGTGGCTGGTGCGGATATTGAGGAACTGAGCAACCTTGATCTAGTTCAAGCCCGGGAGTTTTCAACCTTTGGACAGTCAATTTTTACATCCCTTGAACGTTTTCCCAAACCAGTAGTGGCAGCTATCAATGGGTTTTGCCTAGGAGGGGGATGTGAACTAGCCATGGCCTGTCATGTGCGGTTCGCCTCAACCAATGCCTTGTTCGGGCAACCCGAGGTCAAGTTGGGAATCATTCCAGGATATGGAGGATCGCAGAGGCTTCCCAGACTGGTTGGTATGGGTAGGGCTTTGGAGCTCGTACTGAGTGGTGAGATGATCGATGCTGAAGAAGCCTGGAGGATCGGACTGGTCAATCAGGTTGTCAAGCCGGAAATTCTTATGGATACCGCCCAAAAGTTTTGCCAACAAGTTCTTGGTAATAGTCCCTTGGCTCTTCGATACGCGATCGACACCATTCTGGAAGGCCAAGACATACCATTCAGAGAAGCAATGCTTTTTGAAGCGAGTTCCTTCGGTATATGTGCGTCATCCGAGGATATGAAAGAGGGAACCAGTGCTTTTCTCGAAAAAAGGAAAGCCAACTTCAAAGGGAAGTAAATATTGCAAGAAGGAAAATCCCATGATGTCCAAGGTCTCGACCTAAGCTTCAATAGTTTGAAAATCGCCATTGTGGTGAGTCGGTTTAATGAACATATTACAGCGGCCCTTCTGAAGGGGGCTCTCAGAGTACTTAAGCAAAGTGGTATCCAAGAGTCCCATATTCAAGTTTCTAATGTGCCAGGAAGTTTCGAGTTGCCGGTTGCTGCGCAAATCATAATCCGTGCCCAGAAGCCGGATGCGGTAATCTGTTTGGGTGCACTCATTCGCGGTGAGACAGATCATTACCGTTATTTAGCTGCTGAGGTCAGTCGTGGGATAGGTGAAGTAGCACTTTCTAATGATCTGCCTGTGATTTTTGGGGTTTTAACAACCGATAGTTTGGAGCAGGCGCAGGAAAGGGCCGGTGGTTTGTACGGAAACAAGGGAGAGGAAGCTGCGATGGCTGCACTCCATATGGTTTCTTTGCAGAAGAATGTTTCCGGCTAGTGCGAAAAAAAAGTTCTGAGTAGCGCATTTTTGGGTTAGAATTTCGTCAAATGGGAAGTCGTCGGAAGAGTCGAGAATATGCACTTCAGTTGCTGTTTCAGAGCGACTTCTCCGAGACGTCCGGAGAGGATGACCTTTTCTGGGCAGGACGATCTGCTGACGAAGAAACACAAGATTTCGCAAGGATTCTTTACAGAAGTTACGTCGACAATCAAGAAAGTGTTGATGGACTGATCCAACGACATTCCAAGCACTGGCGTATCGAACGGATAGCAACAGTGGATCGGAATATTCTTAGAATGGCTATAAGTGAGTTCCTGGCTTCTACCACACCCTGTGCCGTAGTGATCAACGAAGCGATCGAGATCGCAAGAAAATATAGTGGAGAAGAATCTACAGAATTTGTGAATGGAGTTCTCGACGCCGTCGCGGTGAGCTTAACCGAGAGGGACTCCTGAATGGATAATGCCTCGACAGACCCAGTCGTACAGCGTTATCAAAAGTTACGGGAAATCCGAGAGCTTGGTCACGACCCATACACTCATAGTTACCAGCGAACGCATGAGGTGGAGGAGCTAGTTCGATTGTTTTCCGCCATGTCCGCTAAGGAACTGGATGCTGCGCATGTGCACGTCAAGACGGCCGGCCGTCTGATGTCAAGACGCGGCCACGGCAAGGTGGGCTTTGGGCATGTTGCTGGGCAAGGGGCCCGCATTCAGATGTATGTAAGGAAGGATAGGATTGGCGAGGTCAACTATCAGCTGTTCAAACTTTTGGATGTTGGTGACATTATCGGAGTCGAAGGTCACATTTTCCGAACTAAGACAGGCGAACTGACGATCTTTGCAGATCATGTAGACATTTTGACTAAATCACTTTTACCCTTGCCCGAAAAGTGGCATGGCCTGACCGACGTTGAGGCACGATTTCGGCAACGATACTTGGACTTGATAGCAAACCCGGGAGTGAGAGAGGTGTTTGTCCGGCGCAGTAAGATCATTCGTGAATTGCGGGGGTTTCTAGAGGAGAAAGGTTTTCTAGAAGTAGAAACTCCGATGATGCATTCTGTTGCTGGAGGTGCGACGGCCAAACCCTTTGAAACTTTCCATGAGGCACTGGGTATTCCACTTTACCTTAGGATCGCTCCCGAACTTCACCTTAAAAGGCTGACGGTTGGTGGACTAGACCGGATATATGAGATCAACCGAAATTTTCGTAATGAGGGCATTTCCACGCAGCATAACCCCGAATTCACTATGTTAGAGTTTTACATGGCCTACTCAGATTATCGCGACCTGATGAATTTTAGCGAGGAGATGTTTGGTCACGTAGCGAGAAAGGTGACTGGATCCGTCAAGGTGGAATTCGGCGAGCATGTTTTAGATTTTGGGAACTTCCAGAAACACACCATGTGTGAGGCGATCTTGCACTATTGGCCCAGCAGTAAAAAACCGAATGAAAACCAGCTGCAGGACAGGGAATCTTTGGCTGCACTCCTTGAGGGATTGGGTGGGACAGCACATCCTAACAAGGAATGGGGGCATCTGCTTGAGGAGCTTTTTGAGCTTGTCGCCGAGTCTAAGTTGATTCAACCCACATTTATCTACGACTATCCTGTTGAACTCTCACCTCTTTCCAAGACACGTAAATCCGACCCTCGATTTGTAGAGAGATTCGAACTCTACATAGGTGGATTCGAAGTCGCCAACGCCTATAGCGAGTTGAACGATCCAGAGGAGCAGGAGGACAGATTTGAAGAGCAGGCAGTGCAGCGTCAGAAGGGTGAACAGGAAGCGCATGTCATGGATATGGATTATGTGCGGGCCTTGCGTTACGGTATGCCTCCGACGGGCGGGGAAGGTGTGGGCATAGATCGTTTGACAATGTTGTTGACTAACCGCCAGTCAATTAGGGAAGTCATTTTTTTCCCCCAACTGCGACCAGAGGAAAGCTGGCAGGAGGAGGAACAGAAGTCTCCATCGGTTCCTCAGGATGATTGATGAATGCCGTTTGAGCTCTTTGTAGCCACTCGCTATCTACTTGCTCGACGGGGGCAGACCATGATGTCCCTGGTCTCGGTAATTTCAATGCTCGGGGTGGCCGCGGGTGTGATGGCCCTCATTGTTGCATTGGCTCTCAACAGTGGTTTCCAGAATGAGTTCAAGCAGAAGATCCTTTCCACGACAGCGCATGTTACGCTACTTCAATCGCAGGGTTCTTCAATCAAAAGCTACAGACAGTTGTCTGGGCAACTAGTGAATCTTAAGAACGTCGAATCTGTAGCACCTACAGTGTATGGCCAGGTACTTCTCCAGAGTGACTTGGGTCGAAAAAAGGGGGTCTATCTGCGTGGTGTCGACCCTTCCCGTGCTAATTTTCTGGGAGACCTCTTGGAGCAGATTGTAGAAGGAGATGCTGCTTCCTTTGGTGTTAGTGAAAATCTCCCAGAGGTTCTTGTGGGACAAGATCTCGCCGAGTCTCTTGGACTGCTAGTGGGTGACCGGGTCCGGGCTGTTGGGCTCAAAGGCGAGTTAGCACCTTTCCCTATAGGTCGTTCCGTCCGATACAGGACATTCTATGTAGCTGGGATTTTCAAGTCCGGGCTTTGGGAATACGATGCCAACTGGGTTTTAGTTCCTCTCTCTGAAGCACAACGCTTCGAGGGAATGAAACCAGATCAGGTTTCGGTGCTGGAGTTCCGGTTGAATGATGTTGACAGAGCTCAGGAAACGGCCGATAAGATAAAGCAACTCTCGGGCTCAGATTTCACAACTCGTACTTGGATGGAACTCAACCGTCCTCTTTTCTCAGCTTTGCAGTTGGAGAAGCTGGCACTTTTTGTAGCTATTGGTCTCATTGTGCTGGTCGCGGCTCTCAACATCATTATCACTCTAACGATGATGGTTATGGAAAAAGTGAAAGATATTGCAGTCATCAATGCGATGGGGGGTCGCCCTTCGACGATAAGTAGGATTTTTATGTTGAAAGGACTGATCATAGGTGCCACAGGGACGGTCATCGGGGCCACAGTTGGTAGCCTCCTCGTCTGGTATCTGGATACCCAGAAAATAATCGCACTGGATAAACAGGTTTACGCGATCTCCTATGTACCATTCGATCTGCGTATTACTGACGTAGCTTTGGTTTCCTTCCTGGCTCTTGTAGTCAGTTTCCTTGCAACGATTTACCCGGCCGTAAGTGCGTCACGTCTCAATCCGGTGGAAGGACTGCGATATGAATGACCTCTTAATGGTTGAGGCTGTGACCAAGACCTTTCCTTCCGGGAAGGGCACTTTGGTTGTTCTCAATGAACTAGGTCTCACAGTTCAAAAGGGAGCAATGATTGCGATTACAGGAGCCAGCGGCTCGGGCAAGAGTACCCTTCTGCACCTGCTTGGAGGGATGGACAGACCGGATAAGGGGAGAATTGTATTTCAGGATCAGGACCTTATGTGTCTGGGGCGAAAAAAACTTGCCCAGTATCGCAATATGGAGATTGGGTTTGTTTTTCAATCACATCATTTGCTACCTGAATTCAGTGCATTGGAAAATGTCATGATGCCTCTTCTGATGCGGCGGCTAGGAAAAATAGAAAGTCGTTTAAAAGCTTCTGAGATGCTTGGCTTTATGGGACTAGCTGATCGCAAGAGTCATCGTCCTGGCGAATTATCAGGAGGTGAACAACAGCGAGTTGCCCTAGCTAGGGCGCTAGTCGGGGCCCCCCGGCTACTCCTAGCTGACGAACCGACTGGAAATTTGGATACGGCGACATCCCATCAAGTTCATACATTGATTCGTCGACTCCACATGGAACTGGGCCTGACATCCCTTATTGTGACTCACGATACTGGATTGGCTCGATTGTGTGATGAGTCCTGGGAACTAAAGTTTGGGTCCCTAGGCCCCGTCAGTTTCAGGTCGGCCAGCGCCGAGAGCTTGTGAGGAAATTGGGCTGTTAACGGACGGATATCCCCCTGCATCAGGCTGCATTTCTCCAGGGAGTATCACTTGAACAGTGTATGATTTATAAGGCCTGAGGCAATCCCGTGGAGTTGCGAGGGTTCGTTGCTTTAAGGTAGATTAGAGTTTAGAAGATGACCGAAAAAAATAGCGCAGAAAATGTTTGAGAAATACACTGAAAAGGCAAGAAGGGTTATCTTTTTTGCCCGATATGAAGCCAGCCAGTTAGGGTCCTGCCGAATTGAGACTGAGCACATATTGTTGGGTCTTTTGCGGGAGGACAAGTCTCTAGCAAGCCGGTTTTTTCCTGGAGTTGAGACAGCTACAGAGGTTATCCGGAAAGAGATTGAAGGGATATCTAGCGGTGGTGCTAAAGTTTCCACCTCTGTAGAGCTTCCCCTAAGTGATGAATCCAAGCGTGTTTTGAGTCATGCTAGCGAAGAGGCGCAGAACTTAATATCCGCCCATATTGGGACGGAGCATATTTTGCTTGGGCTTCTTCGTGAAGAAAGATCAGTCGCAGCTGCCCTTCTGGTAGACAAAGGGCTACAGCTTCAGCACGTCCGTAGTGAGCTCGCTGGTAAGCTTCCAACCCAGCCAGCTCTCAAGAAACAGGAAGGAGAACTCATTCTCACGGAATTTAGCCGGGATTTGACGGAGAGGGCAATCGCCGGCAGTTTGGATCCCCTCATTGGAAGAGAATCGGAGATTGAGCGAGTTGTTGAGATTCTGTGTAGGCGAACCAAAAACAATCCTGTCCTTATCGGAGAGCCCGGGGTAGGCAAGACTGCTATTGTTGAGGGCCTCGCCCAGAGGATCGTTAACGGTGATGTTCCTTCAATGCTTAACAACAGACGGCTATTGACCCTCGATATATCTTTGATTGTGGCCGGGACTAAGTACCGAGGGCAGTTTGAGGAGCGACTAAAAACTATCATCAAAGAGTTGACCCAAAACCCTAATGTTGTGATTTTTGTCGACGAGCTTCACACCTTAGTAGGAGCAGGTTCAGCGGAAGGTTCTCTGGATGCGGCCAACATACTAAAGCCAGCCCTTTCCCGAGGTGAGATTCAGTGTATAGGAGCAACAACACCGTATGAATTCCGGCGTTCAATTGAGAAAGATCGAGCCTTAGAAAGAAGGTTTCAAAGTGTGCACATTGAGCCTCCTAGCGAGGAAGAGGCACTCAAAATTTTGCACGGGATAAAGAACAACTACGAGTCCTTCCACCATGTGGAATATTCTGATCAAGCTATTGACGCGGCAGTCTATCAATCTAGTCGTTACATTAGTGATAGATTCCTTCCCGACAAGGCCATTGATGTTTTGGACGAGGCAGGTGCGCGGGTCAAGCTCACTTCTACCGTCATGCCGGATGAGGTGAGTAGCCTTCAAAAAGAAATCAAGGTAATAGTTCGCAAAATGGATCATGCAATCGCTCAAAAGGAGTTCGAGAAGGCCATCGTTTTAAAAGAACAGGAACTGAAAGAGCGCGAGAAAATTCAGGCCCTCAAGGACAAGTGGCGTTTGCAGCACGAACGTCCCACTCTAGTAGATAAGGAGGACGTTGAGGGAGTTATTTCGCGCTGGACAGGTATCCCCATCAGTACTCTAAAGGAGGAGGAGATCCAAAAACTCTTGCGGATGGAGGAAGAGCTACATGAAAGAGTTATCAGCCAGGATCGAGCTATCTCGGCCGTATCTCGTGCAATCCGGCGAAGCCGTGCCGGGGTTAAGAACCCCGATAGACCTGTTGGATCATTCTTGTTTTTGGGGCCCACTGGAGTGGGAAAGACAGAGCTGGCGAAGTCCTTAGCTGCATATCTCTTCGGTAGCGAAAAATCTCTCGTACGATTCGACATGTCTGAGTACATGGAGAAGCATTCTGTTTCCAGGCTGATTGGGGCACCACCCGGGTATGTTGGTCATGATGAGGGTGGGCAGATGACCGAGAAGGTAAAGAGAAATCCCTATTCGGTACTATTACTGGATGAAATTGAGAAGGCTCACCCTGATATCTACAATCTTCTACTCCAGGTTTTTGAGGAGGGTCAGCTGACAGATGCTCAGGGGAACACGATTGATTTTAAAAACTCCATTGTCATTATGACTTCAAACATTGGGGCCCGGTATTTAATCTCCAAGCCACAAATGGGATTTTCCAGTGAGGTAGAGTCTTCTAAACAGAGGGTCGAAGATCTCATCAAGAATGAGGCCAAGCGTATTTTTAACCCTGAATTCATTAATCGTCTTGATGAGATGATACTTTTCGAGGCTCTCACAGAGCTGGATTTGCGTTTGATCGTCGATCTTCTTCTCAAGCAGGTGAATGGCAACCTTGTTTCTAAGGCAATAAACGTCGAGTTAGATCTAAAGGCGAAACTGTGGGTCATTGAACAGACTTGTGGGGACCGCTCTTACGGTGCACGTCCCCTTCGCCGGGCTATCCAAAAATATGTGGAGGATCCTGTTGCAGAACTCATCATTCAAGGGAAACTGAAAGAAAAGGAGACGCTTGGCATCTATCTCGAGGATGATTCACTGCACTATAGTTCGGAAGGATTCAAGAATAAGAGCGTACTCCTGTCTTGTGAAACAACCTAAAAGGTATTTTTTGTCTCTTCTAGCCTATCTAGATTGATAGGCTTAGGCTCAAGAGTTGCCCCCTAGGGCAACCCGATTGGTTGTAGTCGTTCCTTCTTGGTAAGATCTACAGCTTGTTTTCCCTAAAAGGGCTCGAAAACTATGGTTAAAATGAGGACGATCAAATCCGAAAAAATTTGCGCCGGTGGGGGAGCCTATTGGGCCATTTTAGTGTTTTTTCTCAGTGGGCTTCTACTGATAGCTGAAGTCCACGCTCAGGACACCAAAGATAGGATTGAGGAAGTTGTTGTAGTAGGGAATCGTCGTATCAGGGAAAGTACGATCTTCTACTACATTCAAACACAGAAGAACGGACCCTATGATGAGGCCCAAATCCTTAGAGATTACCGCAGCCTACTCAATACCAATTTCTTTGCAGATCTGACTGTAAAGAGCCGTCAAGGGGAGACGGGTGTGGTGGTGATTTTTGAGGTCCGGGAGCGAGCGTTGGTGCGTGCGATAGAATACGAAGGCATGGAGTCATTCAAAGAGTCGGATGTTTTGGAGAAGTTTCGTGACCTGCGGGTGGGAATGACTGTCGACTCTCCTTTTGACCCATCTAAGATGCCCAAGGCCCGTCGTGCTTTTCGGTCGCTGTTGGATGAAAATGGTAAACCCTTAGGTCGAGTTGAGGTAGATGTTGAGGAGATAACTTCCTCTTCGGTCAAGGTTTTGTTCAGGGTGGATGAGGGGCCTAAGGTTCGAATAGGGAAGATAGGTTTCGAGGGAAATACCGTTTTAGGCGACAAGGAATTGAGGTCGGCCTTGGAACTCAACAAGGAGCGTAGTCCGGTTACAGTTTTCAAGAGTACGGATAAGTACATTAAAGAAAAACTGGAGTATGACATCCAGGTCAATATGCTGGAGAAGTACCGGGCGATCGGGTACATCCAGGCTAAGGCTGGTGATCCGGTAGTTGAGATTGTTGAAGGCCCTCGAGGGCCCTTTTTGGGATTAAGAAAGACGAAACAGCAGTACTACGTCACCATTCCCATTGAAGAAGGTGAGGAGCATTATTGCGGGAAATTAGAAATTGAGGGTGCAGAGAATTTCAGTGCCGCGATCCTTGCACTTTTGTACGGGGTAGTGGAAGGGGAAATCCTCGATTATGTATCGCTCAAAGAATCCAATGAGAATGTGAAGAAACTTTATTCAACAAGGGGTTTCTTGGACATGGAAGCGATCCCGCAGGTTGAGATCAAAGATGATAGGACTGTAGATATCACAATCAGCATCGTTGAAGGTAAACAGTATATCGTCGACGAAATCGAATTTTCTGGTAACACACGAACTCGGGACAAAGTTCTACGACGGGAGATGTTTATCGAAGAACAGCAGCCTTTCAATGGAACGTTGTTGGAGCATTCCATTATTCGCCTCAACCAGCTGGGCTTCTTCGAGCCGATCGAGGAGGAAGACTATGAAGTTATCAAAAAGCCGGATGAGGGCAGTGCTGATGTAGTGGTCGCAATAAAAGAGAGGAGTCAGCAGTCCATCGGGGTACACGGTGGTGTCAGTGGCTATAGTGGCACCTTTTTCGGGGTCAACTACACTACAAACAATTTCCGGGGTCTGGGTCAGGAGATCGCGGTAAACCTGACGACAGGAACCCGTAGCTCTAACTACCTTTTACGCTTCACCGATCCCTATTTTCGAAGTACTAGAGTCTCTCTAAGTGCCTCCCTCTTCAATCAAAAATTTCGATTCGACACTTTTGCTGCCTCATATGGGTTGATCAATCCGAAGGATAGTGTTGAGCTCTTTACACGCTCCCAGAATGGATTTGATGTTGGGGCCAGTTACCCACTGGGGAAGTGGACCCATTTAGGGGTTGGGTACGGACTAAGTGATATCAGGATCTATGATATGGACCCTACGATTGAGTCCGCAGCTCTAAATCAGCTGGTAGGATTCACACCTGGGGGAGACCCCCAGATGGCACGTTCTGGGATTATTCGCAGTGAAATTCGACCTAGCCTCACTCGTAACACCAAAAATGCCTATTTCAACGCAACTGCGGGATCAAGCTTTTCACTGTCAGTCCCTATGGCGGGAGGTGTATTGGGAGGCACATTTAACATGGTATCCCCCTATGCGGAGTTCCAACAGTTTTACCCTGATCGGTGGATGAGTGGAGGACGCAATACGTTAGCTTTTCGAATTCAGGCCAGGCATGTGTGGCCTTATGGGAGCTTGGACAACGGGAGGCCTATGACGGTGCCTTTTTTCGAGAGAATATTTTCGGGGGGAGAGTTTACTCGCAGGGGTTTCGATATCCGTTCTGTCAGTCCACTTGGTGTCACGACCGTCTATCACACTACCCCGGCCGGTGACCCTATTATTGACCCGGCCACCGGACAGCCTGGATACACGAATAGCCTGATTCCTGTCGGAGGAGACACCAGTGTCATAGCTACAGTTGAATATCGTGTTCCTATAGCAGGGCCTCTAACGGTCAACGCTTTTCTTGATATCGGGACGTCGACGGTTCTAAGGAAAAGTAATTTGGATCTCTTTGGTCCCGACACTAAAGTTGAGCTTCTGGACCATACCAATGGTGTACTTAGGGCATCCACGGGGATTGAACTGCAATTTCTACTGCCCGTTGTCAACCAACCATTTCGCTTGATATTTGCTTACAATCCCCTTGTGTTGGACACTGAGGTGCCTCTCTATGGCCGACAAGTTCCTATTCAAGAAGAACGTTCAAATGTGAAATTTACGGTAGGATATACATTCTAGTAACAAACTGGAGATTTGCGAGTTATGGATAACACACAACGACTAGTAGTTTTGGGAGTCATATCGGCTCTGACTTATGGAATGTTGCTGGGGCAGGTAGCACCTGAGGCGGAAACGTCTACTCCAGGGGCAATACGGATCGTCTTTTTGCGCTTCGCTGAGGCTCTTCAGGGAACCGAAGAGTCTAAAGTTAAAATTACCGAGACCCAGGCTTATGTAGAAGCAAAAAACCGTGAAAACGATGCAAAGAGCTCAGAACTCGAGACGCTTAAAAGCGAATTCAGCAGCAAAGTGAGGCTGTTGAATCCGCAAGCGAAAGCCGAGATGCAGCGAGAGATAACAAAGAAAGAGCGTGACCTAACTCGATACAGGGAAGACATCCAATCTGATATCGATGGCCTACGGGAGCAATTATTTGCGGGATTAACTCAGAAGATGCAGCTCGTTATCGGCGAAGCATCTGAGAAAAATGGTTACTCCGCTGTTCTGTTTGTTGATCAAATGCAGGGATATTTTAACCCCGAATTTGACATCACTGCAGATATCATCGAGCGGTACAATGCTAGATATCCTTTAACCCAGTAGTGGGGCGGCTTAGGCTACTGATTTCCGCTATCGAAATCCCTTAGGAGGTGGGTGGCAACCGGGTCTTTTCTTCTTTTTGGAGTTGACCCTGGGTTGACCTAGAGCGAGGCCTGTTATTAAATCCCTCCAGTGTACACACTAGAAATGCTCGCCCGACATGTCGAAGGCGAGGTTGATGGCGATTCTGATCTGCAAATCAGTAGGGTGCGACCCTTTAACGAGGCTACTGAGGGTGATATCACTCTGGCTGTGGATTCTCGGTATCTGACTCGTGCAGGAGACACTGGAGCCTCTGCAGTCATTGTTTCGGTAGACGCCCCTTGCTGTCCGAAAGATCTTCTACGGGTTAAGAACCCTAAACTTGCCTTCGCTCAGGTCCTCCACTTATTGCATCCGAGAAAATTGTCTGCCCTAGGGATTTCTGAGGATGCCTGTTTTGGAGAGGAATGTAAGGTCAGCTCCGATGTTTCAATAGCCTCTATGGTCTCGATAGGCGATCGTGTGACAATCGGATCAAAAGTTTCTATTGGAAGTGGTTGCTGTATTGGAGACGATTGCCATATCGGCGAAGGGTCCTTATTGCACGGAAATGTAACTCTCTATCCTGGTGTCCACATTCAGGAACGGGTGTTTTTGCACAGTGGGTGTGTGATAGGTGCTGATGGGTTTGGCTACGCGGCGCATGATCAGGGGCATTTTAAGATCGAGCAGATGGGTACTGTACTGATAGAGAGCGATGTTGAGATAGGGGCCAACAGCTGTGTGGATAGAGGTACCTTTGGGACGACGGTCATTGGCAAGGGAACCAAGATTGATAATCTCGTCCACGTTGGGCATAACTGTAAAATTGGTCAAAATACTGTCATTGTTGGATGTGTAGGGATCTCCGGAAGTGTTCAGATCGGCGATCGTTGCTTGATAGCCGGTCAGGCAGGAGTAGGACAGCACGTTACTATAGGAGACGATGTAAAGATTTTGCAGAAGTCAGCAGTAATGAAAGATATCCCCCCTGGTAAGACCGTTTCTGGTCTTTATGGGAGGGATCATAGAGAGGAACTTCGCATCCAAGCCGCCCTTCGCCGACTACCTCAGTTGTTGAAGGATGCAGTAGCTCCTAGATCTGAGGCCCCCAGAAAACCGGGCGCTGAAGATGCCTGGGAAGGAGAATAGACATGTTCAATATTCAAGAGATTCTCTCATTCCTGCCGCACCGATATCCATTCCTCATGGTAGATCGGATTCTGGAATACACTCCTGGGGAGCGAATTGTGGGACTAAAGAACGTCACCATAAATGAACCCTTCTTTCAGGGGCACTTCCCCGATATGCCGATCATGCCGGGGGTGCTAATGATCGAGGCTATGGCGCAAGTTGGTGGTTGTCTCGTTGTGCAAGGTATGGAGAAGCGGAACGAGAAACTAATCTTTTTCATGGGTATAGAGAAGGCTCGCTTCAGAAAACCGGTACGTCCTGGCGACCAACTCAGGATTGAGATGGTGGTTGACAGGCTGAAATCAAGAGTTGGTAAGCTCGATGGAAAAATCTATGTTGAAGATCAAATTGTTTGCGAAGCGAAAATCATGTTCTCACTTGTAGATAGAGCGGGAATTGGGCGGGAAGCTGGGTGAATGTCCCAATGGGAGCCCAAATTCATCCTACAGCAATCATTGATCCCTCTGCTGAAATAGCGGAGGGTGTCGAAATCGGTCCCTACGTGGTAATTGGAGCACAGGTCTCGATTGAGGAAGGGACTCATGTTGGTCCGCACGTGGTTATTCAAGGTCCTACCCATATCGGCCGAGACAACTTTTTCATCGGACAAGCCTCGATAGGTACCATCCCACAGGACCTGAAGTATCAAGGGGAGAACTCTTGTCTGAGTATTGGGCATCGAAATCGAATTCGTGAGTTTGTAACGATTAACAGGGGAACGGAAGGTGGCATTAATAAAACTGTAATCGGAAGCGATAATCTACTGATGAGTACTGTCCATATCGCACATGACTGCGTAATAGGAGACGGGACAGTTTTTGCACAGAGTACCGCCTTGGGAGGCCATGTCAATGTGGGGGATCATGCTATTCTTGGAGGCTTTGTAGGTGTGCATCAATTTTGCCGGGTTGGGACCTGTTCATTTGTGGGTGGTTACTCAGTCCTGACGCGGGATGCTCTTCCCTTCGTGAAAACAGTTGGTATTCGCAACAGAGCTCGGATCTATGGGATTAACCAGATTGGGTTGGAGAGAAAAGGATTTTCAACGGATGATATCCGCTGGCTCAAGAAAGCATACCGGATTCTGTTCGGCAAAGGACAACTTCTAGAGGAGGCCTTAGTCCAGGTAGAAAAGGAATGCAAGGGTTCGTCTTATGTGGGAGAGTTGGTTGGTTTCGTGAAAAGTGCCGAGCGAGGATTTGTGCGATCCACCGGGAATTGAATCAGCAATCCTAAGGAAAAATAACGTGAATAAATCTCCCTTGGGCCTAATTGCCGGCACTGGGAAGTTTCCGGTTCTGGTGGCTCAGGTCGCCGCTAGCCGTGGTATCCCGCTGGTGATAGCTGCTATTCGTGAAGAGGCATCTCGAGAGTTGGAAAAAGTTCTTGAGGTTGATCAACGAGGAAGCTCTATACACTGGATTGGGTTGGGGCAACTGGGTAAGCTGATTCGAATTTTTAAAGGTGAAGGGGTTGAAAAGATCATGATGGCGGGTCAGGTGCGTCACTCGAAGATCTTCGCCCCAAACACATCGGCTTCAAGAAAAATTCTTTCGGCAATGCCTGACATTACCATGGTGCGGATGTTGATGGCTTTACCTGAAAAGAGCACGTCCGCTCTCATTGGTGGCGTCATTGGAGTCTTGAAAGAAAACGGTATGGAAATTGTCGACTCGACGGAGTTGGTCAAAGACCTATTAGCTCCGGCTGGTGTTATAACCGATAGGGCGCCCTCTCGTGAAGAGATGGAAGACATAGAATACGGACGACCAATAGCCCAAAGCCTGGCTGGATTCGATCTAGGTCAGAGTATTATCGTCAAAGACAAAGCGGTGGTTGCTGTGGAAGCGATGGAAGGCACAGATCAAGCAATTATTCGAGCCTCAAGTCTCGTTGGTGGCCAGTCGTTAACATTGATTAAGGTAGCTCGGCCCAGCCAGGAGATGCGCTTTGACGTACCCGTCCTAGGGCTCAAAACCTTAGAAGTTTTGGAGAAGTGTAATGTGACCGCCGTATCCATTGATGCGGGGAAGACATTGCTGCTGGACAAGGAGAGGCTGATCGAGGGAGCGAATTCCCTTGGTATTAGCCTGATAGGGCAGTGCTAGGTAATAAGATCCGAACGGCAGTTGTGGGTGTAGGGTCCCTCGGGAGGCACCATGCGCGTATCTATAGCGAGTTGCCACAATCTGATTTTGTTGCCGTAGTCGATCCGGTGGAAGATAGGGCCGAAGAAATTGCCAGCCGTTACGGATGTCGGGCCCTAAGGGATTATCGAAAGATTTTAGGTGAAGTGGATGCCGTTAGCCTGGCTGTGCCTACTACCGGTCATTCGGAGATTGGTTGCCATCTACTTAGTGAAGGAGTACATGTTCTCGTTGAGAAACCGATCTCTAATACTCTAGAGGGTGCTGATCAATTGATCGAAGTACAAGAAAAGGCGGGAGTGATTCTTCAGGTAGGACACTCGGAGCGTTTTAATCCGGCCTTGACTGAACTGGGAAGACACCTTACCAACCCATTATTCTTTGAGGGACATAGACTTGGATTTTTTGTGCCACGCAGCTTGGATGTGGATGTATTGCTGGATCTCATGATTCACGATCTGGATCTAGTTCTAACGATGTCTGCTCAACCTGTTGTGGAAACGCGATCAGTGGGCATCCCGGTTCTGAGCGACCAAGTTGATATAGCTAACGCAAGGATCGAATTTAGGAATGGCTGTGTTGCGAACCTAACAGCCAGCCGGGTGTCCAATGAGAAAGTACGCAAGTTGCGCTTCTTCCAGCCAGGCCAGTACATATCAATAGATTTTAATGGTCAACAAACGGAGATATTTGGAGTCGAAGAACACACTTCTAAAATAATCAATAGCAGTATTATTAAAGGGAAACCCATCGAGCCTCTATGGGCAGAGATAAGCGCTTTTCTCGACGCTGTAATTGGAAAGCAAGAGGACCTTTGGCCAGGACCATGTTCAGCCAAGGAAGGTCGAAGAGCCCTTCAATTAGCTCTCAGGCTCATGGATCAGATTAGCGACCATCAGAACCGGGTCTCAACCAGTCTATGATTAACAAACTTTAATTCTTCCTCCCCATCCGTGTCACACTCAATCTTGATTACAGTACTTGGTCCAACTGCTTCGGGTAAAAGTCGCCTGGCTATCGGCTTGGGATCTGCGCTGGGGGGTGAGATTGTTAATTGTGATTCGATGCAATTGATCAGAGGAATGGATATAGGAACGGCCAAGCCGACACCTATGGAGCGTAGAAAGCTCCCACACCATTTATATGACCTCATAGAGCCCGGTGAGATTTATGATGCCGGTCAGTATATGGTGGCTGCCCGCCGTGTTTGCAGAGAAATTTCTAGCCGTGGGAAAATTCCGATTGTGGTGGGTGGAACTGGTCTGTATCTCAGAGCTCTTTTAAAAGGAGTCTTTCCCGGTCCGGGTCGTAATCAAGAACTTCGTCAAAAGCTTGAGAGGATCGGACTGAGGCAGGGCCCTGAAGCTCTGATTGGTCTACTAAAAAAAGTGGACCCCGTAACTTCAGAGAGAGTGCATCCAGCCGACTCAAATCGCGTGATAAGGGCACTGGAGGTGTTCTACCAGAGTGGAATTCCAATCAGTCAACTACAGGACCTGCGGCAGCCCATCCAAGGCTACAGGATCTTGAAGATCGGACTGAAGGTAGAGCGAGAAGTCCTCTGTGATAGAATAAGTCACCGAGTGGACAAGATGTTTCGCTGTGGTTTTTTGGATGAGGTGAGGGTTCTCCTGAGGCAAGGTTGTTCACCAGAGACGAAAGGTTTTGAAGCCATAGGATATCGATATGTGGCCAGCCACCTAGCAGGTCACATGACGCTCCAGGATGTGATTGACAAGACGTGTGTCAGCACGCGTCGTTATGCCAAGCGTCAGAAAACCTGGTTTCGAAGAGAGCCTGATGTCCGCTGGATTGAAGCTTCTGGTGACTCCCCTGGAGTCCTGGAGAAGGCTCTGGCAATAGTAGTAGAGGGAATTGGGCAGGATTCTCCGGAATAAGTATTCCAAGAGTCGGAAGATGATTGATTTTGAAGCAGTAATTGGTCTCGAAATCCACGCCCAACTCCTGACAAGTTCTAAGCTCTTCTGTGCTTGCAGTACTAGATTTGGAGCATCTCCCAATAGCAACACGTGTCCTGTTTGTTTAGGTCTGCCTGGGGCTCTTCCAGTTGTAAATCGGGAGGCCGTGAGAATGGCTGTCCAGGTTGGGGTTGGTCTCGGTTGCAAGATCAATAAAAGTTCCATTTTTTCCCGCAAAAACTACTTTTATCCTGATTTACCCAAGGGCTATCAGATATCTCAGTATGACCTGCCCATTGCTGAAGGTGGTCATGTTGAGATCCCGGACTGGGATCAAGAATCGAAGATATTGACATGGAAGAGGTATGGGATCAACCGGGCTCACCTGGAAGACGATGCTGGTAAGTCAGTACACAGTCCTGAAGGAGATTCGTACGTGGATCTTAATCGTACTGGGATACCGTTGTTGGAAATTGTCACAGAACCGGATGTCCGGAGTGCCCAAGAGGCGTATGAGCTGCTAACCTCCGTTCATCGGCGGCTCCTTTTCCTGGATGTGTGTGATGGGAATATGGAACAGGGGAGCTTGCGTTGTGATGCTAATGTCTCGATTCGCTCAGTTGGTGAAACCCAATTGGGAACCAAGACAGAGATTAAAAATCTGAATTCATTTCGCTTTGTTAGAAAGGCTATTGAGTATGAGATTCATCGTCAGGTGACGCTTGTCGAAGAGGGAGGTGAAGTACAACAGGAAACACGGCTGTGGGATGAGGATCGCCAACGAACTGTTCTTATGCGGAGTAAGGAATACGCTCATGACTATCGCTACTTTCCAGATCCGGATTTGTTGCCGATCATCATCGAAGATGAATGGCTCTCCCAGATTAGTGGAGAGATCCCAGAATCACCAGAAGCCAAACAACAGCGCTATATTGCATCTGGAGAGTTGACTTTGGAGGAAGCTATTCAGGTTACACAGAGCCCAGATTTCTCGGATTATTTTGAGGAAGCAGCTGAGATAACACAGGCTCCCAAAGTTGTTTACAATTGGATGTTTGGAGATCTAATGCGATTCCTGAAACAGGAGAAAGATTCGCTGAGAGAGATCCCCGTGCGTCCGGCCAGGTTGGCTGAACTGATAAAGCTTGTTCAACAAGGAGAAATAAGCGGGAAGATAGCCAAGCAAGTGTTGAGGGAGATGTATCTCAGTGGTGATAGTGCTTCTAAGGTACTGGAATCGAAAGGATTGACTCAAATTAGTGACGAAGGCGAACTGGAGCAAATCGTGAACTCGGTTTTAGAGAACAATGGGATGAAGGTTGAAGAGTATCGAAATGGCAAGGAAGGACTTTTCGGATTTTTCGTAGGGGCGGTCATGCGGGAGACTCAAGGACGAGCTAACCCTAAACTAGTAAATGTGCTTTTAGTGAGAAAGTTGCAGGCCTATGCCCGAAATGACTGAATCATTGAAGAGTGAGTTCCAGCAGTCTAAACGGCGCATCGCAATTGTCGAGGAAGTTTCTGACAACATATACTCGGTTAAATTTGTGCTGCAGAGCTTGGGATATGAAGTTCTGTCAGTCTCGTCGGGGAAGGAGTCTCCCGAACTGATCGCGAGGTTTGCACCGCATCTTGTGGTAGTAGACATGATGATCCCTGAACGAGGCGGCTACGCCGCAATTTTTGATGTACGGGAGCATGTCTCAGCAAATCTCCCTATCCTGGCAATTACAGCTGCCGCCATGGAAGGGAACAATAAGACTGTCATCCAGGCGGGGAGTACGAAAACTCTATCGAAACCCTATTCAGCGACTGAATTACGGCGCCACATTGACGACTGTATTGGGAGCGTCTAGTGAGTGGAGCTCGTTCCCAATTACCTTGATTTCTTTACGGATTTGCTTCCTGAACCTCTTTTTAGACCAGTGCTACTCATGATGGAGATTCTCAATTGGGTCTAACGAAGCGGCTTTCAAAGCCGGCCAGACTCCGAATACGAGCCCTACCGATACGGAAACTGTAAATCCAGAGATTATTGCCCAAATCTGGATAGTGACCGGGATAGCAGGCAATAAGAAGCCAAGTAGGTGGCTAGAAACTATTGCCAGAAAAATCCCGATTATGCCTCCCAAAGTAGTCAGGGTTACGGCTTCAAATAAGAATTGGAGAACTATATCTTGTCTTTTTGCGCCGACTGCTTTTCGGAGACCTATCTCGCGTTTTCGTTCGGTAACAGAGACAAGC
>Ga0114996_10003082_pt1 | contig 20992 bp, 19 predicted proteins | sample ArcticOcean_MG_C_4_FD_87039 | JGI IMG/M metagenome (GOLD analysis project Ga0114996, IMG submission 87039) | Marine microbial communities from western Arctic Ocean - ArcticOcean_MG_CB4_134 | ecosystem: Environmental > Aquatic > Marine > Oceanic | place: Arctic Ocean: Canada Basin | collected... | reverse complement strand
ATGAAGATGGTTGGCGCCGTCGAGGTACCCCAAGATGCGTTTGTCGCAGCGCTGCGGGTGGACTCGGGCCAAGGCGGCAAGTGATGCCTCACCGGCTTGCCGGTGTTGGTGCCCCGCCTTCGGCGTACGTCCACGTCCCGTTCTGTCACCGAGTCTGTCCGTACTGTGACTTCGCTGTCGTTGCGGGGCGGTTGTCAGATGCGGACCGCTATGTGTCGGCGGTTGTCCGCGAGATTGAGTGTTCAGACGCTTGGGAGCCCTTGGGCGCAGTATTCATTGGGGGTGGAACCCCGTCGGCGGTCGATCCGAAGCTGATTGGTCAGCTATTGGGAGCGTTGGAAGCAAAGCACGGATTCCAGAGAGATATGGAGATCACGCTCGAGTCGAACCCAGAGGACTGGGCCCCCGAGAAAGCTGAGGGCATGTTGTCGGCCGGTGTCAATCGCGTCTCAATAGGTGCTCAGTCGTTCGACCCAGTGGTGTTGGCGGCCTTGGGAAGGCAACACGGCCCAGATGACGTGGGCGCAGCGGTCGCGGTGTGCCGGAGTGAGGGCTTCAACTCAGTCAGTCTCGATCTCATCTTCGGCCACCCGATGGAGACGACGTCGTCGTGGAGCGATACGCTGCGACGGGTCACGGATCTGGCTCCAGATCACGTCTCGGCCTACGCGTTAACAGTCGAGCGCGGTACGCAGCTTTCCAGGGAGGTGAGTGCCGGATCTCCCGCTCCTGATGACGATGACCAAGCCGATCGGTACGAAGCAACTCTAGAAGCGATGGCCGCCGCGGGATTGGAACGCTATGAGGTGTCTAACTTCTCGCAGATCGGACGCGAGTGCCGGTACAACCGCCGAGTATGGGCCCATGGCTCCTACGAGGCTTACGGTCTTGGAGCCCACGGCTACAGAGACGGTGTTCGGTTCCGAAATGTGCGGGCGTTGGACGCCTATTTAGCCCGGGTAGAGGCCGGGGAATCTGCCCGTGCGGGGCGAGAAGCACTTGAGGGCTGGCCTCTAGAACTAGAGCGAATGATGGTCGGCCTGCGCAGGATTGAAGGTGTCGAACTCGGCCCCGGCGGAGCAGCGTTCTTAGCTTCGGAAGAGGGACAGCGCTTGGTTCACGCCGGAGTAGTCTCCCAAGAGGGAGACCGCTTAGTAGTCACCAACCCTCTAATGACCGACGCGGTGATCAGAGCGACTCTTGCTCTTCCTTGAGCCTTAAGCATTCGCATTCCTTCCTCAGTTTGTCTGAGCGACTGATACCCTCTGGGTATGCTTGATGAGCGAAGTTCAGTGGTTCTCGGAGCCCTGATAGAGGAGTACATCGGAGTTGGGGAGCCGGTGAGTTCCCGCGCTGTCCTCGACCGAAGCTGGCTGAACGTCTCCTCGGCGACCATCCGAAACGATCTAGCTGCGCTTGAGCGCGATGGGTACGCCATGCAGCCACATACCTCGGCTGGGCGTGTCCCAACCGGCCGAGCTTATCGGTACTACGTGGACCATCTCGCTCCGGTCGCACTTCGGTCCGCCACCCGTGTAAGAATTCACAAGTTCTTTGACTCGGTGCACACCGAACTCTCTCGCCTCCTGAAAGCCACGACCGGCCTTCTATCGGAAGTCACCCATTACCCCGCAATCGTTATTGGACCTGGGCTGGACGGCGAGAGCATTCGAGGAATTCATTGTGTTCCGGTTGCCCCCAATACAGTCATGGTCGTGTGGGTGGGTGGGTCCGGGCAGGTAGCTCAAGAGATGGTGTCCTTGCAGCACCCGCTAGATAGCACTGAGGTAGGCCAAGCAGAGGAGTTGTTGCTGGCGGCAGTTGAGGGGAGAGTCCAGGACCCGGACGTTTCGGGAACCCCCTCTCAAGTGGCTGAGTTGGTCCGTCGAGTATGGGAGCTGACTAAGGAAAGCGAACGAGGCACTAGGGATGTCTATGTCTCGGGCGCGGCAACTGCCGGAGACGCTTGGGACGACGTCCGCTCTGTGAACTCGGTGCTGGAAGTTCTGGAACGCGAAGCCATGCTCCTGAGCATTCTGGCCAGAGCCAACGCCGGAACACTTATTCAGATAGGTGAGGATGTATCGGTGGGTGCCGATCTAGCGGTTGTCTCAACGCCGTACGCTCTTGGTGGTGACGATGCAGGCGCCGTCGGTGTCATTGGCCCCATGCGGATGGACTACGGGCGTACTATTTCAGTTGTGGAGGAAGTGTCCGAAGTGCTGGCAGGACTCCTCGGAACTCCGCCGACCACCTAACCTACGTGCTCCATGGCTGATGACTATTACCAGGCGTTGGGTGTCGAGCGAGACGCTGACGCCGCCACAATCAAGAAGGCGTTTCGGCAGCTAGCGCGCGAAACGCACCCCGATGCCAACCCGGATGACCCGTTTGCGGAGAAGAGATTCCGCGCTGTGGCGGAGGCCTACGACGTATTGTCCGACCCCGACAAGCGTGTCCGGTACGATCGTGGCGGAGATATCGGGGACCTAGGCAGCATGTTCGGCGCAAGCCTTGACGATCTGTTGCGTGGAGTGTTCGGAGATGGCGGCTTGTTCGGGGCTGCCGCGAGGGGCGCTAACCGCCAGCGCGGTCACGATGTTCTCGTGCGGGCTGATATGACCCTTGAAGACGCTTTCAAAGGCGCCGAATATACTGCTGAGTTCCACGGATCTGTTGCCTGCGAAACCTGCCACGGCAGGGGGGCAGCGGAAGGAACTGAGTCGGAGACCTGCGGCCAATGTGGCGGACAGGGAGTTCAGCGAGTTGCCCGATCGAGCGTCTTCGGTCAAATGATGACCGTGGTGGAATGCAACGTTTGCTCCGGATCAGGGTCTGTAGTCCCAAACCCTTGTCCCACCTGTGATGGCTTGGGTGTGGATCAAGGCAGTCGAGAAGTCACCGTTGAGATTCCGCCTGGGGTTGACCAAGGTACCAGGCTGCGGATGAGCGGGCAGGGCGAGTCGGCCGGTCGCTTCGGGGGGTCGGGCGATCTTTTCATCGAGGTCCGCCTTGAGGAGGACGAGCGGTTTGAACGGGAAGGCGACCATCTGGTTGTGAGGCTGGGGCTAGGCATCGCCGAAGCCACGCTGGGCGCAACCATTGAGATTCCCCTCGTCGAGGGTGGTATTCACGAACTCAACATTCCAGAAGGCACGCAGCCAGGGACCCTGTTTAGAGTCCACGGTAAGGGGATGCCAAGGCTGAACCGACGCGGTCGCGGTGACCTAGTTGTCCAGGCGAATGTGGAAGTGCCGACAGAGCTGACGTTAGAGCAGAAAGAGTTACTTCGCGAGTACGCAAACGAGGCCGGTGAGTCGGTCACCGAACCAAGATCGTGGTTTGGGAATCGGCAGCGGTCTTAGTATCGAACCAGCCAGAGCATCCCAACCAGCCAAAAGTGGCCGCCCCATTACTAAGAGTGACGGAAAAGTCACCTAACGTGTGGTATAGTGATGGCGTGAGTGAAGACTTTAACAAGGTGGTAGGCCAACGGCTCCGCGCTATTAGGAAGCAAAAGGGTTTCTCTCTGCACCAGATCGAAGATCTCTCTGGCACCGAGTTCAAAGCCAGCGTCGTAGGGGCGTACGAGCGCGGCGAGCGGTCCCTGTCGGTGCCGAGGATGAAAAGATTGGCTGAGTTCTACGGCGTACCGATAGAAGAGCTGCTTCCGCGCACAGGAGCGCATCGCGGCGACCTAGCTGACGGTTCTGTCACCATCGACCTGCTGGCTCTCGAGGGAGGGACTGGCCGCAACCTGGAGCTGGTTGAGCAATTCCTGAAGGCCATCCAGCTCATGCGCCATGATTTCAACGGAAAAGTACTCACCATTAGGGCAGGAGACCTGCGCCTGTTGGAACAGATCATTCAGGGTGACGAAGGGTCGCTCAAGGAGCTACTGCAGACCCTCGTCTCCGATTAGCAATCTGGGACTCGGTCCCCAAAGCCGGCTTCGATGAGCGCGTTTCGCAACTCCTGCGCGTTGGCATCTAGCGTTTCCGCCAGCACGGTGGGGTCTGCCTTGGAGAAGCTGATATCTGCCTCGGACGCCGCACCTAGGACGTGTAGGTGAAGATGAGGGACCTCAAAGCCGGCGATGAGCTGAACGACTCTGGCTGGACTGAAGCTTCGGTCGATTGCTGCGCCGACGTGTTGAGCAACCCCCATACAGTGGGAAAACAGGGCCGGATCAACTCCAATCCAGTGATCTACCTCTTCGCGGGGGACCACAAGGGTATGACCGTCCGACAGCGGAGCGATCGTGAGAAAGGCCACGCAGAGGTCGTCCTCCCAGATGAAACGACCTGGAATCTCCCTGTTGATGATGCGCGTGAACAAAGTTGTCATACAGCAACCCTAACTGGCGTAGAATTCGGTCTCACTTCACCCTTCGGGATCAATGTTGACGTCTATGTCGTTAGAAACATAGCGTTAGCAACAATAGGGTGAGATCAAGACGATAGAAAACGGAGCCCGGACCTAGTCCAACTATGTCGCTAGAGACAATAACTGTTCATTCGAAGGTACTCGTAGCTGATGACGGAATGATGCTGGAGCTGCTCGGCCCGCATGATGCTCATCTGCGCCAGATCGAGGAGAGCTTTGAAGCAACTCGGATTGTTGCCCGTGGCAACGAGCTCCTGTTATCTGGAGAGCCCGAGTCGACTCGCCATGTCCAAACGGCGCTTCAGGAGCTTATCGCCCTCGCTCGGACAGGCCGGCTGATTGATCAAGCCCTCGTAGCCGGGATCGTCGAGATGGTGAAGGACGGCAAAGACCGGCCGTCCGAGGTTTTGTCCGCTGGTATTCCGGTGGCCGTGGGACGCATTGTTCGTCCCAAGACTTCGGGCCAGCGCAAGTACATGGATGCTATTGCTTCCAACACGGTGATCTTTGGCATAGGCCCCGCAGGGACAGGCAAGACCTATCTGGCTGTCGCCGCGGCCGTGGAGGCCCTTAGCTCGGGAGAGGTCACTCGCATCATTTTGACTCGACCCGCTGTGGAGGCAGGAGAGAGTCTCGGGTTCCTCCCCGGTGACCTTGCAGCCAAGATCGATCCCTATCTGCGGCCTCTGCACGATGCACTGTTCGATATGCTGGGCCCGGAAGAGACCGCGCGATTGATTCATTCGAAGATCATCGAGATTGCGCCGTTGGCGTATATGCGCGGTCGAACGCTCAACGATTCCTTCGTCATCCTTGACGAGGCGCAGAACACAACCCGCCAGCAGATGAAGATGTTCCTCACAAGACTCGGGTTCAACTCCAAGATGGTGATTACCGGTGATGTCACTCAGACGGATCTTCCCGGCGGTACGTCTGGGTTGTCGAAGCTCAAGCCCATTCTTAGTAAAATTGAAGCTGTGGAGTTTGTGACACTTACAGCCAAGGATGTGGTTCGCGCGCAGATCGTGCGCCAGATCGTCGCGGCTTATGAGCGAGCCGAAAGAAAGCCGTGATTACTGCTCGTGGGCCGCTGCTCGCCCGGGCTGGTGTGTTTGTCGTCACTCTGGTGCTGCTATGGCTGACGCTCTCGTTCGGGGTCGACAGCAGCGTCTTGTCGGTCACCGTCGGGGAACCGTCCCCTGCTGACTTCCACGCCACCTCACGGGTGGAAGTCAGAGACGACGCAGCGACAACGCTGGCTCAAGATGTCGCAGCTGAAGCAGTGGCCCCTGTGTTCGAGATCGAAGAGACGGTTGCTCTCCAAGCGGAGGCGCGGATTGAGGAGTTCATCACTCTCGCGCAGGAACTGGCCGTAAGAGAAGCTCCCACCTTCGTCCCTCCGGCGCTACCTACCCCCACGACGACCACCACTACGACTATTGATGAGACGACTTCTACGACTTCTACGACGCTCGTCGATGGAGAAGAGCCGGCAACCACCGTCCCGGCCACCAGGGATGAGACCTTAGGCGTAGTGACTTCGCGAGTGTTCCTCGATCTGGACGGCAACGGTCAGTTGGACGCCACAGACGTTCCTGGCGAGGCCATCGAAGTTCAGGTCTTTGGTGGCAATGGAGCAGAACCCTTCACGGTTCGCACCGACGGCGACGGTGTTTGGACTGCACCCGACGTCGTGATTGACGGAGAAGTGACCATATGGGTGAACGTTCTCGACGATGACGTACCGGACTCGTTTGAGTTGTCTACGGACAACAACCCACAGACAGTAGATGGCTCGAACCTGTCGGCGATCACGCCGGTTGGGTTCAGACCCCGCCTAGCGGCCATCGATGAACTGATAGCGGAACTGCGCATAGCGGCGCCGGATCTCGACGAAGCCACCATCTTGACCGTCTCGGAGTTCGCTCAAGCCGACGTCTTGCGGAGCGTTAACAATCAGCCGTCCGTGCTCTTGGCGATCAGAGAAGCCGCCATCTCGGTGGCAAAATCGGAGCTGGACCGAGGTATCAAGCGCTCTGAACTCAACGCGGCCCGAGCCAATATCGAGTTCCGTCCACCTCGAATCGTCGTCGATCAGGTGCAGGACACCGATGCAGAGAACGCTGCTGCGGACATCGCCAGCAGCTTCCTCGATATCAACAACTTCGAAGACGCCCGACGAACGGAGCAGTTACAGGTCGAAGCTCGAGCCCTCACTCCTGACGAGACGGAGCTGTTCCTTGCCGAACTGCGAATCGTGGGGCAAGGGGAGGTTGTCACACAAACGCAGGCCGCTGCGATCGACAAGCTCGGTCTGAGTGAACCTGACACCCTTGAGAAGGGGGCCATGGCGGCTCTCATCGGCGTCACCATGTTGTTGTTGTTCATCTACCTAGCCCGCTTCCGGCCCGGCTTCTGGGGCAGTTTCCGTAGAGTGTCCCTGTTCGGGCTGATCATGGTCATCGGCGCAGCGGCGGTCCGAGGGGCAGAAGCTTTAGAAGCGGTCGAGTCGCTTGGAATGCTGGCGGGATACGCCCTCCCGGCCGCAGGTTTCGGCTTCTTGGTCGCAGTGGTGTTCGACGCTCGAATCGCGGTTTTATTTTCCTTGGCGATGGCTTCCATCGTTGCAATGGTGTTCCAAGATCCTGGTCTGGTCCTATACAGCGCGCTGGCAACGGTGGCGCCGGTCCCTATGGTCGCGTCTATCTCGTCCAACGGCGATCAGACCAGAGCCATCCTGGCTACCGGAGCCACCAGCATGGTGATGGCTGGAACGGTCTCTTGGTTCTTCCACGCCTCGGTGGGTACGCTTCCGCCGCTCACGATTGTCACAACAGCGGTATTGCTGGCTGGAGTGGTTGGCCTCGTATCAAGCGTGTTGGCCATCTTTTTGGTTCAGGTCTTTGAAGTTGCTTTTGATATCACTACCAACCTTCGCCTTCTGGTTCTGGTAGATCGCAATCACGAGGCCCTTCAGCTTCTGCAGGAGAAGGCTTGGGGTACCTTTAACCACTCGCTGATGGCCGGAACGCTGGCAGACCGAGCAGCAAGGACGATTGGGGCCAACGCGCTCTTGGCGAGAGCCTCGGCTTACTACCACGACCTGGGAAAGACCGAGAACCCCATCTTTTTCATCGAGAACCAGTTCGGGATCACGAACCCCCATGACATGCTGGAGCCTATTGATTCGGTCGCGATCATCCGCCAGCACGTGACGGACGGCGTGGCGTTGGCAAGGCGCTTCAACCTGCCGTCGGAGGTGGCCGAGGGGATCTCAAGCCACCACGGCGATGGCATCATGCGGTATTTCTATGAGACGGCCAAAGAACAGCTTGGTGAGGAGAACGTGAACCCAGATGACTATCGACATCTCGGTCACAAGCCGCGGAGTAAGGAAATGGCAATCGTTATGATGGCCGACTCTCTCGAAGGGGCGACGCGGGCGGTGTTCACGACGGAGGAACCGACTCGGGAGCGCATCGAAGCGGTCGTCAGCACGATTGTTGGCGAGAAAGTCGCGGACGGTCAACTCTCTGAGTGTGCGCTCACCTTGGGTGAACTCACACAAGTGAAGCAAGCCTTTGTTGAGGTGTTTGTGGGGCATTACCACCAACGGATCGCTTATCCGGACTTCACTGAAGCTCCTCTAGCCCTCGAGGCCCCTTCGCCGGAGGTGGCCGAGCTACCCGACGAGACCATCGAAGGTGATCAGTCTTGAATCCCTTCGTCTACCTTGCTGATGAACAAGATGAGACAATTGATGCTCATGAACTTCGTCAGCTTGTCTTCAACACGCTCACCCATGAGCAGTATCCGCCTCGGGTCGAAGTGACGATTGTGTTGGTCGACGAACCGGCCATGACCGAGTACAACAAGCGGTTCATGGACCGAACGGGTCCAACAGACGTGCTCTCGTTCCCTCTTGAGGAACTGGTTCCTGAGAAGATCCCGACCATCGATGAAAAGGATCCACCGATCAACTTGGGCGACATCGTCATTGCGCCTTCGTACGTGAGAAAACAGGCGCTGGGCCGCGACGTAGGATTCGAAGATGAGATGGCCCTCATGATCGTGCACGGCATGTTGCATCTCTTGGGATGGGATCATGAAGATGACGCCGATGCCGAGCACATGGAAGCTAGGGAATCTGACATTCTTGCAACCGTAGGAAGAGAGCGACCATGATCACTCCAGCGATTGGCGTCGCGATGGTGAGCAGCGTGCTACTCCTAGTGACCGCTGGGATGTTGCGTGCCGCTGGGGCTTCTCTCGTCCGAACCCAAAGAGCTGACGCCCTGCATGATGGAGTCGAGGGCGACAAACGCGCGCAGGTGGTTGCAGACATGCTTTCGGAGGCTTCAGCCATCCAACCATCGGTTGGCCTGGTGAATTCAGCTCTGGCCCTGGGCGCCGTAATCCCAGGTTCATGGTCGCTCTCCCAAGTGCTCGAAGGGTGGCTCCTGGTGGCAAGCCTGATCGCCCTCTGGGTGGCCGCACTCGTGTTTGGCGATATGGTGCCGCGTGGATACGGACGTAACCGACCCGGATCCCTTGCGTACAGGTTTTCGGGCCTCCTTAACGTTGCCGTTGCCGCTGGCAAGACTGCTGACGACTGGGTGGCTGACGAACCAGAGCCCGAAACCATTGAGCTGGATCAAGACGCCGATGAGGCTCATCGCGAGGAATTGGAGCTGATCAGTTCCGTGCTGGACTTCTCTGATGCCCTTGTCAGAGAAGTGATGACTCCCCGGCCCGACATGGTCACCATTGCTGCTACCGATACGTCGGATCAAGTCCTCGATGTGATCGTCGAAACGGGCTACTCACGGATTCCTGTCACGGGAGAGAACATCGATGACATCGTCGGAGTGGCCCACGCACGGGATCTGCTGAAGCTTCTCGATGACGAGCGAAGTGCAGTGCCGGTCTCAGAATTAGCCCGCCAAGTCGTCATTGTTCCGGAAACGAAACGTGTCTCTGACATGCTGAAACATATGCAGGCCAGCCAATCTCATATGGCGGTTGTCGTTGACGAGTTTGGTGGTACTGCTGGCTTGGTAACTATTGAGGATCTGCTTGAGGAGATCGTGGGTGAGATCACTGACGAGTTTGATGATGAAGAGGCGCTGATTCAGGATCTCGGGAACGGCGTGTTCCTCGTGGACGGCCGCTGCCCGGTAGAGGACTTGTCCGAGCAGCTTGATGTGGCGCTACCGGAGGAGGAGTGGGACACCGTTGGTGGACTCGTGCTGGCTTTGGCAGGACGTGTCCCGAAGAAGGGCGAGATGTTTTCGGTCGAGGGAGTTCAGTTCGTTGTTGCCCGCTTGCAAGGCAGGCGAATCGCGAATGTACAGGTCCAGAGGATGCGCGGATAGATGCGGTCTGGATTCGTTGCTGTTGTTGGTAGGCCCAACGTGGGAAAGTCAACGCTCGTGAACGCCATTGTCGGCGAGAAGGTGGCCATCACCTCCTCCCGGCCGCAGACGACTCGCAGCACGATCAGAGGAGTTCTGACGCTTACTCCAGAGGACCCTCAATCCCAGATCGTCTTGATGGACACTCCGGGGCTTCACAAGCCGTCTACTGCCCTTGGCGAACGCCTCAATAGCTTGGTGCACGTGTCTCTTGCCGAGTCAGACATGATCCTCCACATTCTCGACGCAACCCAGCCGATTGGACCTGGTGATCGTCTCGTGGCAGAGCGGGCCGGCGCCGCGGGGGTCCCGGTGATTGTTGTTGTGAACAAGATCGATCTGGCAACTCGGGGACAGATCACTGAAATGCTTGCCGAGGCCTCGGAGTGGACTGCCTCGGAATTCCTCCCTCTCAGCGCAGTGACGGGTGAAGGCGTTGGCGAGTGCGTCGAGGCCATGGTCACCCGGCTTCCGGCGGGCCCTCAGTACTTCCCGTCGGATATGGTGTCCGATCAGCCGGATCAGTTCCTTGTGCGAGAGATTATTCGTGAAAAGTACCTCGACCGACTGCGGGACGAGTTACCTCACTCACTGACGGTCTCGGTTCTCGAGATGGAACAACGAGAAGACGGTCTTCTGACCATTGAGGCGCGCTTGATAGTGGAGCGCGAATCCCAGAAGGGTATCGTCATTGGGAAGGGCGGGAGCCTCATCAAGAAGTGTGGTGCAGAGGCCCGCAAAGAGCTTGAGAAGCGGTTTGGTACCAAGGTGTACCTCCGGCTCCAAGCCAAAGTGGAAAAAGATTGGCAAGACACCCCATTACTCCTCGATCGGCTGGGCTTCAACCCCAACCAGTGAAGTCGCGACCAGGTCTTGGTCCCCGCCAGAGGGCCGATACGTCCTTGAGTTGGCCGGACCTCAACTACCCTCTGCCCCCATGGCGATTAAGAACGATCAGGGGATTGTGCTGCGGACGTACTCGTTCGGTGAAGCCGACAAGGTAGTGGTACTGATTAGTCCTACCAGCGGCAAGCTGAGGTGCGTGGCCAAGGGTATCCGCAAGACGAAGAGCCGCTTTGGTGGGAGGCTCGAACAGTTCGTGCACGTGGACCTTGTGCTCTACGAAGGTCGAAACCTGGGCACTATCACTCAGGCCGAAATCGTAGAGGCTTATCCCAAGCTACGGACAGATCTAATCGCCGTTTCCGCGGCTGCCACAATGGCTGAGATTACGGACTTGGTGGTCCAGGAAGAGGAGCCATCTGTCGGCATGTTCTTGCTCCTCCAGCGAGGCCTCGGCGCTCTAGAGGAGGGTGGTCACCAAACCGACCTACTCACTCACTTCATGCTGCGAACTGCCGGCATTATTGGGTTCACTCCCGCTCTCGACACCTGTGCCTCGTGCGGATCTGACGCGATCGAACGCTTTAGTTTCTCTGCCGGAGGTGCGGTTTGTCGTGATTGCTCTCCCGCTGACTCTGTCCGCCTGGGAGTTGGTGTGGCCGAGCATCTGCTGCAGGTGGCTAATCGTGAAGCTACAACTCATTCCCATCTCGCGGAAGATGCGCAGGGCGTGGCCCGGAAGTTCCTTGAGTTTCACCTAGAACGATCTGTTAAGTCTATGGCTGTGCTCAATGTCTGATCTCAATACTGAAGGGCTCGATTGGGAAGCAATTCCTACCCACGTGGGTCTCATTATGGACGGCAATGGTCGGTGGGCTGCACAGCGTGGTTTGGAGCGAACGGCGGGGCACGCCGCGGGGGAGGCAGCGCTTTTTGACGCTGTAGACGGTGCCATCGCTTTGGGTGTGAAGTGGCTTACGGCCTACACCTTCTCAACTGAAAACTGGTCACGAGAAGAGGAGGAGGTTGCGTTCCTCATGTTTTTCAACGAAGACATCCTGACTCGGCGACGTAACGACCTGAATGAAAAGAACGTCCGTATGCGTTTTGCTGGCGATATGGACGATCCTCGCATTCCCGACCGCAATCATCGACACATGGCTCAGGCGGTGGAGCTCACCGAGGGAAACGATGGTCTACAACTGGTGTTTGCGTTCAACTACGGCGGACGAACTGAGATTGTGTCGGCGGCGAAAGCCCTTGCCCAGAAGGTCGCAACCGGTGAGTTGGACCCCCAAGACGTCGACGAGGCCGCGCTAAGTGGCAATCTGTACGTTCCTGAAATGCCAGATATAGATCTAGTGATAAGAAGTTCGGGGGAGCAGCGGACTTCCAACTTTATGTTGTGGGAGGCGGCGTACGCTGAATACATCTTCAGCGACGTTCTGTGGCCAGATTTTGACGCCCAAACCTTGGTCGATGCGATCAGGGAGTTTCAGGGCCGCAGCCGAAGGTTTGGGAAAGCGTAAGCATGCTCTCAAAGGTCAGGATCGTTGGTCTCTGGTTGGCCGTTCCCTATCTCGTCTGGATTCTGTACCTATTGATCAGCCCGGGTGGGGGTCCGGTAGAAGGCCTCAACCTCGAGCCGTTCGCGACGTTGACTCGTCAGTACCGGTTCCTGGACACGGACGTGTTCTTGCTGCAGGTAATGGGCAATGTGGGGCTTCTGTTGCCATTTGGTATTTTGGCCGCGGTGTGGAACAGGTCGCTCGTCAAGACCCTCGTATACGTTCTGACAGGGTCGATCGTTATCGAAGTGGTGCAGTATGCGCCGCTTGTGAGCCGCGTCGCTGACGTGGACGATGTCATCCTCAATGTCGCTGGTGGACTCGTTGGCTGGCTTCTGGGATGGCCGTTGGCCCGAATGCTCCGGAACGCCGCGGCCGAAAACTAGGCGCCTGCGATAAGACAACCAGCCAGCTGGGCGGGGCATATACACTTACCCAATGCCTGCCGACTTCGACACAATCGTCAACCTTGCCAAGCGCCGAGGGATCGTCTTTCCCTCCTCTGAGATCTACGGTGGTCTGAGGTCCGCCTATGACTATGGGCCGCTGGGAGTTCTGCTGCTTCGTAATGTGAAGGAGCAGTGGTGGAAGGCGATGGTCCAACACAGAGCCGATGTTGTGGGTCTCGATTCGGCGATCATTCAGAAGCGTGATATCTGGCGGGCGTCCGGGCATGAAGAGGTCTTTACTGATCCTCTGGTCCAGTGTTCGAACTGCAACACTCGCCATCGACTCGACAAGCTGGGAGACGAAGAAGTCTGCCCCAATTGCGATAGTAAAGGAACCCTTGGTGAGCCACGGGACTTCAATCTCATGATGAGCACGCATCTGGGCCCAGTTGAGTCCGATGAGAACAAGGTGTTCCTCCGACCCGAAACCGCCCAGGGCATCTTCATCAACTTTGAGCATGTTCGACGCACCCAGCGCATGAAGCTGCCGTTTGGGATCGCTCAAATTGGTAAGTCGTTCCGCAATGAGATCACTCCTGGACAGTTTGTCTTTAGGACTCGCGAGTTTGAGCAAATGGAGATGGAGTTTTTCTGTCGGCCAGAAGAGGCGGAGGACTGGTACCAATACTGGGTGCAGAATCGTCATGATTGGTACATGGGTCTTGGCATGACTCCCGAGAACCTCCGGATCCGAACGCACGAAGACGATGAACTCTCCCACTACTCCGACCGCACGGCGGACGTGGAGTACAAGTTTCCGTGGGGTTGGGATGAGCTTGAGGGGATCGCCAACCGCTCGGATTTCGACCTCAAACAGCACGCCGAACACTCCGGACAGGACCTGCGCTACTTCGACGCCGAGGCAAACATACGATTCTTCCCCTACGTGATCGAGCCAGCAGCTGGAGCCACGAGGACAGCGTTCGCGTTCCTGATCGATGCGTACCAAGAAGAAGAGGTTGCAGGTGAAACTCGCGTCGTGCTGAAGCTTGACCCTCGACTTGCCCCGTATCAAGTAGCTGTGTTGCCTTTGTCGAAGAAGCTTAGCCCCGAGGCTGGACGGGTTGCCGATGGGTTGCGCCGTCAGTTCATGGTGGACTTTGACACCACGCAGTCGATTGGGAAACGCTATCGACGCCAGGACGAAATAGGAACACCTTTCTGTGTCACCTTCGACTTCGATTCTCTCGAAGATGCGGCCGTGACGGTCCGTGACCGCGACACGATGGTTCAAGAACGGGTTGCTGTCGATGAGCTTCCGGGATACCTTTTCCAAAAGCTTGCGCGATAACAAGCCAACTGAGTTGAGTTGGCCTGGCGGTAGAGTCATCGGGAGATCAGGAAAACGCGTTCTCGGGTCTCCCGTAGCCACGGTACGTCAGCGATGTCGTCAGATGTCGATCCAAAGCCTGAGAGGTACTCCATGAACACCCAACTCACCGCGCTTCTTGCGTTCGTCTTGGTCTTTGCCGCGTGCGGCGGGGAAGTGGAGCCTTCCGACACGGTCCAAGCGACGGTAGGAACGACCTCCGCTACAGAGGCCCCCGCTCCTGAAGCGACCAAACCGCAGGCCGGCCCGGGTTCCTACAAGCTGGCTGAAGGCAGCGAGGTGTCGTTTGAGATTTCTGAGGTCCTGCGCGGTAACAGAGAGCTTGTCGTTGGCTCCACGTCGAGTGTCACCGGCGAAGTGACCTTCGATTCGGCGGATCCCAACGCCGCGACTGGTGGGTTTGTATCGGTGGACGCTGGTTCTCTGATGACTAATGAAGATCGTCGAAATGGGGCGATCAGACGTTTCATCCTTGACACTGTGGATTTCCCAGAGATCACGTTCATGGTGACTGGGCTCTCTGGCGCTGACACAGATACAGTGACACTAGAGGGGGATCTGACTGTGCGTGATATCACCATCCCAGTGACCTTCACAATGCAGGTGCTGGAGAATGGGCTTGGACGCGTTGTGCTTGAGGGCTCAGCGATGGTGACTCGAGAGTCCCTCGACCTCAACATCCCGAGCGTGCCGTTTGTGGCGGATGTCTCAGATGAGGTGACCCTGAAGGCAACTCTGGTGTTCGAGTCTTGATCGTTCCCGTGTTGGGGACTTAGTTAGAGGCGCCGTAGGCTCGACCAACAGCGTACGAGAGAATGGCTCCGCTTAGCGACACCGCAAGATTGTGCAGTCCACTGCGGGTCAGTCCGGTCTTGGTTGCTTGACCCTTGACAACGCCGACAGTGAACAGTCCTATTGCGGTGAGCGAGCCAGCCCAGAGAAGGCCGACATTTGCGTTTGTGACCATCATGAACGGCACCACGCTGGGGAGTGCACCTGCGAGGAAGAGACCTCCGGAGAAGAAGGCCGCGAGCCAAGGGCTACGGCGCTCGTCTTCGAGAAGGCCGAACTCTAGAACGCTCATTGTCTTGAGCAACCGCTCGTCCTCTTCGGCGATGTAGGCCTTGGCGGCTTGGAGAACGTCCCCTCCGAGACCGATGGATGCCAGCATGTCATCGAGTTGGGCGACTTCGTCGTCGCGGTAATGCTCGAGATGCACCATCTCTAGAGCTACCTCTCGGTCGAACACGTCTTCTTGAGATCGTGTTGCCAGCCATTCGCCGGTGGACATTGAGATGGCGCCAGCGATGGCGCCAGCGATACCGGTGAGGAGTACGAATCGGACACTCAAACCACCACCGACAACTCCGGCAATGAGGAGAAACGTGGAGACCAGGCCATCGTTGACCCCGAGGATGATGTCCCGCCAGTAGCGGCGGCTTTCTCCGAGGTGTGGTTCGTACGGGGGGCGTTCAGTCATCACCGGATTTTAGCTTGCGCTCAACCCTGAGAGGTCCGATCGGTCCTACACTCGACACGTGGCGTACGACAGAGATGACATTGAGCGCATCCGGCAGTCAATCAACATCGTTGAGCTGGCTGAGGCGGTGACAACAGTGAAGAAGGCAGGGCGCTCCCACAAGGCGATTTGTCCCTTTCATCAGGAGAAAACGCCTTCAATGTCCCTCGATCCGGCCAGGGGACTTTTCCATTGTTTCGGCTGTCAACGTGGTGGGGACATCTTCAAGTTCGTGATGGAGTCTCAAGCTCTTGACTTCACCGAAGCGGTAGAGATGCTCGCGAAGCAGGCGGGCGTGACCCTTCGTGTGGATCCTCAAGCAGCCAAGAATCGGGGAAAGCGTCAAAAATTGACGGAAGCTGTTGCCTCGGCAACGGAGTTCTACCACCAGCGACTCAAGTCGGCCCCTGATGCTGCAGATGCGCGGTCCTATCTGCGAGGCAGGGGCTATCACGGGGATGTGGTGGAGCAGTTCATGTTGGGGTACGCACCGGAGGAACCGGGCTGGGATTCGCTAGTGCAACACCTCAAGGAGAAGGGCGTCACCGAGGTAACCATGCTCGATGCTGGGCTCGCCACCAAGACGCAGCGGGGAAGGCTGCGAGATTGGTTCCATAATCGACTGCTGTTCCCGATCTTCGATCTGAAAGGTGACGCAGTCGGCTTCGGAGGTCGCCTGTTGGAGGGAGAGGGTCCCAAGTACGTAAACACCCAGGAGACTCGGATCTATCAGAAAGCTCGTTTGTTGTACGGACTCAACCTCGCCAAATCACGAATCGCCCGGGAGGGCACCGCCGTCGTAGTGGAGGGATACACCGACGTAATAGCGATGCATCTCGCGGGGATGGATGTCGCTGTCGCAACTTGTGGCACAGCGCTGGGCGAAGACCACTTTGACTTGTTGCGACGCTTTTCGGACAAGGTGGTTTTGGCCTTTGATGCTGACAAAGCGGGGGCTGGAGCGGCCCTCAGGGGCGGAGAATTGCAGACACCGACCGATCTAGGCCTCGATCTCCGGGTCGTGCAAATGCCTGAAGGCAAGGATCCGGCCGATCTCGTGTCGGCGGGCGAGATGGATGTACTAACCAAGGCCATCGAGGACTCGGTTCCGCTTGTGGCTTTCCAGATTGAGAAGACTCTCGAAAGGCACGATCTCACTGAGGTTGAGGGAAAGACCAGGGCGCTGAGAGAAGCAGCCCCATTGATCGCTCATCTTGAGGACGCTGTAGCCAGGGGCGAGTACGCGAGGCGGCTGGCTCGCCAGACCGGTATTGAGGATGACATGGTCCGCCTTGCTATCCGCCAGGCCCGCAGCAGTGGAGCGTCGGGCGGCCGCAAAGGCCGGTCGCCACTTACGCCTGAAGCTCCGGGTCCTGCAACGACGGCCGCGCCTCGGAACCCGTTGGAGGATGAGGCCCTGCGGTTATACGCGTCTGGAGGCTTCGGGTCTCGAGAGTTGACCTCGGCTCACTTCGGATCAGACGGATACCGAACGGCGTTCCGGGCTCTTGAAGCTGCGCCTCGACTCTCCAACGGGCTGATCGACTTGAGCGCCCTCGATCCGATCGACGAGGCGTTAGCCTCTCGGATTAGAGGCCTGTCCCTTCAGGAGCGACCAGAAGACGACGCAGAAGCGCTCTTCCGACGACTTGAGGTACTTCGACTCGAAGCTGAGATAGAAGTCATTCGTCAAGAAGTGGAGCGGGTAGAGCCAGATGATCAAGCCTATTCCACGTTGGCCGGACGTTTGGTAGCTTTACTGAGGGAACGATCAGAGTGGAGAAGCAGTTGAACATGGATGAGCTTTTCGAGGCGTTGGTGTCGCGCGGCAAGCAACGCGGGTTCCTTACTGTCAGCGAAGTCCAACAGGATTTGGAGGAGGCCGACGCATCGGCCGACGCGTTTGACGACATGGTCACTCGCCTCGCCGGCTCCAAGGTCAAGGTGGTAGAGGACAGTATCGATGAAGCCATCAAACCAATCTCTGACGTGGAAGCAGGATCCATCACCGATCCGATCAAGATGTACCTGCAAGAGATCGGCCGGGTGCCGCTCCTCAGTTCTCAAGATGAAGTTGAACTGGCCATGAAGATTGAGGCTGGCAACAGGGCGCAAGAACGTTTTGGCGCTGATGAAGATCTGAGCGTCGAGGACCGTGTGTTCCTCAAGCGGGAAGCTCGCAAGGGTTCCCAGGCCAAAGAGAGATTGGTGGAAGCCAATCTCCGGCTGGTAGTGTCGATTGCGAAGAAGTACGTAGCCCGAGGGATGCCGTTGCTCGACCTCATCCAAGAGGGCAACGTGGGTCTCATGCGTGCGGTAGAGAAGTTTGATTACCGGCGTGGGTTCAAGTTTTCCACCTACGCGACTTGGTGGATTCGCCAGGCAGTCACGAGGTCGCTAGCTGATCAAAGTCGAACCATTCGGGTGCCGGTGCACATGGCTGAGACAATTGGTCAACTCATTGCTGCTCAGCGTGCCCTTCTTCAGGAGCTAGGTCGGGAGCCGACCATTGAGGAGATCGCCGCGGCGATGGAACTCACAGAGGCGAAGGTAAGCGAGATCAAGCGTATCGCCCAGACCCCGGTCTCCTTAGAAACTCCTATCGGAGGAGAGACGGACGCAACCATCGCCGACTTCGTCGAGGACACTGACGCTGTGGTCCCCATCGAGGCCGCTTCCTTTCAACTCCTTCGAGAGTACATGGCTATCGCTCTCCATGATCTTTCCGAGAGAGAACGGTCAGTCCTGATCCTGCGGTACGGGATAGAGGGTGGGGCTCCGCAGACCCTTGAGCAGGTGGGGAATGAGTTCGGAATTACTAGAGAGAGAGTCCGACAGCTCGAAACGAAGGCCCTGGCAAAGCTCCGCAGATCTCAGAACTCGGGGCTTTTCGAAGGGTACGTAACCGATCAGTGATGAGTCTGGTGCTTAGAGTGCCAGCGCCGCGAGTGGGTCATGCGACTGGATCCCGAGGGCATCTCCAACTACTGAGCTGGTGAGCTTGCCGTTCACGATCTCAATGCCGCCCACGAGTTCCGGCATTCGGTTGACGGCGGTACCTATTCCGCCAGCGAGTTCGTTCACGTAGCGTGAGGTTGCGTTGCTTAAAGCGTGGGTGGAGGTTGTAGGAACCGCTCCCGGGATGTTGCCGACCGCGTAGTGAACCACGTCATGGACGAGGTACGTTGGGTCAGAGTGTGTGGTCTCGTGAGCTGTCTCGATGCAACCGCCTTGGTCGATCGCAACGTCGGCCACCACTGAGCCGGGGCGCATGGCTCGAATGTCGTCCTCGGTGATGATCGTTGGTGCTTTGTCTCCGGCTACCAAGACGGCCCCGATCACCAAGTCGGCCTGGTGGACCCAAGTCTCGATCGCTTCACGGTTGGAGTGAACCGTCACCAGACCAGGAAGGCGTCGTTCAAGGTCCCCTAGGCGGTTGGGATTGATGTCGAGGACCACGACTCGCGCGCCCATGCCGTGGGCTACTTCGGCGGCTGCTGTCCCTACAGAGCCGGCACCGACTACAACTATCAGCGCCCCAGGAACGCCGGGGTAGCCGGCCATGAGGACTCCTCGCCCTCCTTGTGCCTTCTCCAGATGGTGAGCGCCCTCCTGAACCGCCATTCGGCCGGCGATGGTGCTCATTGGGGCCAACAGTGGTAAATGCCCGTCGGCGGTTTCCACCGTCTCGTACGCGATTGCGGTACATCCCGATTCCATGAGGCCCGTGGCAACCGCTGGGTAAGCAGCGAGGTGCAGGTAGGTAAAGAGCGTGTGTTCTGGGCCAAGCATCTCTATCTCGGCAGCTTGTGGTTCCTTGACGTGGACAATCAGGTTCGACTCTCGTAGGACTGCTTCAGCGGACAGCAAAATCGTTCCACCAGCCGCGATGAAGTCAGCGTCGGTAATCGCCGCGCCAAGTCCAGCTCCCTGCTGAATATTGACGGTATGGCCGCGGTGGGCTGCTTCTCGGACGGCTCCGGTATTCATGGCGACTCGGTGCTCGTCCTTCTTCACTTCTTTGATTACACCAATGGGCACGTGGGCTCCTTCTTGAACTTTACGTACGCTAACTGAATGGTGAGCTTGTCACGCCCGAAACCGACAACTGAAACTTCCGTGTTTTAGAGACACTCCCGAGTGCTATCATTCGGTCGCTTTCCGGGGTAGCTCAATTGGCAGAGCAACGGACTGTTAATCCGTTTGTTGTGAGTTCAAGTCTCACCCCCGGAGCAGGTGTCATATGGCCCCACAGGCTTACTCTGCGGGGCCATATGTCTTCCTAGTTGACACCCGCTGGTCCTGGCTTCGGGTCGGTGTCCACGTAGGGTTCGTCGTACGCTCCTGGGGGTTGCTGTTCAAAGCCTGACGCTTCTTTGAATGTCGGCAGGGAACGGATGGCTGCAAGTGTCTACTGTGACTTTGATAGATGAGTCCCCGAGGTGTTTCTTGATAGATATTCTGGAATGAACTGCGAAAAAGGGGAGCCTTTGGGCTTGGCCGCGTTCTGCCAGTAGAGAGTTCTCACCATTTGGTGTGGCGAATGTCAAGCCGTGCGCAGAGACCGCCGCCGTCGGCTAAGATCAACGCTGGTCGCACGATTCGAGGAGGACCGTGGGCACCGTCCGGTTAGAAGGAATATGGAAAGTATACGAGGGCTCACGCGGCTCCGGAGCTCCCAAGAGGGTACGCGAGCCGGGTCCCCTTGCTAGGAAGTTCACTGTCCGAGGTGCTCTCGACGCTGTTCTCGCCATCCAAGCCGCTCGGTCGGCGCGAAGCGAAGATGTCACTGCCCTCAAGAATGTGAGCCTGAGTGTTCGAGAGAACTCGATCTACGTTATCATGGGGCTTTCAGGCAGTGGCAAGTCTACGCTCCTGCGGTGCATCAATATGCTCGCCCGCCCTACGAAGGGCAAAGTGTTCCTCGATGACGAGGACCTGACGAGTGCCTCGGAAGAGCGGCTTCGTGAGATCAGGGGCCCCCGTATCGCGATGGTGTTCCAACACCATGCCCTCCTTCCTCATCGCACTGTGAACTCGAACGTCGCTTTTGGCTTAGAGCTGGATGGAATGCCGACTGAAGAGCGAATCGATCTTGCGAACGAAGCGCTCAAGCTCGTCCAGCTCGAGGGGTGGGGCGATCGATATCCCCACGAGCTGAGCGGAGGAATGCAGCAGCGCGTCGGCCTAGCGAGGGCACTCACGACGGACGCGGATGTGCTCCTACTCGACGAACCTTTCAGCGGCCTTGACCCGCTTACGCGACGTCAGATGCAAATCCACCTGTTGGATCTTCAGAAGCGACTTCGGCGTACGATGATCTTCGTCACCCACGATATATCCGAAGCGGTCATCCTCGGCGACAAGGTCATGATCCTCGAAAACGGTGTGGTTGCCCAGGAAGGTAGCCCTCTTGAAATCGTGTTCCAGCCAGCTACCGACTACGTCAAAGACTTCGTGGCCGAAATGGACAAGCACAACCT
>Ga0114996_10003080_pt1 | contig 20999 bp, 12 predicted proteins | sample ArcticOcean_MG_C_4_FD_87039 | JGI IMG/M metagenome (GOLD analysis project Ga0114996, IMG submission 87039) | Marine microbial communities from western Arctic Ocean - ArcticOcean_MG_CB4_134 | ecosystem: Environmental > Aquatic > Marine > Oceanic | place: Arctic Ocean: Canada Basin | collected... | reverse complement strand
CAGTCGTTGTCTTTGCCATCGCAGATTTCTTGGCTGGGAACCTTGGCATCGCACTCACTCCAGCCCCCGGGACCACTGCATTTTTCCAAGCCATAGCACGTTCCAAAAACACTTTTATTGTAGCAGGGCTCCTCGGCACCCAGTAGTGGGCCAAAACAAATACACGAGCCACCTGTGGGATAACAAAAATTGTCGTCATTCGTCTCACTGGTCTTGCATGCGTATCCGGAAGGGCAGGGCGCGTCGGCATGGCAGGTCCGGGTGCAGAATTGGCCTTCGTCCTTGAGCACTTCACAGCTCGTGTCTAGCCCAGTGCTGCATTCGGAATCGCCAAGGCAAGAGGCGCACAGGTCGGTTTTCGTCGGCATGCAGATGAAGGTTAGGTCACTGCCTCCTTGGTCAATTTCTTCGCAACTCCAGCCTTTGGGACATTCTTCCACACACGTGGATGTGCACTTCTTGCCATTGGAGGCGGCGATGCAATAGGTCGACTCGCAGTCCAGATTCTCTTCACAGGGATCACCAAAGTCTTTGTCCACAGTAGCGTTGCTGTCTTCTTGTACCTTGTCGGGCGGAGCGTCCGCATCGCCCGTGTCGATGACTTCCGCGTCGGTGACGTCGAAGACCTCCGCGACGTCCGAGTTTTCATTGTCACCTTGGACGTCAATCGTTTTTCCTTGGGGGCTGCCGTTGCCACATCCCAAGCAGAGCAGAGAGAAGGACACTACAACAAGCGGTCCAACGATATTACGAGGGTTCAGCACAGTTCGTTCTCTCCTAGTTCAGCCCGCCCGCCTCATCACCGGCCCACATTATTGTCATAGCCGTACGACAGGTGGCCCCAACGCGGGTGGAGCCAATTATACAAAATTTCATGGCTTACTGCCAGGACACACACAGACTATTGATCGTATGCGGCAGCTACGACGTCGATGTTTTTCAGTGTGGGTGCCGATTTGTCGGAGCCGGCCGACAAAAGAACTTCGACTTGTGCATAGCGACCCACAATGGTGCCGAACTCGCTCAGATTGACGGTGGGATCGTTGGGCGGAAAGGGTCCGAAGTGGGGTGTCCACGGGGCCAAATCGAGTCCGCCTTTGGTGTTGGCTGCACGGACTCGGAGTTTACTGGAAGAGTCCGAGGGGGTTGTCACCGAGATGGAAACTTTCATCCATTGAGTCGTCGCGCCAGTCCATCCCTCAAAAATGTGGCGATAGGTCCCTTGTGGCGCCACGACGGTCTTTTGCTGAAACCCTGTCATGTCACTGTAGGTATAGGGATTGGATCCCGTCGGGCATTCGAACATCTTCGTCATCCCGTCTGGATTGACTCGGGTGGCCGATGACGAACTGTAGTTGATCGCCCATACCATGCCGTCAAAGTCCACGGCCATACCAATGGGGTGGTGGCCGCCGCCCAAATTCATCGACCCTTCCACGGCCATGGTGTTGACGTTGATCTTACTGATCACATTGGATGAATCACTGGCAACAAAGATATGACCATTGGTGTTCGCTGCCATGCCGCGGGTATGTGGCGGTAGGCTGACCGTCTTCCAACCGTGTGTCTTCGGATCAAAACGCATCACGTTGTTGCATGAATAGTTGGCCAGCCAAATACGGCCATTTTCGTCGATCGTCATGCCGTAGAGCGAAACACATCCTGGCGGTTTGAACTGCTGGACATTGCTATTCTCGGGGTTAACGCGCACCAAATGCCCCCCACCTCGACCACTGATCCAAATGATGCCTGCTTGGTCGATCCCCAATCCATAGGGGTTGTTGGGGATGTTAATGCTCTTGATCGTGTGACCATCGTCTCGGTGAAGGAGATGAAGTCTTTTCTGGCTCCACATGCCCACCCAACCGTTATCGTCTTTGTCCACACCCATGGATCGGGCAACGCTGCCGCCCGGCGCGACCGTCCACAGGACACATTCATCTTGCCCCTGCGGCAAGGGATTGGAGTTGGTGGATGTTTCAATATTGTTGTTGCCGTTCTTGTCCACGCAATCCAGCGTGTTCAGCATGACCTTGGCCACGCGTCCATCGCCACGGCAGGCAATCCAACTGTTTCCTTGGGAATCAACCGCCGTTCTGGATGGATCATTGCACACCTTATACCGGGCGACCTCATTGCCGCTCTCCGTATTTATCTTGGACACGGTGCCTTCGCCGCTGTTGGCGATCCAGATCATGTTGATCTTGATGGATGACTTGTCGAGCACCACGTTGCCGTCTTCGTCGACTCCGGCCCCGTTGAGCACTTCGTCATCATTATTAAAGGGCTCGCCCGTGTTGGGACCCGCGTTCATCAAACAGACCGGTTCACAACCACCGCAGGGTGCCTGGACCCCTTCGTCCACGTGGGTATCGCAGTTGTTGTCGATCCAGTCGCAGACCTCTTCAACCCCTGGATTGATCCACGGATCCCAGTCCACGCAGTCGCCGCCACCCAAGGGACACGCCACGGAGATCGGCACCGTATCGACGCTGCCCAAACAGTAGCCGTCGTTGTCTTTGTCGCAGCCTTCGTCGGACACGCCATTGCAGTTGTTGTCCAACCCATCACACACTTCGGTTGCGAGTGGGTTGAGCTCGGGATTTTCGTCGTCACAGTCGCCGTCGTTGGCCGCCGTATAGACGCCTTCAGGCGTGCACATACACTGGACCAAGCCGGCCACGCCAAACCCATCTTTGTCCGCATCATGGAGATAGGGCGTACAAAAAAGCGCGCCGGGTTCGTCGATTACGTCGTCGCAGTCGTCGTCCACACCGTTGCACACTTCGGTCCCGCCCGGCTGGATTGCCCAACTTCCATCGTCGCAATCGTCGCCCGTTTGCACCTTGTAATAGCCGGTGGGCTGGCACAAACACAGCCCGGTCTCTAGTGCACCATGACCATCACCATCCACGTCCTTGTAATACGTGGCACAGCCCTTGGCGTTTGGTGGGTCGATGACACCGTCACAATCGTCGTCGACGAGGTTGCAGATCTCTTCTTGAGCGCCGCTGACAAACGCGTTGAAGTCGTTGCAATCGCCCGCTTTGGTCGTCGTGTATTTGCCCTCGGGGCTGCAAAGGCATTTGGGTGATTGGGGCGTGCCCAACCCATCGTTGTCTTCGTCCTTGTAGTAGACGGTACAGTTGATCGCACCGATTTCGTCAATGTAGCCGTCGCAGTCGTTGTCTGTGGCGTCGCAGGCCTCGGGTGCAGGAGTGGCTGCGTTGCAGGCCATGCCATCGACTCCGTGGCAGTACATGGCGCCGTCGCAGGTGCCATACTCGTTGGCGATTTGGCACAGCGTGCCGTTGAGATTCTCGTCGATGTGACCGTCGCAATCGTTGTCCACTCCGTCGCAGATGTCGGCCTTAGGCTCCAGCGCTGAGCAGGCCGTCCATCCGCCGGCACCGGGACACTCTGTCGTGCCCTGACACTCGCCAAAGCTGTTCTTTCGGGCACACGCCTGGGTGGCGCCGTACAATGCTCCCGAACAAATACAGGAGCCTGTTTCCGGATAGCATTGGTCTTGCTGATCGTCGAGCGTGTTGCACTCAAAGCCTTCCGGGCACGGATAGCTCAGGTTGCACTTGCGCGAACAGAATTTGCCTTCGTCCTCAATGTCCAGGCATCGCTCTTCCAAGCCGCCGCAATCCGAGTCGGATACGCAGGGCAGGCAGGTCTTGTCTTTCAGTGGCACACAGACATAGCCACCCACATCGACGTAATCGATCTTGGGTTTGCAGATCCATCCAGGCGGGCAGGCCTGTCCGCAGGGCATCGAGCAGACCTTGCCGTCGGGGCCTTTGATGCAGATGCCATCGTCGCACTCGTCGTCGGTCTTGCACTCGTCGCCCAGGTCCTCCGGTGGTGGTTTGGGCGGCGGTGGGGTGTGGAGATCCGGCGGGAACACATCTTCGTTGCCGGGGGGGACCGTGGTCTTGCTGTCCGTGTCGGGCGTGCCGATCTCGGGTGGGGCGGTGATGTCCAGTGGGTCTACGGGGGCTTTAGCCGGTCCCGAACAGGCCACCAGAAGCAGGAGACCGAACGCAACACAAACAAACCGCCCTTGCCCTTGCCCTTGCCCTTGCGTCATGTGAACGATCCCACAGAGAGTTGGCTGCGTCGGTGCAACCAGGAAATACTATTTTAACAGACTTGGCGCTGGGCTCAAAACGCAAAATTGCGCCGCTGACTCTTTGTCCTTTGAGAACAATTAGTTATGGATAGTTCTCGGGGGAGTTATTACGGACTGCCGGGCAATTCGATCACATAGAGTCCGCCTTGATCAATCCCCCCCAAGCCGGCAGCGTTTCCATAATACCCGCCCACGGTGAGGATGTTCTTGTTCCCAAGCGTTCCGGCCGCGACCCAGTCACCAACGAAGCCAGACAGTCGATAGGTTTCGCCCCCCACTGCCGCCATGGGTGTGGCCTCAAGACCGGTCACCAGGTCAAAGCGAAACAAGTAGGCGCCTCCTGCCTGGTCCGAACCATACACGTTGGCCAGAGGGGCGCCGACAGCCAGTCCTGCACGTCCATTGCCCGAGATGTTGGGGACCAGGGCCACCGATTGTCCAAACTTCCCACCCGCGGTCGCGCCCTTCACTTGGTGGTTTCCGGCCACGCTGGCGTCGAGGAACAAGTGGAATGGATCTCCCGCAGACAGTTTGTTGTCTACGAGTGCGATGGGGGCCTTGGATTTAATATAGCTTCCCGGAATCACCCACGCGGCTCCCACGGCGTTTCCCACCGAGACGTAATTGTATCCTCCCACAGCCAGATCGGGCAGGGCGTCGTCATCCAATGATTCTCCGCCATCCATCGACCAGCCCGCTCGGGCATTTGCACTGCCTGAGGTGAACACGCTCACATGCGGACTTCCATACAGACAACCATTTCCCCATCCGTACACGATCCGGACCGATCCGGCAGCGGAGCCGCTCAAATCTTCCGCGTCGGCTCCGACGGCCATTTCATCACAATCGTCGCCGTTGATGTCACCCAGCGCAGCGACACTGCGGCCCAGGTAGTCATTTTTCACCAATCCGTGGACAGTGAAATCCCCCTCGCAAATCACCGTGATCTTTCCGGGGTTGGCCGCACGACCATGAACGATCGACATTTGGCCGACGTCGGTCAAAGTGCTGCTCAAGTCCCACCGATGGGCACCGAGGATAAGGTCGTCTTTGTCGTCGCCGTTGATGTCAAGCCCGCCATCGAGCCGATCGGTGTAGATGCTCTTTTGAGTACCAAAATAGACGAAGGCGGGTGTGGCGTCGGGGAGGCCGGAGGACGAGCCCAGGAATATGAAGACGGCCCCCGCATTGTCGGCTTTGGCGCCGCACGTGGTGGGTCCCGCGTAGCTACTACCAAAGGCTAAGGGCCGGTCATCGGCGCGTGCGATGACCGCAAAGTCGGGGATGTCATCGCCATTAAAATCACCGGCATCGGAGACATCCCATCCCAGTTCATCGCCCCAGGAGTGACCGGCATATCCTGCGAACTGTACGGATGGGGAGGACTCGAAGCCTTCCGCCGTTCCCAGGTACAAGAAAGCGGCTCCGGCGTTGGGATAGGCTTTCTCGGGTGTTTCCAGATGTGGGGAGCCGATCACCAGGTCATTCCACCCGTCGCCATTGACGTCGCCCACTACGGCCGACGAGAAACCAAATCGAGACCCGGACGGGTTGCCTGGCATGCCGAGCCCTGTCAGGTTGGTGGGCTCATCAATGGGGGAGATAAAGGGTTGCCCGACATAGTTTCCGAGGGTGCCTGCCAAGTTCGTCATGCTCAAGAGATGTTCTGTGGATCCATCGGCGGGATTGTGGAGCACGGCCATGGCTTGTCCGTACCGGTCACCGCTGACGAGACCGCCTCCTGGTAAACTACCGAATATGATGTCGGGGGTTTGCTCGAGTGGGGAATCTTCCAGTCCATAATGGACGTTGATCGATCCGGCATTGCTCTGGCCACCGACGACTTCACCATTCCAGTTGCCCGCCAAGAGATCGCCAATGCCGTCGTTGTTGACGTCATCGACCAGAACATTCCATCCAAAATAGTCGTTTGTAGAGACGCCCTCTAGGGTCCAATCGGCCTGTTCGGCCGCCAGGATGGTGGTGGCGGGTCCGGCGTTGAACTCGCTACCGTACACAACGCGAACGGCGCCGATATTACCTTTTGCGCCGTCATGACCCCATTGGCCCATGATGAGATCGGCCTTGTCGTCTCCGTTCAGGTCCCCCATGGCGATTCGCCTTCCCAGATTGCTCCCTGCATCGCCTGCGGCCAGTCCCCCGTAGAATCGAACAGGATGCACCTCGATGCCACCGGGGCCTTCGTTACTGCTGCCGATCCCGCGGTAGATGGCCACCAGCCCATCGTAGCCGCGGCCGGGACCGCTCGAATAGGTGTAGCCGGCGACGGCGAGGTCACATTTTCCGTCTCCGTCCATGTCGTCCGCGGCCAACTGTCGTGCCAGTTGAAGACTCTTTTTGGGTTCCAGTATGCCCGAGCCTGTGTTGGGGAGCTCGCCATAGACCGTCATGTCCGGTTCGGCGAGGATGCCATCGGTGTATCCAAGGAATATATGCACAGCGCCGGTGTTGCTGACGATGGTGGACGCGTCCCGATCTTCGCCGTAGAGCGAACCCACCGCTAAATCCATTCGGCCATCGCCATTGAAATCACACATGGCTAGGGCATGTCCCATCAGATGAGAGTTGTATTCACCCGCACGAATCACCGTAGGATTTTCGCTAAACAATCCGTTCGGGATGCCTTCGTAGATGTGAATGGCGCCATTGTCGTAGCCTCCGTGATTGAGGCGTGGTGCGCCCACGACCAAATCCACCAACTCATCGTTGTTTAGAATGTCTCCAGTGGCGATGGCTCGACCAAATTCAGCACCGCGTTCATTGACCGACAGGATCCGTTCCGGGGTTGCGTCCAGTCCACTGCCATTCCCGCGGTAGATGTAGACAGCACCGCCATTGAAGGCGCCAATATCGCTCTCCGCCATGCCCAAGATGGCGTCGGCGTAGCCGTCGCCATCGACATCGCCCGGTGCGATCACAGTGCCGGCATTTAAGGTGTCTCCATGGCGCATCATGGGGGCTTGTTGGGATTCGACAACGGTGATGGCAATGGAGGCGGTCATGCCGGTGAAATCATCGGAGATGGGAACGGTGGTGGTGCCCGTGTTGTCGCCGTGAAACCAGCCATCGTCGTAGGACACCACATCGTCCGTGATGATCGTCGATACGGTGCCGCTGCCTCCATCGGTCGTGAGCTGCATTTTGGCACCCAAGGGGATGAAGATCTGCGACGGAACCGCGTTGAGCGTCGCGTCTTGACGAACGGTGACTGCCGCCGTTTCGACCTGACCGGTTTCCACATCGACGATCTCGACAACATCCAATCCGTCGACTGGACCTGCGGTGTAGACACCCGCCTGGGAAACGTTCGCTCCGGAGCCATTTTCTGTCAGATCAAAGGCCACTACGCCCGATCCATCGACAACTGAAAATGTGAAGGATGTCTCCGGCAGAACCTCGACCCACAGCGGGGCGACAACCATTTTGGGTACCACGTCCAACGCTGCGGTCGCGCTGCCGATGCAGCCCAAATCTGTTACCTCTACCGTATCGGTCACGCCCGTGATGTCGCCGGAGAGATACGCGCCGGTGAGGGCATTGACCAGACCACCCGATGGAGCGGGATCCACGCCCAACGCGAAACGATAGGCACCGGTTCCTCCCGATGCAGCGATGGTCAGTAATTCGAGCGGCAAAATCGCCGTCTCACTGGGGATCACGCTCAGCGGGGGATCGCAGGGTTGTGGGGTCGGTGGCACGTCGATTTCATCCGGAGGCGTGGTGTCGTCCGCATCGGGAATAGTCATGTCGGCCGTGTCATCAGCGACATCGATGGGAACATCTTTGGTGTCTTCCACGTCCGGAGACCCAACGTCGGGTGGCGGTGTGGTGGTGGTCCCGGAGCAGCCAAGTACGGCAATGCAGGTGACCAGGCAAATGAACGTTGATAGCCAAATCGAATTCTTTCGCATGGTTTGCTCCAGTCCTCGGTTTCCCCGGGGACGCTTTCGACGCCGTCAAAGTCTTTGTTTGCTTGACCGGCGGCATCATAGCACAGATGGCGCGTTGTTTGACACGGTCCAAGGCCGTCCCTAGGCTCTCACTCAATGGGGGCAAAGCAAAATCCAACGCGACCGCTTGGGCTAATGATCCTGTGGGCCATTCATGTGGGAGCTTGTGGCAGTGACCACACGCCACCGACTCCCGCCCCTGATGTGGTGGATGATGCGCCCATCCCATCACCGCACGAATCCATTGTCTTGGTGCCAGGCGAAGCGTGTCGGTCCAACGCTCCAGAGCCCGGTGTGTTCACAGCCTCCGCGCAGACGCTGGGCATCGATTTCTCCCACAACGCCTATCCGCCACCAGACGGTCCTTCTCGCATGGTCTTTGTGGACTATGCCGGTGTGGCGGCGGCGGATCTCGATGGGGATGGGTGGCTCGATCTCTACTTCACCGGAGGGGGGGCGCCGGATCGGATCTATCGTACCGCTGGGCAGGGCCCGGCTGTTTTCAGCGCGACGGAGCCGAGTATTGGGTGGCCAGACGATGAACAGCAAGGGGGGCCAGCGCTGGTACTGCCCTCCCTGGCGGTCAACATCGCGGATTTGGACGGTGACGGAACTCGGGATGTCATCGTTGTGGGCGAAGATCGAGTGGGCTGGTTTCGCAATGACGGTGAAGCTGCCTTGACCTATGCCGGATCATTAAAGCCGCCCACGCTGGGCAGTGTCCGCCGGTATTTAACGGTGGGTGCAGCCACGGCCGACTGGGATGGGGACGGTTTGGTCGACGTCTATGTGTCCAACCACGAATCGACGCTCTCGAGTGAAACAAAAGCGTGGCCGGCGGAGGAATGGTTCCTGCACAACCGGGGAGGGGGCATCTTCGACGATCGCAGCGATTGGATTCCGGTGCAGTCCGTGGAAGACAAAACGTTCCTTTCCTCCCTGGTGGACTTGGACGACGATGGGGATGTGGATCTGTATGAGACCAACGATGCTTGGTCCCTCTTTGATTTGGGTTTGGATCCCACAAACAACGAAGTGCAGGGCAATCGTGTCTTTCGCAACGACGCAGATGATGCAAGAAGCCCCGGGGCTCATACGGATGTGTCGACGCTGAGCGGTGCCGACATCAAGGTGGCCGCCATGGGCACGGCCGTGGGGGATTACGACAACGACGGGTTGCTGGATTTGTATGTGACGGCCATGTTGCCCGAGTCCAACGTCTTGTTGCACAACGAGGGTCAACTTCAGTTCAGTGATACGACGAGCGCCATGAGCGCGAACACGTTGAACAGTGACCACGATGTGGGCTGGGGCGCGGTGTTCTTGGATGCGGACAGCGACGGCTGGTTGGATCTCTTTGTGGCCCATGGCTACAACACGGCACCGCTGGACGATACGGAAAATCCGGATCAGCAAGACAATGTGTTGCTTCATAACCGGGATGGTCAGGGGTTCGAGGACAGGTCTGACACCGCTCAACTGGGCGGGGCTGCCTGGAGCCGTTCTCCGGTCGTGGGCGATCTCAATCGAGACGGGTTTCCCGATCTGGTGGTGGGCAATGCGGATTTCCCTCCCTACATTTATTTGAATGGGTGTGATGGCCGCCCCTGGTTGAGCGTTCGACTGGAGGGTCAACCAGGCAACTTGGACGGAATCGGAGCCCGCATTCGAGTGACTACATCGGAGGGTTTGACCCAAACCAGGGTGCTCGTCTCGGGCAGTGATGGTCTCTATGGGTCGTCAGCGCCGGAAGCCTATTTTGGGTTCCCGCCGGAAACGGACACCGTCAGCCTCTCCATTCGTTGGCCTGGGGGCACAGAGGTGACCCACGAGGGCATTCCCCTCCGCCATCTCCTTGTGGTCACCGAAGTGCTTCCGGGCATATAGGGAGGACGGGCCCCTCGGTCGATTCCCCTGTTACTCGGATAGACGATCGGTTATGCTGTGAAGCACTGGTGGTGCTGGCGGCACGTGTGCACTGGTGGTGGTAATGACTCGAATTCTGATTGTCGTTGGATTTATCTCGCTCTGTTTTGGGTGTGGTGATTCAGAGCGTGGTGCAGCACCGCCTGCGGACACGAGTGTCGATGTGTCCACGGATGTCGGCACACCGGATTCGACCCCCGATACACTGGCAGAGGACACCCTTGTTCCACCCGGTCCAGAATTGATCGAAGCAGCCGGCACGGTCGAAGCGAGTGTAGAGGCCCTGTATCTGGGCGAGGTGTGGTATGCGAGCTCGTTGGGTGGAAACGCGGTGTTGGTCGACACCCCCAATTCTCTATTGTCCGTTTCGATTGAAGGCGAGGACCCACTGTTGCTGACCAGCGAATTGGGCCCAATCCACGATGTGGCGTTGCTCGATGATGGCACTGTGCTTCTGGCAGGATCGCTGGGCGTTTATGTTGAGGTTCAGAGTACGTTCATCGCATCCCCATTGGGTGAGCATTTTGCCGATGGCCATCCGATTCAACTGCAAAGTGCGAGTTTAAAAAATAGCTCTATGCTCTGGCTCGGGGCGAATGATGGCCTCCATTTGTGGCAAGATGGCCTGCTTTCTAGTGTTACAATTCCAGACATTGACGTCGTACCCACCCAAGAGGTGGACATGGCGTTTGGGCCCGAGATGGATGGCGATGCCGCCCTGTGGCTGGCTTGGGGGACCGATGTATATGCCGTTTCCATGCCCACAGCGGATGAGGACGTGGTGGTCTGGCATGTGCTGGAGGATGCCCCGGGCGCATCGCTCACCTCCGATGCTTCAGGACAGCTGTGGGTCGCGTCCGAGGGCGACCTGCATCGGAGGAGCGCCGGCGGTGAGTGGACATGGTACCGCATCCCAGACGAGTCGGTCGTGAGTGTGAAAGGCAATCGCCATGCGAATGGCGTCTGGGTCGCGACCGACGAGCGCTTTTGGTATTCCGAAGACGGCCAGTTCTTCGATGTTACGGGCGCGGTGCCCGAAGGGATGTTGTCTGTGGACGCAACGGGCCGGGTGCTCATGGTTGCCGCAGATGGTCTCTATCGAGTGAACCCGGGTGAGCCGTACGTTCCGACCAGCACCTGGATAGCCGATATCGAGCCCCTTAATTTGGCCTATTGCGCCGGTTGTCATGGCCCCATCGATTATTTCGTGGAGGAAGAACTCTATTTGGACAGTCCCGCGCAGTGGGAGGCCAACATCGACCGCATCGTCGCGGCGATCAAGGTGGATGCCGACGGAAACAAGGTAATGCCGCTTGGAAAAGATCCATTAAGTCCGGAAGAACAACTGCTCATTAAGTACTGGAAGCTCGGAGGCTTTCTTTTGGAGGCATCACCATGATGTTGCGGAAGAAATACGGGGTGATTTTTGGGGCGTGTCTCTTGTGTTTCTTGCCTGGCCTCACGTCGGGTTCGCTGCCGAACGCGGATCTGGTGTGTCCACCCGACACCCTGGAAGTGGACAAGTATCAAGTATTGCGAGCGTTGAGTCTGGATCTGCGCGGCACCATTCCGACGTTGGACGAGTACGCGATCTTGGACGAGGTGGACGAGGTGCCAGAATGGCTCATTGACGACTGGTTGGAAGGCGATGAGTTTTTGGAGCAGACGGTTCGAAACTTTCGCGAGATCTTTTGGCCCAACATTACGAACTTTCCCCTGACAAATTTTCGTTCCGCGTTCTCGCGGGAATCCGGCTCATTACTCTATTGGCGCAAGGGGGTCGCCGCCACGTATCGAAGCAAAGTGATTCCGTGTCGTGATGCCGAGGTGGACCCGGGCGATACGGAGATCGTGACGGTTGGTGATGGCTCGGGCGGGGTGCAGGAAGGCTACCGCTGGATATTGCCCTATTGGGAGTCGAATCCAACCAAGAAAATTAAGGTCTGTGCGTTTGATGCGCAGGAGGCGTTGGTGTCGCCGACAGCCACCCCATGTGGCACGCTGGAAGGTCAAAAGGATCCCGCCTGTGGGTGTGGTCCGGACTTGCGCTGGTGCCGCTATGGCAGCAACTACCTTAGGATCAATAAGAGCATGGCCGAGGCCTTTGAAAAGCGGATCGCGGCGGTCATTGGGGACGACTTGCCTTACATGGCGCTCTTTGAGGACAAGCGTGCGTGGATCAATGGGCCCATCTCGTTCTTCTTGCACAACCAGGTGGGTGTTCCTCGCATCAATCGATTCACGCCGCGCGCCCTTCCTTTGGAAGACATCCCCGTCCTCGATTTCTTGGACGACACCTGGGTGGAGATCACTTTGCCCGATTACCATTCGGGGCTGCTCACCGACCCAATGTATTTGTTGCGTTTCCAGACCAACCGTTCTCGTGCGAACCGATTTTACAATGGATTCTTGTGTGAGCCCTTTGAAGCGCCGGAGAAAGGCATTGCGCTCGCGAGCACGTTGCATCCGGATCTGCAACAACGCGAAGGGTGCGACTATTGTCACGGTCGCTTGGAGCCGGCAGCGGCGTTTTGGGGACGCTGGGGCGAGACGGGAGCCGGCTATCTAAATCCAGTGGACTTTCCACCGCTTCGTGCCGATTGCGAAACCTGCGCGTTGACCGGTCAGTTGTGTGGTGATGACTGCAAGCGTTTCTACCTAGTGAACGCGGCGTCGCCGGCAGAAGAACCGTATTTGGGGATGCTGAATTCGTATGTGTTTCGCTACGACGATCACATGAAGAATGTGGAAGCGGGGCCTCAATTGTTGGCCATGAAGGGCGTCGTGGATCATCGTTTTCCGCAATGTGTCTCCAATCGGGCGGTTGAGCAGATCTTCGGACGCAGCACGGAAGTGGTGGACAAGGACTGGATCGACATGTTGGCCGTGGATTTTGCTGCCTCGAATTACAGTTACAGGAGCTTGGTCAAGCAGATTGTCATGAGTGACGGCTATCGGAGGCTCCGATGAATGGGAAACGAGTCGTGCCCTTCGGGTGGATTGTAGTTCTGTCGGCGATAGCGGCGGTCGGCTGTCATACGCAAGGGACTGAAGCGGAGTCTCTATCGGCCAAGACTAGCGCGGTCCAGCAGAGCGAGCGGGTTCCGGTCAGTGGGGCAATGTCACAAGCGGTTGAGGCACCTTTGGTTCCCCTGATCATTCGCCATCGACGCCGAATGAACATCGACCAGTTGGACAAAGCGTTTCGCAGGGTGACGAATGGAATTGGTTGGGATGAGGACGGGAAGAACCAACTGGAGGTGCTCGACCAGACCCTGGGTAAACCCGATTATGTCGATGTGACCCAAGAAGATCTGTCGGTCTCCACACTCTTTTTGAAGTTCTTGGACGATGCGGCTCGTTGGATCTGTACAGCTCATTTGGATACCGAGTTGGCTGCGTTGCCAGGCGAACGCGTCTTTTGGGTCCATGCGGAGCCGTCGGATACATGGCAGACCAATCCCGAAGGTGTTGTGTCCAACGTGCAAATGCTCCTCATGCGGTACCACGGTCGACGGGTGGCCGCGGGTGCCCCGGAAATGGAACCTTGGCGGTGGTTTTTTGAGTCCGCATCGCATGTCAGCGAAGAGCCAAGAGATGCATGGCAAGGCCTTTGCGTGGGACTGCTGACTCACCCCAACTTCTACACGTATTAGGAGCGACTGATGCGACACAACGACATAACGAGACGTCAAATCATTCGAGGATTGCTGGGGGTGGGCGGCCTAACCGCAGCGGGCGCAGCCGGTTTGGACCCGCTTCTTCGCTTGGCGTTGGCAGATGATGGAAGCAAATCGTGTGCCTATTGTGAAGGCATCCGCGAACTGTGTCCCACGTGTGTCGGTGCATCGATTGACGCAAAGGATCATTTCTTTGTGTTTGTGTATTTCTCCGGCGCTTGGGACTTGATGCTCTCGTTGGATCCGAGGGATGAAAGCGGGTTCTATAATGAGGGCAACGTAGCCACCTCGTTGACGCAGCCTGGGTACAAACTTCTGGACGAGCCCAGCAATGATGGGCAGTTGTACGAGGTCATTCGTGCGAATGGCTTACCGGACATCTTGGGGCCCTTTATGGGCGAGTTGATGGACCACTTTGACAAGTTGGCCATTGTACGCGGCATGTCTGCCGAGACCTTGACCCATGAAGCGGGTCGGCGCCGGTTCTTGACGGGCAAACCGCCCAGCGGCCTGGCCGCTCGGGGATCCTCGGCGGCCACCTGGTTGGCGTCTCAATTGGGTGGTGCGCAGCTTGTACCCAATTTGGCCATGCGCGTGGAAACGTACAATGTGGACCAACCCAACTTCGCCTCGGGGCTCAAGGTCAGCAGTGTTAAGGACCTGGTGCGTGTGCTTCAAGCCTCCGGCCCAGCGATGAATCCCAAAGTGGCGACCCACTTGGATGCCATGTTGAGCCAGTCCTCAGTGTGTCCGGTGGCCATGAAGGCGCCCCTATTCCAAGACGCAGAATCCGCGCGTTTAAAAGCGAGGGAGATGGTGCTGGGGGGATTGGATCAACTCTTCGACTTTAAGAAGTCCGGCGACTTCAATGAGATGATCCGTGGGCATTTTGGGATGAGCACCAGCACGGCTTCCACGACGACTTCGGTGGAGGCGCGTGCCGCCGCGGCCGCGTTGGCCATCACCGAAGGGGTGGCTCGTGTGGTGAGCTTCCAAGCCAACGACACCACGTTGGACACGCACTACGACGAATGGACCACGGACCAAGGGCCAACGCAGGAACGAGGGTTTAACGCCGTCGCCCGACTCATCAAGTACTTAGAGTGTACGGAATACAAGAACACGGGGGCCTGCTGGCTCGACCATACGACCATCGTTGGATTTAGCGAGTTTGGGCGCTCGGCGATGCTCAATGCCAACAGCGGGCGAGACCATTCACTCACCAACGGTACATTTTTGGCGGGAGCCGGAATTCGTGGGGCTACGATTGTTGGAGAGAGTTCCGAGATTGGTATGATGCCGACCAAGACCGATTTGGTGACCGGTGCACCGTCGGATGACCCCAAGGCCAAGGTTGTTAAACCGGAGCATATCTTGCAAACGCTCTTCCACCTGATGGGGCAAACGTCGGATCCCGCGGATCTACGCGTCTCGCCGCTCCAGGCCATCATGAAGCCATAACGCCCTTCTACTGTCGTTGCTTTCGAAACAGGTCAGGGTAACTGTGCTGCGGGTTGCTGTCGTCGCTAAGGAGTCAGTTCATCCACACAGGAGCGAATGCTTTCTTCGATCCCACAGGTTGGCGCGTAGCCAAACGCATCGCGAAACGCCTCGTCGGTGACAACGCACGGATATTGGAAGAAGTTGAGTAGATAGGGTGGAAAGGCGGGTTTGAATTGACTGGCAACCTTGAGGTAGAGGTCCGCCACCAAGGCTGGGATCGGAACCAAGGTGCTCTCTGTCAATTTCAGGGCGTGTGCGATGGGAATGGTGCCCTGGCCAACCACATTGTAAACACCGATGGTATCCGAGTCCGTTACCAGTTTAATGGCGTCAATCAAGTCCGTTTCATGGATGAATTGCCACATGGGATTGAATCCGGCCACGTAGGGCTTGGGACTGCTTCTTAGATAGCGACTGATGGCGTTATGGATACGAGGACCAATCACGTTGCAGGGGCGGAGAACGACGATGTGAAGTTCGGGGTGCTTGTACATCCAGGTGACGGCTTGGTTGTCCAATTGGATAGCGTCTGCCAGTTGGGGGAATGTCTGTCCTGCTCGAATGGGATCGTCTTCGGAGATAGGGATGTGGTTTTGTGGATGGGCACCGTAGATGTGAAAGGTGGAGAGAATTACCAGGCGTCGAACCTTGTATTTGAGGCAAAGTTCCATCACTTTGGCACTGCCAATCACATTAAGGTCGAAGCGTTTGTTCAGATGAACTTTGAGGTTGCCCACTCGTCCCAGATGCAACACGATGCTTGGATTGTGATTTCGAAAGGCCTCTTCAATACGAGTCTTGTTATAGTTTGCCTGGTAGAAGACCATATCATCCGGCAAGTCGTCCGGGCGCGGGCGGTAGTCCATACCCACCACGGTGTGCCCTTGGTCGGCCAATGCTTGGGCCGTGTGGCGCGCGAGGCTCCCCGCAACGCCTGTGATGAGGATGGTTTCGCTCATGGAAGTATCAATACACGCGCTCGCGAGCTGCGAGGCTGTCGTTAATCATTTCTTGAATCTTGTTTTTCACCACCAGAACCTTTTCATCGATTCTCTCGTCTTCGTCATCGAAAGGACCTTCAAAGGTCATGGGTTCACCAAAGGTTACATAAAATCGACTGGGTAGGGGCAGATAGGCCAAGGGTCCCAAGAGCGGAAGATGGGGTGGAATGGGGAAATAGGGGGCGCCGAACAACTTGGCCAAGGGCTTGGCGTTGTACACGCTCATAATGGCCTCTTCAGCGCCGACCACCGAGATAGGGACGATGGGGGTTTCGGTCTGCAAGGCGAGTCGCATGAATCCGCGCCCAAAACGGGTAAGTTGGTAGCGTTGATCCCACAGCTTTCCACAACCGCGCGCACCTTCTGGAAAGACGAGGATGGCGTTTTCCGCCTCCAAGAGATTACGACAATTAATCGGATCTCCCAGGGCGACGCCACTTCGCGAAAACGCCTCATTAATGAAGGGGATCGTGGGCACCCACCGTTCGGCCATGGCCCGACAAATACGTGGGGGCTTGGCATTCAACAGGCAAGCCACTGCGACAACAAGGCCATCGAAGGGCAGCTGTCCCGAGTGATTGGGCACCAACAGGATGCGTCCTTCGGGAATGTTTTCGATACCTGAGAGAGTGGGTCGGAAATAGCGGTAAACTTGCCGGGCAATGGAGTAGTACGTCTTGGCGTGTTCGGGATGGAACCCCCACGGGTCGTACCCCATTTCGTTGACAGAATGGGGCAGGGTGTCAAACGCGGCTTCGACCTCCGGGTCGACGACCGCTTCCATCAGTGAATCAAAAAACCCCACGTCTACTCGTTGTCCTCACGCGCTCTCTGGAATGGTTCCAGCCCTTCATTCAATGCTACCCAAAAAAAACCGCCCGCACCAATCGGTACGAGCGGTCTTCTCTAATATTCGATTCGGACGAGGTTACTCGTCACCACCGCCTTTATTTAACCGCAGGGGCCGCTTCAGCCTTTGGAGCTTCAGGAGCCTTTGGGGCTTCAGGAGCCTTTGGGGCTTCAGGAGCCTTTGGAGCTTCGGGAGCCTTTGGAGCTTCAGGAGCCTTTGGAGCTTCAGGAGCCTTTGGAGCTTCTTCAACTGCAGGAGCAGCTTCATCAGCCTTGGGGGCTTCTTCGGCCTTCGGTGCTTCGTCAGTTTTGGGAGCTTCCTTCGCTGCTGGCGCGGGGGCCGCTTTCTTCTCTTCTTCACAACCTATGGTCGCGAACGCAAGGGCCGCTACCAACATAAGAATCCAACGCATGTTATCCCTCCTCAGGAACGTTTACGTTCTATTAAGCTCTCAATCCGAGCCCTCTAAAACGTTTGCAGTCTAGAACACTACAATGGGGATGTCACCCGTCCGAGCACTTTGTTCAAGTGATTAGGCCCATCCGGAAACGGCCTTGCCGAAGTAACACGTTGTAAATATGTGGGAAAATCATTTTGCGAGGTGTGGGAAAACTGTGGATAACTTCCTGGTAGAACCCTCTGTTTAGCGGTTTTTTCGTTCATCGGGGGCGTCCATGCCCAAAAGCTCCCAACTCACCGGGGTCCCTGCGGGCACACTTCGAATGACTGTTTTCCCGAGCACGGTGTCGAGGTACTTTGGCGGCAATCCGAAGCCTGGCCGAATGGCTCGCACATTGTGTTCTGATAGTTGCTCGCCCGCCGCCACATCTTGGGCAACAAACAGGGAACGACGAAATACAAGAGATGCTTCTTCTTGTCGGGTCCGGCCAAAGAGTTCATTGCCCTGCGCCTCCCAGGCCAGCTGGGTGTCCTGCACCAGGGATGCCATCTCTGCGGGCTCCATGGAGAAAGCGGCATCAACGCCTCCGTCGGCGCGGTCGAGGGTGAAGTGTTTCTCGATCACGACGGCCCCAAGGGCGACTGCAGCGACACTGACCCCCGTACCCAGCGTATGATCCGACAGGCCAATGTGCGTGCCAAAGCGCTGACGTAGTGTTTTGAGAGTCCGAAGGTGAATGGCGTCCGCAGGGGCCGGATACGCGCTTGTGCATTTGAGCAAGATCAATTCCTGGCAACCCGCTTCTCGGAGAACGTTGACGCTCTCCTCCAGTTCATCAGAAGTGCTCATGCCTGTCGACATGATGATGGGTTTACCCGTCGAAGCCACTTTCCGGAGCAATGCATGGTCGGTGTTTTCGAACGATGCGATCTTGTAGGCCGGTACGTTCAAGTCTTCGAGAAAATCCACGGCCGTGAAGTCGAAGGGCGAGCTGAAGACAATCAAGCCGTGCTGCCGACAACGTTCCATGATGCGTGGATGCCAGTCCCAGGGCGTGTGGGCCTCTTCATACAGGTCATGGAGTGTTCGTCCGTGCCAAAGGCTCTTCGGGTCCGTGATGGTGAACAGGTCGCTCTTGACGTCCAGGGTCATGGTGTCGGCCGTGTACGTTTGGAGCTTGAGTGCGTCCGCTCCCGTTTTTGCGGCTGCGTCTACAATAGCGAGCGCTTTTTCGAGCGAACCGTCGTGGTTTCCCGACATTTCAGCAATGATGAAGGGCGGATGATCCTGCCCGATGGCACGGTCGGCGATGGTGATGGTGGGCGGTGTGCTCATGGTCAGTTCGCTATAATGGTCCTTCCGGTCCAGAAGGTGGGCGGATGGTTGTCCGCATTAAACTCGCTTATTAAATCGTGCAGTGCTCCGAAATTGTAAATTTCTGTGCGTTGTCGTTGCATATGCATCCGTCGATTCTTTGCCAAACAGGACCGGTATGCACGTTTCATCAGGGTGTGAGGACAAAGCGATGACGGCCAGTGCCATCACTCTGCGAGGGTTCAAAGCCACACGCGGTATAGAGCCGAAGCGCTTCGATGTTCATGATGGGAATATGTGCAACGATCGGTAGGCTTGGGCGTTTTTCCCAGAAGGCGTTGATGGAAACACGGAGCAATGATGTGGATAGCCCCAAGCCTTGGTAAGCCGGTGCGAGTATTACGGAGACCATCGCGTGCGCATCGGATTCATCGAATTGACAGAAGCCCACAGCTTGGCCAACCCATTCGCCCATGAAGAGGTGTTTGTGGGAGGCGGTGAGCACGTCATTGAGCCAATCTTCGTGACTCGTATTGGGGGTGTCTGTCAGTTGGGGGACCTTTGCAGCGGTGTTGGGATCATTGATCCACAACCATAGAGACTCGGAGTCGTCACGGGTGGCGGGTCGAACGGTCGGTTCCACCAACCGAGCGGCCACCCGAAGCGGCCCTCTCCCATCGACCAAGGGCAGCGCGCGTATGGACAAAACTTGCAACGCCTCAGGGTTGCGAAGCAGTGTCGCGATGGTTTTTTGGAGGTTGTCATTGCGCAGCTCTTGATCGTCTGGCGTACCGAGCATCAGGGCCGCACCGGCACGGGTTAAGGCTCTCGTGTTGCTTTCCTGATTGTCCGCCACCGTGACCAAGAGCGATGGGAGGCCGAGTGCACACCGCTCCCACGACGTTTGACCACCGCCACCAATGGCGAGGTCGGCTTCGAGCATGAGCTGTCCAAATGCGTCAGCATCGAGGTCTTCAAAAACCCGCACACGTCTTTTTTGGGTCGCCAATTCGTGGAGATGTTCTCGACCGGGATGCGAGGGCCCCACGACGACATCGAGTTTGAGCTGGGGAAAGTCCCTCATAATCCGTGTGCACGCCCACTGGGTGAGATTTTCGGGGTCACCGCCACCAAAAGAGATCAGGATACGCTCGAGTTCCGTTCGTTTCTTCGCTTTACGACGCAGTTTGGCAAAGGCGGGTCGTAACAGGGCATAATGGGCTCCACAAAGACGTTCGCAGTGTTTGGGTACCCACACAGAGTATTTGGTGGGATCCGCACCGAGATTGGGGTCTAAGAGGAAGTCACAGTCCAGGGGACGGTCTCCCAGATCGTCGATGGCCAAGATGCGTTGGGTGTGTGGACGGATGGCGGCGTGCCACGAGGCATCCAGATCATAATGGTCACTGATCACCAGATGGATAGGGGCTCCTTGTGTCTCAGCGAGGATCAGCGGGATCTCTTCGTCTGGCATGGCGTTGGGTTCCAGTTGAATGTGTTCGCAGCCTGCCGCCTGGATCCGATTGATGAGTTCATCCCCTTTCGTCTCTGTGGCGACCCACACAGAACCCAATTCGGACAATGGGTTGACGAGCGCGAGTGTCCGCACAAGGTGCCCCATGCCCGTATCTACGGATGCGATTGTTCGGACCAACGTGTTCATCGATGGTCCTGGTTAGCACGGATGTCGTGAGCGTTCATCTGTTGTCCGTCGTGTTTTTGGGTTCTCGGCCCATGGCCCAGGATACCATCGTTGTTCAGCGTCGGAAAAATAGACACTGAAATGCTCGCTATGGTGTCTGCCAGTCGAAGCTCGATTCTGCCTAGCTGGGGAGGAAGCGCAGCCGACATCGCATGGTTCGTGGGGCCGCTCGTTCGGAACGGTACCATTCTTCCATACGGGCGCTGCTCAGGTCCCGATATCGCCTGAGATGACTCTGCTTGGAATCAGTCGGGCCATAAGATGAATCGACTGGCATGGCTGAGATCACTCTCGACTGGTTTGAATCCACATGCCTTGAAAAGACGAAGAGAAGCTGTGTTTTGGGGTCGAATGTAGGCGATGATTGGGCACCGGCCTCCCGTCAGCCAGTAGTGATCGATCGCACATGTCAAGACGGGACGCGAGAGTCCGAGACCACGGTGTGTGGGCGCCAGACCGATGCTGACGATGGCTCCTTCGCTGGTGGTGTCGAATCGACACGTTCCAATGTCTT
>Ga0114996_10003076_pt1 | contig 21018 bp, 19 predicted proteins | sample ArcticOcean_MG_C_4_FD_87039 | JGI IMG/M metagenome (GOLD analysis project Ga0114996, IMG submission 87039) | Marine microbial communities from western Arctic Ocean - ArcticOcean_MG_CB4_134 | ecosystem: Environmental > Aquatic > Marine > Oceanic | place: Arctic Ocean: Canada Basin | collected... | reverse complement strand
TTATTGCTGGATGCATGATTTGGGGTGGTAACGCCAACGGGCGAGAAATTGCCAAGAATTATCTACTCGTTTATCTATTCGGGTTTATTGCGATCAAGCTGCTTGGAATCGCAGTTATTTATGACAAAAATGTGCCTTCGGAGAATTTGACATTCGTGATACAGGACGCGCTAAAACAGCAGTTTTGTCAAGTGATCTTTTTCGTGATCTGGTGGCTCTATTTCAAGAAGTCGAAACGCGTACAGAATACCTATGGATAGGGCCGTGATGAAAACATCGTGGGGCAAACCTGTGCATATAATTCCGTTCATTCGAACGCTGCTGATCGTGCTGGCGGTTGCGGCGGTAGCTTGAAATCGTCATGAAAAACACCACACCAAATCCCTCATCAGCCTCATAGGTGAATCAGAATGCTGAGAGCTGTCCCGAAGAACTGGTTCTCCTGGAAATTCGAGATCTTCGACGGCGAGGTGTGCGTGGCGAACTTAGACCTTGCCTGGTTTCGGGAAGAAGTTGAGTTCGCCATCCAAGGACGTACCTTCGAGATCGGTAGGGAAGGCGTCATGAGTAGCGTGTTCTTGCTGAGGGAGGATGGTAGGACGATTGCCTCCGCAACGAAGCCGAGTGCCTTCTGTCGCTCATTCGAAGTGGTGTTTGACCAGACAGGCTATAAGTTGGAGGCGGTGGCGCCATTTGCACGAAGATTCGTGCTGCGGAAGGACTTTCGGGTAGTTGGATCGATCCACCCTGTGCACTGTATCGGTCGGAAGGCCATCGTGGAGCTTCCCGAGTACCTCCCTCTCGAAGTCCAACTCTTCATAGCCTGGCTTGTTATCATGCTATGGAAGAGGGCACCAAGCCGCATCGTTGCGTGGCGATCGCTGCATGGTAACTGATTTCCCCAGGTGATCACGAACTATGCCTGGGAGGCGCCGCAGCTTAGCAACTTCAGTTGCTAATATCCGTCGATCGCTGCCAGAGCCTGAAGGGATAGGGGGCTGTCGGTCGCTTATGGATTCATCTTGGCGTTGATGGCGGCGTTGCCGTAGCGGAGCATTATTCTTTGTACGTAAATATATGATTTACTGATCCCTCGATCAGGGAAATAGACGATCCCAGTTCGGGGCCATAGCCCTACTCACCGAGCATATATAGCGGGCCGACTAAAACTGAAAAGTGAATACGCGTATTCACTTTTCAAACGAACCGCGATCGCCACACACGCGGTCGGCAGTGCGATTGATGAGAGGAGAGAAAGAAGAAAGGAGTACCCCTTTCTTCTTTCTCTCCATGGTGCTCCTTCTTGGTCTGATCGATTCGGTGGGTCACTGCCTGTTCAAGCTCTTGGGTCCAGAAGTTGTCGGCAAACCATGGCCTGCCGTGCCTGTTGCGTCTTCCAGTCTTGATCACCCTCGGATATTGCCGTGGCTTGGCATTTTGTAATCTAATCTAGCAGCCATCTAGCGAGGTGCGCAACATGACCGCATTCACTTATCAGAGCATGTTGTCCTGCCAGCGGCGGCGGCGGAAGCTTTGCGCCGGCTTTAGCCGGGGCGACAGGCCGGTCGAACTCGCTTATAGAGCGGGCTAAAGCCCGCTGGAGGCTTCCGCCTAAAGGCAGGACTCAGACCGGGACACTACGAATTAAGCCAGTAGCCAACAAAAAAGCGCGGGGCCGGAGCTCCGCGCTTTTTGATTGACAATCGTTATCCGGCGCTTACTTGGCGTCGAAGATCGCCTGTATCTGACCGGCAATGTCGTCCTGACAGGCTTGCGTGCCGCCGCAGACATTGGCATTGACGATGGCGATGCTGACCGCAGCGTCAACGCAGTCGGTGAATTCACCGATGCTCGTCGCCGGATTGTTGGTCACCAGTTTACAGGCCAGATCGAAGGCTGCATTAGCCACGTCCTGGCAATCGACACACGGGGCCGGATCGCCCTGCGGTCCCACTTTGCCCTGGGCACCCTGGCCACCATCGGAACCGGCCGGACCGACCTTGCCCTGCGGCCCTTGCTCGCCCGGCTCACCGGCACCACCGCCGGCACTGGTGCACTCCACGTTTCCGATCGTGGTCAATACGATCACCTGGGGGAGCGTATAGCGCTGTACGGTCTTCGTATGCACTTCGGGGCAGACGGAGCCATCGGCATTGACCGTGAAATGGCTGGCAGCAGCCGGATACGCGTCGTGCGGAAACTGCTCAGCAAAGTCCCAAGTCTTGATGTACAACCCCGGAGGCAGATCGAGGGTCAGATCTGAGCCGTCCCAGGGGTTGATAACACAACCGGACGGACCGCAGATTTTGCCCCACGGGCCTTGGTAGCACTTGCTGTCGGGCGGATCCGTGCATTCGGAGTACACGACATTTGTGCCGAAGTGCACGGGTACGGCAGTTACCTGCTGGGCGATGCCGAGCGCGAGTACGGCGGTGATTGTGACGAGCAGCTTCTGCATTTTGAGGCCCTCCTGAGATTTTCAATTTTTGACCGGGTTGATAGATTCATTCTGATGACGGGATTCCGGCGGACTTTCCGCTCTTTTCCGCCACCTTGCTAGACAACGCTAGAAAGTGTAGATCATTCCAGGCTAAATTCCAAGCAAAAAATGTGGCCCTTGAACGTATCGCTCTGAGCTTGTGGCGGTTTGGAAAAATCAACCAGGTAGACGATAGTTACGATGTGTCTATGCCGGCAAGCAGCCGGCGGGCCAATTCCACTTAATCCGTACTTTGTGCTCGAAAGATGACTCATTCGATAGACAACACCTCGCGTCGCGTCACCCAGGCGGAGATCGCGAAGGAAGCACGAGTGTCGCGTGCTACGGCATCACTGGCGCTGCGCAACAGCCCGCGCATTTCCCTTGAGACCAGGGCGCGCATCGCGCGCATCGCGCGGGCGCTTGGCTACAGTCCGCTGCCGCCAGACATCGATGATGGACGCACAGAACAGAGCAACATCGGTTTCATACTCATTGGCAGTCCCGATTTTCAACTCTACTACATGACCTTTCACGCCGCAGCCGTCGAAGCGCTACAGCAAGGACAACATCTGCTATTTCACCCGTCGTCGCCGGAGGTCGAGCTCGATTTCGAACTGCTGGAATCATCCGGCTGCAACGGGTTCCTGCTCATGGGCGCGGTGGAGGACCGGCATTACAACGCCGTGATGGAGCTCGAGAAGCCTATCGTCGTCGTTGGCGAGCATCGCGTCTCGAGGACAGTGCATGGCGTCAACATCGACAACTTCCAGGCCGGTCAGATCGCGGCCCGCTATCTGGCGGCACTTGGGCATGAACGGATCGCCTTTATTCTAGCGCCGGATCCGTATATCGATGCTGCCAAATGGTACCACGGCTATGGCGTTGCGATGGCCGATTTGGGCCTGCCGGACGATCGGGTCGAATTGCCGTGGCAGGGAAGAGCGCTGGAGACCGGGCTTGAGGACCTCCTGACCCGTGACCCGCGACCGACAGCTGTTATCACGTCTTCGCCGCACGCGAGATGGACAGCAATGGATCTCGCGGCTAAACTGGGATTGCGTGTCCCGCAAGACATCAGCATGTTCGGGTTTGGCCCGTTATGGAATGACAGCCACTCGGCGACAACCGAGCTGGATACCCCCATCGAGACATTCGGCAAAGTCGTTCTTCGCCGCATCAACGAACTGATCGACAATCCCGACGACTTTCCCCTGACCGTCATGCTGAGTCTGGTCATGAACGACAACAATACGTGCGGGCCGGTACCGGCTTGATGTCGTGAACAGCAGGGAGACCGATAATGTCTCAGACACATTCTGGAGACGCAGCTACGAATCCACAGGATATGGCGAAGGTCCGTGACTGGGCCGGACGATTGTTGGCCTCGCCCGCTGCTTTGCCGATAGCTTTTGACTATGCCGGCAACGCTGTCGCCGGCTTACCCGATGCGTGGCAACCGGTTACAACGCGCCGCGACATCGACGCGACTATTTGCGAAACCGTCTTCGAAGGCTGTGACCCGGATACCGGGCTCAGCCTCCGGGTCGAGTGCACGACGTACAGCGACTACCCGGTCGTCGAATGGGTCGCCTGGTTCACCAACACCAGCGCCGATACCACACCGGTAATCAGCAATATCCGGGCGATCGACGCAGCCTTTGCCGGCGCTTCACCGGTGCTCCATCATTGGACCGGTGATTCCTGCTCTGCCGGCAACCTGACGCCGGCTGAATCGCCATTGCAACCGGGCCGGCCACTGGCGTTCACACCGAACGACGGGCGCCCGTGCGACGGGCAGATGCCTTACTACCGCGTGGCCTTCGACGGTATTCAAGGCTCGCCAGTAGCCGACCGTTGCGGTATGACCCTGGCGATCGGCTGGCCGGGGCAATGGTCGGCGACTTTCGAAGCCGTCGCGGATGGTGTTCATATCACTGCCGGTCAGGAGCAAACGAACCTTTGCCTCAAACCCGGCGAAAGCATTCGCACACCACGGATCACACTGCTGTCGTGGACTGGCGACACGACGCGCGCAATCAACCTGTGGCGGCGCTGGTACCTGGCACACCTCCTGCCGCGGCCGAATGGACAACCGCTCAAACCGCTGATGGCGATGGTCGGCACCGACGAGGGCGTGGAGTTCACCGGGGCAACGGAAGCGAATCAGATCAAGTACATAGAGAAGGCGAAGCGGCTTGGCATCGACTTCGATGTCTGGTGGCTCGACGCCGGCTGGTACCCGTGCTGGCACGAGGAACAGCAGGAGAAGGACTGGCACGTCACCGGCACCTGGAAGCCCGACCCGGAACGTTTCCCGAACGGCCTCAAGCCGGTAGGCGACTGTGTGGCGCGACACGGTGCCGACTTTCTGCTCTGGTTCGAACCGGAACGCGTGCGTCCCGGCACGTGGTTGTATACGGAGCGCCCGGAGTGGCTGCTGCGCCGGGAGGGCGTCGCTAATGTCATCCTCAACCTCGGCATCCCAGAATGCCGGCAGTGGCTGACGGACCACGTCTGCAAGCTGATCCAGGAAAGCAACGTCCGGATCTACCGGCAGGATTTCAACTGGGAGCTGTTGCGGTTCTGGCGCGAGAACGAAGGCCCCGACCGCGACGGTATGAATGAGAACCTGCATGTCCAGGGCTACCTGCAATACTGGGACGATCTGCTGGCGCGCAACCCTGGGCTGTGGATCGACTCGTGCTCGAGCGGCGGCCGCCGCAACGACCTAGAGAGCATGCGTCGCTCGGTACCGCTGCACTACACGGACTACGGCTACGGCGACCACCCGGTCAAGCTGGCGTTCCAGCGCACCATGTACGAATGGATGCCGTACTTCAAGGATTCGTCAGTGGCGTACCCGGAGGGCGAGCAACCGAGATTCGACGTCGAAGTCGATGTCTTCGCCTATCACTGCGGCATGGCGCCGATGTTCATGCCGACGTTCGATCTGCAGCGCGACGATTACGACTATCCGCTGGGTGTGAAGATGACCAAGGTCTGGCGCCGCGCCGCCGATCTCATGCTCTACGGCGACTACTATGCCCACACCCCGGACCGGCGTACACACGACGTCTGGGTCGCCCGCCAGTTCGACTGCCCGGATAGCGGCCGCGGACTGTTACACGGCTTCCGCCTGGCAGACTGTCCGGAGACAACACTCACTATCCAACCCGAGGGCATCGCTGGCGACGCAGTGTATGCGTTCGAGAATCCGGAGACTGGCGAGGAGCTGGAGATTAGCGGGGCCGAACTGATCAAAGACGGGTTCGTCTTCACGCTGCCGAAACGTACTGCGGCGCTGTGGTTGTATCGGCGGATGGATACATGACGCGGATTAAATGATGTACATCGCAGGGCAGGCTCAACGCGTTGGCGCGATGGTTTTTTAATCTTGGTGTTTTCGTGCCCGTCCCCGTGCCCGAATTGAGTTCCGCAGTCATTCACGACGTCTAAGTCCCCCGTACGACGATGCCTCCGCGCTCGTCATTCACGACGTCTAAGTCCCCGTACGACGATGCCTCCGCGCTCGTCATTCACGACGTCTAAGTCCCCAAAAGACGCCATCAGTACCATTGCCGGGTCCAGCCACCACCACCCAGTTCCAGAACGTATCCGGTCAATTCGCTGCCGCGCAGGCTGCCGACGTGGCCGTCCAGATAGGCACGCTGGGATACTTCGGGCTGCGCCAGGCCGACGTCAACATGCTCCCCGCCAGCGGCCGTATGGTTGGTGAATGCGTAGGAAATTCCGGCCGTGTATTGGTAGGTGTCGTACGCCCAGTCGACGACCAGCGGCAGCTCGGTGGGATCGAGTCCCAGCTCCTGAGGCGGTTCGCTCAGGTCCATGGATGACGCCGTTGCAGTGATCTTCACCGGACTGACCATGTCCGGTGTCGTATACTCTCTGGCTCTGATGTTGCTGCCCAGATACATATAGCCGAGCAGGTAATCTTCGGTCAAGTCCGGTCGGAGCAGTGAGCTTTGGAAATGTGCGTAGAAGTTAGGACACGCCAGCAACCGTTCTTCGCCGGAAAAGTAGTCGTCGCGGAGTGATTTCATACTGTCCCGGTTGACCATGAACGGGTCGTACATCCACACCGGCCCGCCATAAGCGGCTGGCAACGCTTCGTAGATAAGATGGCGGCTGCCGGCCGGCAGGAAGTCCTCGTTATCGCCGGCATAGCTGTACATCGCGACGCCCCACTGGCTGAGATTCGAACGGCACACTGCCCGTTTTCCCATCTCTTTTGCTCTCGACAGCGCCGGCAACAGCATCGACGCCAGGATCGCGATGATGGCAATCACAACCAACAGTTCGATCAACGTGAAACCGCGCATCGCCGGTTGTGCAGCAGGATGTCGTTCGTTTCTTGTCGTGATCATCTGTAATTCCCGCAGTCGTGCAGCTAAATTACCTGCTGCGCCGAGGAAGTTCAACTGACGTGACTTTTATCTAGCTTGCTAGACCAGACATTCGTCTATGACTGATTACAAAGACATCGCGCTGGCGACGCCACGGTTGGATGATTCGCAGATCCGCTTCCGTCTCGGACTGGCGACTCAGCGCACCCGTAACTACCCGCTCGACGACCTCGACTTTGTCATGATCGACCTCGAGAGGCCCGAGGGTCGACATCGCCATGCGGACTGGTGCACGGGGGACTTGACCGGGCGGTTGCTGGAGTTTCTCAGTTATTCGGCAGGGGTCAACGGTGAGACCGATCCGCGCCTGCCTGAATTGTTCGAGCGCATTCTCCAGCAGCGCCGCCCCTCAGGACTTTTTGGCCGCTACGCCTCACAGGCACAGGAACACATACCGCCGGAGGACGACTTTCGCAGCGGTATCCCCCGGCTGCTGCCCGGGTTTCTGCGGTACTATCAACTGATCAATGACGAGCGCGCCCTCGAGGCAGCAGTCGGCATGGCAGAGTTCACGCTGTCGCGCGTCGACGAATGGCGGGCACATCTCGAGGCCTGGCACGGACTGACGATCGAGGCCTGGGTCGGGGAGCCGCTGGCGATGCTCTACAGCCTCACTGGCGACCAGAAGTACCTGGATTTCCTGGCGATGATCGAGGAACTGCTCGAGCCGCTCGATTACCCGGTCCACGCGCATGGATACCTTAGCACTCTGCGTGGTCTGCAGACCGCAGCGCTTGTCACCGGCGACAACGGTTGGAATACAAAAGTCGAACAGCACCGACAGACGATCATCGAGCGCCGGTACGAGCTGCCGGACGGCAGCGTTCCGGAGTGCTTCCCGGCGAGTATCCGCACCGAGGGCTGCGCGATTGCCGATTGGATGATGCTGAACCTCAATGCAGGGCTGATCACCGGTGATGATGCAGCATATGCCCGCGCCGAGCACGTGCTGTGGAATGCCCTTGCATTCAATCAGTGGATCACCGGCTGTTTCGGTTCCCGGCAGACTACGGCCCATGGTTACGGCGTATACCAGATGGAGGAATGCGTCTGGTGCTGTGTGCATAACGGCGGTCTGGCTTTCACTGAATACGCCCGCCAGGCAGTGACTTGGCGCGACGGTGCGATCCACGTCAACTTGTTGGTCCCCGGCACCTATCGCCTTGAGATGCCGGGTGGTACCGAGACGGAAGTGAAAATCTCTACGACATTCCCGGCGACGGCCGACGCTGTCGTCGAAATAAGCGGCGTCCCACCGGAAGTAGACGTCCACATGCGGGTACCGGCATCGGTGCGGAATCCGCAACTGAGCGAACAGCGCGATGGTGCCAGAGTCACGACCCGGCTGACCGGTAACATCGGTCACTACGTCGAGTCGGGGGCGCGGGGCGCGATGCTCAAGTACGGTCCGTTGGTGTTGGTTCCCGTGGCCTATAGCTGGACGGGGCCGTCCGCGACGGAGGCTGAACGCCATGCCGCCCCGTCCGGATATATCCCCGACCAGATGCCCGAGGGATTGCCGACGCTGAGGGTTGGTGACGCTGACGCGGACGGCTTGCTGGATCTTCCGGACCGGCCGTTGCCTGACTGGACATTTGTCGATGAAGGTCCGGGCGGAAAATGCTGGGTGCCCGGCGCTGCAGCCAATGTCGACGTCCGCTTCCCGAACGACGAGGAACGCACCTTGCGGTTCGTCCCGCAATGTTACTTCACGTCATGCCTGGCGCTGCACGACACGCCTGTTGTCTTCAATGCCGTGGAGCTGTGACGTTGGACAAATTGGTGACGTTTCTGCGTTTCACGGTGATCGCCGTTGCGCTGTGGCCCGTAGCCGCCGTGGACGCACAAGTCACGTTCGAAGACGTCACCAACGTCATGGAACTCGAGGGTTCGGGCGCCTGGATCGACATCGATCGGGACGACTGGATCGACCTTGCGCCGGCGTGGCTTAACGAGGACGGCAGAAGGTTCGTCAGTACTGGTCTCGGCGACGGTGGCGCGGCCTGGGCCGATGTCGACAACGACGGGTATATGGACTCTTTCACTTTTGCCGGCGGCGCGATTGGCTTCGGCTCGGGGGAAGGTTCGTTCACCGGCATGCGGTTACCAGAACGTCCACACGGCGTCAGCGACGGCGGTACGTTTCTCGACATCGACAACGACGGTCTCATCGATGTCTGGTGGGGCGGCTACGAGAATTTCCCCACGGTCGGTGGTTACCCCGACGGTATATACCGGAACTTGGGGGACCGCACGTTTCAACGCCTCCACGTCGTCGGTCCGCCACGTTCGTCGCGTGGCGTCACGTCCTGTGATTTCGACCAGGATAGCGACATCGACGTGTACGTCACGAATTACCGGCTGCAGGCGAATCAGTTGTGGATCAACGACGGTGCCGGCAACTTCGCCGACAGAGCGGATGCCTATAATGCGGCCGGCGGCAGCGGCCACGGCATTGGCTCCGCCTGGGGTGATTTCGACAATGACGGGCTGATCGACCTGTTCGCCGGCAACTTTGCACACCCGGGCCAGCCGCAGTCACGCTTCCTCAGGAACCGCGGCCCGGAGCACGGCTTTCATTTCGAGGATATGGGGCAATGCGGTGTCGCTTTCCGGGAGTCTTACGGCTCGCCGGCATTCGGTGACTTCGACAACGACGGCGACCTGGATCTCTTTTTTACGACTGTTTACGGTGGCGACCAGGCGGTGCTCTATCGCAATGACTCTTCTGCCCATGGCAATTGGACTTTTACGGACGTAACCGGGCCCGTCGGACTCGGCGATATCCGCAAGACGTACCAGGCTTCGTGGGGCGACTTTGACAATGACGGCGACCTCGATCTCGCCACCGCCGGTCGCCTCTATCGCAACAGCGGGACCACAAACCATTGGCTCAAAATCAGATTGATTGGCGACGCCAGGACAAACATGCCCCAGCCCGTTCAAGGCCCCTCGACCGCCGCCCGGGTCAACCGTGCCGCCATCGGTGCGCAGGTGCGGATTACGATCGATGACATGACGCTTACACGCCAGGTCGAGAGCTCGACCGGCCGAGGCAACATGAACGAGCAGACGCTGCACTTCGGGCTCGGCGATCATGCCGATCCGGTCGATGTGATGATCACCTGGCCGAACGGTATCGAACAGCGGGAAACGATCGAGGTCGACCGGATGATCACGATCGGCGTGAGCTTCAGCGGCGAGCCTGTCGAACTGACAGGCGCTACCGACGGAACCGTTGCCACATTGGGCAATGCCGAGAGCAGGGGCACTGCATCGACCGACGGCAGGTTTGCTGCCTATGCTGTACTGGATGACGCTGGCGGGTCGACGATACGTATTCGAAAGTTGCCTGACGCCGTTGCGACCGATCCGAATGCCCCGCGCAATACCTGGGATCTGTCGGCTGATTTCAGCCTCGGGGCCAATCCGAACGGCGCCTGGTCATATCTGCACATGATCCACCACCGCAAGACTGTCGGGGAGAATCCGAGTAGTGAAGACCACAATCCACCCGACACCTCGGCAGCCGCGCTGCTGCAGACGACGCACACGCATGCTCCCGGCAATGGGAAGGGTGGCGCTATTGATTCCTGGAACCCGACCACGGATGAAGATCCGTACGCGTATTTCGGCATTGTCGGTATGAACCAGCCGTCGCAGGCGCCGTACTATGTCCCGTTCACAGCAGGTGAAATATGCGCCCATCCCGGCGGTCAGTTCCGCGGCGGCAACCGCAGCACCATTGTCATCGCGCGGTGGACGGCACCGCGCGATGGGGAGATCGTCACGATCGGGGAGTTTCGTGGCGCCGGCGACAGCGACCGGGACTTCTACCTGATCCGGAACAAGAAGGAGATATTGGTCAACGAGCACTCATTCAGGTATAGCGAGCGCCCGTTCAATTTTACGCTGCCCGTGCAAGCGGGTGACACGCTCGACCTGTGCATCGGCCGGGGCGCCAGGGTGCCGAGCAGTCTCGCCAAGGTCGCGCAGGCGATCTACTATGCCGGGCACGAACCCCGCGAACAACCCGGGAAATACCTGCCCGTCGATGCTGATCACGACGTCACGATAGATACGTCTGACGGCGAATCATTCACCGCGCCGATCTGGAGTCCGATCGGTCCGGTGCTCGTCTGTACCGGTTCAATGGCCGGCAGCGAGCGCCAGGACATCTATCTGATCGATCTGCAGACTGGCGGGAGGCGATGCCTGACAAGCATTCACCCCGGCACCAGTCGCAATCCGATCTGGACGGCCGACGGCACGGCAATCGTCTACGAGAACAACCAGTTCGGCGTGTACAAGCATTTTCGCTTGGCAAGGCATGCGGACTAAGGTAGGGTTGAAGGGGTTGATATGGTTCACACTTTATGAAGGAGATCTGATATGAAAATTCTTCATGTTTTTACCTCGTTACAGGGGGCTTTGATCTTTCTCGCCGGCGACGCCATCTCAGCACAGTATTCGGCGTGTTTTCATGATTCCGTTATACGATATTTTTTTGAATAAGGTTTACTCGTGGGTAAGGGGCAGGGAATTGCTTTCTCCACTCTAATGGGAAGGTAGACAATGGAATTTCATGGGGACAGTCCGCTGACGTCTTTCCTTCCATGGGAATTTTACGGAATTTTATGGGGACAGTCCGGAATGGCGACAAGATTAACTGATAGACTGATAGGAAATTGCTTTGCACGGTCAGAAATATTGGTACTTGACGAGGCCCGGGATTCAAGGAAAAGGGACGCAAGGATGGCAGGGACTGCAGCCAGACGCCGGCGTCTGGCGCGCCAAGCCGAAGCGTCGCCGCAGATTTAGCTCTGATCCTGGCGCTGTCTATTGCGAATCGATCGGATCGGCATATTGTGTCTGCTATGTTGACTCGATACGCCTTGAGACTCGCAGGGATCGCGATCATCGCAGGTGCCGGTATCAGCCGGGGCGCTGCGCCGATCGAGATGTATCCGGGCAATACCTCCGGAGCGCTCGTAAGCCGCCCGTCCGACTACGCGTTGGCAACTGTCGCAGACGACGGCATGAAAACATTTACCGTCGACGGCCGCACCGGTGACGGTTTTCACTGGTTCTTGAGTATCGGTGACGACGCGGCCGCAAAATGCCGGGTGCAGTACAGCATAACCGGCGAGAACGTCGGCCGCTTCGAAGCCCGCCACAATGTCTGACAAGTTGGGAATAATTCTTTCTGTAAAATTTCTTTAAGTTCTTTCCGCACCAAGGACAGAACTTCATTCCGGTGCGTACGTTTGGAGAAAACGCACATGGCAATTCCTGTTCCTTCAATACTGACAATAATTTGGGAAGGTTTCTCTTTTCTGTACATCGAAAGGCGATGTGAAAGCTCGGTGCACCATCACCGCCCCGACGCCAACGGCATCTTCAAGATGTGGACAGAGAGCCGCGGCCTCGCCGGCGCCGATTACGACGGCATCATGGGCGACGAGTTCTCCGGCTCCGGCCACGGCGGCGTCGGAGAACTATCCCCTGTACGCCGAGGCTGTAAAGCGGATAGCGGAAGACCCGAGGTTCAAGGGCAAGGTCTTCTACCCCGCCTGCATGCCGATGTACACCAGCGACCTGTCAATGGACTTCCTCAAAGCCGTCGTTACTCCGGGATATAAATGGTGCGAAGAAAAATACCTCACTGAACAGCCGACGGAGCCGGCGGCCGTGGCACCACGTTGCGTGATGGCAGCGGTTGTTGGCCTCACGCTTTGCCGCGCTTCCATCAATGTACAATTCGACGTTCGGCGTGGCGTTAAAACCTGCGAAAATCTGGCCATTGAACAGAACCCGCAGTTGATCGCCCGGAACGGCGTCCTGTGCCGGATCACATCGCAGCATGTGCCGCGTGTACGGGCGCGTCACGGTACCGGTGAGAGTATCATCGATTTTTCACCCTCTTCAACCTCTCCATTTGTCTGCCCCAATCAGTCTGTCAATCTCTCATAGCCCCCCCCTCGCATCCCATGCGCCACGTGCTACGTTCCGTGTCACTTCAAACTCGCATCAAGAGATCACGTTATGAATACTGCCAATTTCACTGCAACTGTCATCGCTCTTGCGTCACTCTTGGTCTTGCCAATGTCGTTCGCGGCTGAATTCGTCTTCGCGGAAGGTGAAAAATTTCTGCTGCTCGACGACAAGGGATGGCGGGTGACGCACCAGAACGATAGTTGGGCCAGTCACACTTACGGCGGTGCATGGACGAGTCACGGTGGCTTGCTGGGGGCGCCGGCAGATAGTGTCGGCAGCGTCGCGGTGCAGGCAATTACCATTCCGGTGGCCGGTGACTACCGGGTCTGGAGCCGCTACCAGGCGCCGCCCTATTTCAATTTCTCGCATCGGGTCGAGGTGCATCAGGATGGCGAGCTTTTGTACTCCTATGTGTACGGCAGGAAGGAGAGTATGCGCCAATGGAGTTTCGGTGCCGTTTCCGACCAGTTGTGGTGGTCCTGGGGGGTTGACCACGATGCCGCTGAAGCGCCGAGCGACAAGGTAGTGAAGCTGCAGGCAGGTCCAGCCAAGGTACGGCTTGTTACGGTTGATATGGGCGAACCCGCCGGTGATCCGATGGTCGACCTGATCGTCCTCACCAACGACCTCGCCGAGACCGCGGCCGGCCCCCCGGGGACGCTCTTTACGATCCAGGCAATGGCCGCTTCCGAGCTGTACCTGCGATTCCGAAATACCACCGATGCCCCGGCCAGGCTGGATCTGCGCCGGCCGACGGGACATTATCAGCCACTGCAGTATGCGGGCGATAGTACCGTTATACCCGAAACCGATGTGCCCGCAGGTGAGTGGAGCGATTGGATCAACATCGCGCCGTTCTGCATGCTCGTTCACGACGACGGCATCCATATCTCGCTCGCCGGTGCTGCGGACTTTCCTGTCCAGGTCGCACGTGACCGGGCAGGCAAAGATCTGGCCGGGGACATGCAGATTGCCGGAGCCACCGGGGTTATCGTGATCCCCATCGACATCACCTGGAACCGGGCACGCCACGTGCAGACGAGACGTGAGCACACGGCCAGAGTGATCAGCCTGGCGAAGACGAAATGGCGCACCGCGAACGGCGGCCGCAAGCCGCAGGAATTGCTGTATATCGGCCACGTCGCAGGCCCGGACCTGAAGGACGCCCTGGGCTATAACACGCTGTTGCCTGATCAGTACGATCACAATCCGATCGACGGGTATTTTCAGCACGCCGGCAATGAGGACGAGATCCGCACGTTGGCAGACCGCCTCAGCGAAAAAGACAAAGCCAGCCAACGGGTCGTGAGTTACGGCGATGAAACGCATATCGAATTCGAGGCTGCGCAAGCACTGACAAGACTGACCCGGGAATTGATCGGGCCGCAGGTGGAGACCGGAGTCAACTACAGCCCGCATTACCCGTTACCGCAATATTACGGCGCCCAGAAACAGTGGGTGGATATTTTTAAGGCGGCACCGGATGCGCTGACGATGTTCTGGACCGAGGACTATCTCTTCAGCGTCCCACAATTGCCGCAGACGTTCTCGTGGACCTACGCTCAAATCCACTGCGCTATCAAGTATCACAAGCAGAAAATTCACATGTACGTGATGCCCCATGCACCCGGGCAAGTGTCGTCGGTTTTGCGACGTAACATGGTATTGAGTATCGGCGCCGGTGCCAGGCATATCGATGCCTTCTGCGTGGCGCCGGCGAGCTCGTTTACCGAGAATTACGTGTCCTGGGGGTACACCGATACATTCCGCGTGCTCCACGAATCGATCTACGATTCGGCCGAAGCCGAACCGTACCAGATCAACGGTAAGCTGCGCCCGGGCCGCGTTGCGATTGTTTTGAGCCGAGCTACGGAGACTAATGAGGCAAAGCTCGCCTTCGATCCCGCCACCGATCCGTTCATGAGCCAGTGCAAAAACGCCGCCGGCGAACAGACGTACAACCGCCAGACCTTGTGCCGCAAGGATCAGCAGATGCTGTATCTGGCGTTGCGGCATGCTCAGTACAAAGTCGACCTGATCACCGAAGACGACATCGTGGACGGTTACCTGAAGGGCTACGACGTCGTCCACTTTGCCGGCGAATGGATCGACACCAGAATAGTGCCGAAACTGGCGCAGTGGGTCGAGGCGGGCGGAATTCTCTATGCCACCGCCGGTATCGGACACCTCGACCAGGACGGCGCGAAATGCCCTGCGATGTTGGAGCTGCTGGGACTGCAGGACAGCTCGTTGACCAAGAATATTCGGATCATGCGGCCGTTCCTGGAGATGCCGCTGGTTGAACCGATCGATTCGATTACCCTCGCCGGTGCGGACAGCGCCCTTCCGGCAATCGCTATGCGCCAGGTGCTTGTGCCTGCCGAAGCGGAGGTGCTCGGAACCTGGTCCGACGGCAGTCCGGCAGTTACCATGCGCACGCTGGGCAAGGGCCGGGCAATCGCTGTCGGCACGCTGGCTGGGAGCAGCTACATGCGCAGCGGACTCAAGCCGGTGCCGTTTGCCCGTGGCGGCCGCAAGATGCTGTACAATCCCACCGAATTCTCACCGGCAGCCGTGCAGTTGGTGGGCCTGGGCGTGGCACAGGCGGACATCAAACGTCATGCCGAGTGCTCGAACAACTTCGTCGAGACCCTGGTCATGGACAGCGACAAGGGAACACTCGTGACCCTGGTGAACTGGGACAACATGGAACTGCCCGGGCTGCAGGTGAACGTTCGCCTGCCGGCGGCCCCGACGGCGGTGCGCTCGGTCCAGCAGCAGCAGGACCTTGACGGCTGGGAATTCAATGATGGCATACTCTCCTTTACGACCGACCTCGAGTGGGCCGACTATATTCTTATCGCGAAGTGACGGAGGCGGCTGACCTCGTCATCCAAACCTTCAATCCCACGAACTTAATTCCAGAAAAACCGTAATCTTTGCTATCGCAGGGCGGCGCAAGCCCGTGTTTGGATTTAAGGACGAGAGAGATTAGAGTCGACGGGATTGAGGTCGGACGACAAAAACAGGCAGGACAGAATATGGCAACGGACAGACGGCTGGAAGATAGAGTCGCGGTAGTGACCGGCTCCGGATCGGGAATCGGACGTGGCTCGGCGATCGTTCTGGCGCGCGCCGGTGCCCGGATCATCGTGAACGATATCGACCCGGACGGCGGGGCCGAAACGGTGAGCCTCATACGCGAGGCCGGCGGGGAGGCGACATTCATCGCCGCTCGATGAGTATTATACCGTGACCTTGGAAGGTCTCGGGGGTTCCATTTTTGAGGATTGGGAAGGACCCCACACAGTCACATGGACTGCCCGAACCCCTGACATATCATTAGTCGGTCCTTGACGAAGGAGCGCTTCCGGAAGCACTAAACAGATAGACGACATTGCGAAGGGCCGCGAGTGGCTCCGCCACGTCTCGCCCACCCGACAATACTTACAGAGCACCGCAGCTTGGCGTCGATGGTGGCTTTGCCGTAGCGGAGCATTATTCTTTTACGTAAATATATGATTTACTGATCCCTCGATCAGGGAAGGAGGCGATCCCAGCTCGGGGCCATAGCCCTACTCACCGAGCATATATAGCGGGCCGGCTATCCTGAAAAGTGAATACGCGTATTCACTTTTCAAGCGAACCGAGATCTCCCGGCGGCAAGCGCATTGCCTCCGGAAGCCGGGACGGTGCGCATGAAACGTGTCCCATTGCAGGACCTCGAAGCCGCCCTGGAACAGTACGCCACGATCGCGGCTGCCGTTGATACCGGACTCAACGACCAGTGAGTAATCAGCTACTGTCGGATTTATAGCCGGGATTGAGTACGGTAGGGGCAATTGATAAGCCGATGAGGGTACGCCATCAAACAGGTCTATAAAATCACCTATCCCACCGGAAAAATCTATATTGGCAAGGACAGCCTTGGCAGCGCCAGGTAAAAAAAGGCACCGCGGTTTTTCGCGGCGTCAGATCTGGCGTGCGCTGCGCATCAGTGCCGCTCCGATCAGAATGGTCAGGCCGCAGAGGATATTCAACATCGACCAGAAGCCCCGGTGCCGCTGCATGCCCCGCAGTCGTTCGTCCGGTAATGCCAGCATAAAGGTAATCGAAAACAGCCCCAGGGCTCCCAGCATCTTCACGGCAAAATAGATGATGTACAGCCGAGGTTGGGTCACGGAAGGCCAGGTGAAGAACCACTGAATGACGCCGGTCACGACCACGACGATGACGCCGGTCCACTTAATCCAGGCGAAACGCCGGATTGCGGCCCGTAAAAACGGTTCCCGTTCGGCTTCTGGAAGCGTGGGGACCAGTGGCCACAGAACGAGGCGCGCGTAAAACAGACCGCCAAGCGATGTGCATGTCGCCGCGATGTGCAGAATGCGGCATACAATTGATACGCTCATTGAATCAGTCCGGTGGTGCCTGATGCGCGTGGTGCTCTTGCAGACCCAGTTTGCGACCCACGATCGAAGTCACCGCGAAAGTCAACATGCCGCCCAGGCCCCCGACGGCCAGAGGCGGCAGCCACAGCAGTTGTTGATAATTTCGGAAGAACAGGCCGGAGACCAGGCCCACCAGGGCACCGCCGGCGGTCGCCACCAGAATCGTCCAAGCCGCGTTGTTCCACTTGGAGAGCACGAAGTGGCTCACACCGGCGGCAATCACTCCGACAATGCTGCCGACGGTCGCCGCACAAATGGCCAGCTCAATGCGGGTCGGCAGAAATGCGACCAGATAACACACCGCTCCATAAGCAAAGGGGTCCAGCCAGTGCGCGTCGCGACCGTAGTCCACACAGTCCACGGCCACGCCGGAGGCCGCTGCCTGGGATTCGATTTCGCGATCATCCTGGTAAAAATACGCGAGAAAGCCCCCCACGAAAACCCCAACGAAAATGCCCGCGGCCAGCGCAATCAGAGTGTGCTGCGCTACGATGTCGAACCAGACCTGTTCTACCAGGATCAACAGGGCTCCGCTGATCCCGCCCCAAACGCCCGCGGCCACCGGGCTGCGATCCATTCGCAACCCGAAGAAAGCCAAACGCAAGATCAGCACTTGCGCCAGGGCGGCCAGGCTACCCGCCAAAAACAACACACCCAGCTCCCCTGTATATCCCAGGGCCAGCGGCGTGATGATGGCGATTCCGTTCCAGCCGATCAGGCCCGTCAGAAGACTTGAGGGCCACGAACTGCGGCGTTGTAGAATTCGGGGAATCATGTTATCTCCAAATTCATCCAGTATCTTGTTGAAGCGTTTTCCTGTGCTTTCAATGTAACCATATCTCCTTGACTAACCGTGACCCGGTCAGTCGTGTTTCCGACAAGAGCAAGGCCTGCCCGCAGTATAACCGAAACCGCATGAAATGACAAACGGAAAGTGGATGAGAGGCGATAGGTACAAGGCAGTGGCGTGGATGTGGCAAGAGGGGCGGTTCGTGCGGGCGACCGAGATGCAGCCGCACAAGGGGTATTGGGTCTACGCTATAGAGCAAGCGGAGATTGAAGTCCAGTTGCCCTGGGGTATCGGCCGCAGCGCGTTAGGCGCCGCCGCGCTTGTTGATGTACCGCGTGTCCATCTCTGTGACTGCCTCGATATTTTCTTGAGGTTCTGTCACACTGTGGTCACACGCGGGTTCGTCGGTTTTATAAGCCACTGCGTTTTAGATAGTTACATAAATTGGTGGAGGCGGGGGGAGTCCTAACCGCCATCACTTAAATATCTGCAACTACAGTAGTTTACGAAACTTACAAATTCCGTGTGACTGAATTGTGACGCATAATAACACATAATGCACCGGGTTTCTGTCACAGTCAAGTCACAGTGCAAAAAAGTGGCCTGCGAGGGGAGGGCGGACAGCGCTATTTTGTTCCGCGACAATGCGGAAGGGCCAGGATTCGCCCGGTTCCAGGTTGCATTCCAGACCCTCTCGCAGTATCCTCCAGGAGTTCCGAAAAGCGGTTTCCTGTCAGCTGGATGAATCTGATAAATGACCGCATGACCTTAAAGCGAAACACCCAAAAGGAGATTCATGATGGCACAGAAAGTCGGCATAAAGGCATACTACTTTGGTTTTTTGCGCCAACTCAAGAAGGACAAGAAGCGCTTCGCTTACCTACAGCTCATTGCTAAGAATGAAGAGGATATTACGAAGTGGTTTTCTGAATACATTTTCAGGAGATCCGAGGGCAGACACGTCGCCATCACAAACTTTGGGAAGTCGAAAGAACGAAAGTTTGATCTCGTGGTGATTGATTTTTCCAAGGCCACCGAGGAAGCATTGGGACGGGTAAAGGAATACAAAGACTCCCTTCGTATCAATTACATCCTGGAAGCGAAATATTTTCGCAATAGACATCGATTCTCCGTTTCATCTGCTACCGATGAAATTAGTGGGCCCATGAAAACACTCAAGAAACAATGTGAAATCGATTTTGAAGATGAAGAGGAGCCCACAACCCATGGTGGATACAAGGTAAAACTACTAAACCACAAAAAGGATGTCCTGGGTCTGGTCTATTGCAGCTTTGTCAGTCTTAAAAAGAATGATCCGAAAAAGAACGAGTTTTTCTCACGCATCCGAGACCTCGGAAAAGATCACTTCAGAAGTTACCATTACGACAAACCCGGCGTAAACCTTAACACCGCCTATAACGACTGCAAAATTCGTCTCGGAAACGTCAACTACTACTGCACCTTCAAGCTCGGCTTCTGGCGCAACAACGATGTAGATCTTTAGAATAAACACATGAAACCACGATATCTAACAAAGAGCTGATTCAAACAAGCACGCGAGTGCCCGGTAAAACTCTTCTATGCTTCGAAAAATGACTATCCGGATCAGAAGATGGATGATGCCTTCATGGCGGCGCTGGCCGATGGTGGGTTTCAAATCGGTGAATTGGCAAAACACTATTACCCCGGTGGTACGGACATCACCGCCCTGGATTATGATGAATTCCTAAGACAAACCAATACGCTGCTTAAGCAGGAAAACGTCATCATCTATGAGGCCGTCATCCAAGTCGGCTTATTCTTTATCCGCCGCGATATCCTGGTTAAGACCGGCAACACCATCAAACTCATTGAGGTAAAGTCAAAATCCTATAACAAAGATACGGACTCGTTCTTCGGCACCAAGGTCCTAATTCTCAAGGAATGGCGCCCCTACCTCGAGGTTGTTGCTTTCCAAGTCCATGTGCTTAGGAAGGCCATGCCAAACTGCATCATCACCCCGCACCTGATGATGACCGATAAAACCGTCACCGTACAAACCGACGGGCTGAATCAGAAATTCAAACTCGTGCGCAGCGCCAACAACCGCCGCGGTGTTGAGGTCGCTAACACCCTTACCTCTGCCGATCTTAAACGTAAAATCCTTATCACCGTGCCCGTCGATGAGGCCGTCGGCATCATCCTCAAGGACACCGACTCCATTAGCGGTGTCGCCAGGACCTTCACCGAGCTCTACGCCAATGATACCAGAGCGCCCGTCCACATCGGTGTACACTGCGATAAGTGTCAATTCAAATTCTCCAGACGCAAGGTACTCAGCATACGTGAATCGCTTTCTCCGTCAAGCCTGCAAGTACGTAGCCAATGCCAGCCCGATAACTTGGTCAAGCCACTCGCCGAGCAGTGGATTGGCCGGGTCGAGATATATCACCGCTGGCAACATTGGTAGTGGTAGATCCCGGCACTCATCAATGACAATGCAGGAACACAACATTCCCGTATCGGCTTCCTGGTCATCTTCGTCCGGATCTTTGACGCTGCACTCGGCAGCCAACTCAATGTAATGCTCGTACACATCTAGTCCGACATCCATTCGGTCGATGATGGCAAGGAATGAGGGAACCGCCAGAAAATCATAAGAGCCAGGCTCTCCCCAGTAGACCTGCTTGCCACGCTTTGATGCGCAGCGCTCCAAGATGCTCGCCAGCGACGTTGATCGGTCAAATTGCGCGAAAATGGTCTTGGGGGCCGTATAGTCTTCGCTCACAGGCTCATTCTCTCCCACGCAACTGCTTCATGACAGCATTAAATAATAACGGGTTGTTTTTCCTTCTCCATTGTTCCCCCGGAATCATCGGACTCGCGATCTTCTCA
>Ga0114996_10003071_pt1 | contig 21029 bp, 19 predicted proteins | sample ArcticOcean_MG_C_4_FD_87039 | JGI IMG/M metagenome (GOLD analysis project Ga0114996, IMG submission 87039) | Marine microbial communities from western Arctic Ocean - ArcticOcean_MG_CB4_134 | ecosystem: Environmental > Aquatic > Marine > Oceanic | place: Arctic Ocean: Canada Basin | collected... | reverse complement strand
GGTCGTAGCCGGGCACGTCGCGGGTGGGGCCGCCGATCCAGCGGATTGCGCCGTCGGCGGTGACTAACTCCAGCCCCAGGACGTGATTGGAGGTGGTGCCGTAGGCCAGGGTGTGGGGGCCGCCGGCGTTTTCGGCGACGTTGCCGCCGATCGTGCAGGCGCGCTGGCTGCTGGGGTCCGGGGCGTACGCGAGGCCGTGAGGAGCGACGGCGTTGCCGAGATCGAGATTGACGACACCAGGTTCGACGAGCGCGGTGCGGTTCTCGACGTCGATGTCGAGGATGTTGCGCATGCGGTTCATGCCAATGATGACGCCGCCCTTGGCCGCGAGCGCGCCGCCGCTGAGGCCGGTGCCCGCTCCCCGGGGGGTGATGGGGAGGTCGTGTGCGCGGGCGATGCGGATGGTTTCGGCGACTTCCGGCGCATTGAGCGGGAAGGCGATCGCTTCGGGTTGGGCGCGGTCTGTGGTGCCGTCGTACTCGTAGACGAGGAGGTCTTCGGGCCGCCAGAGGACGGCTTTGGCACCGAGCGCTTTCTGAAGGTCACGGATGACGGGCGCCGCGCTCACCATGGTTGTGCCTCTCTTGTCCACCACGTCCCGCTCTCGTTTCGAGGTCTGCCGAGCTTTTCGTTAGGCAGAATTCGAGCCGGACGTTCGACCCGGCCAGGGCTGTGCGAGGAAGTCCAGCACGGCGGCGTTGTAGGCGCCGGGCTGTTCGAAGTAGGCGGAGTGTCCAGCATCTTTGATCGCCATGAATTGACTCCCTGGCATGGCCGAGTGGGCGGCGTGCATCGCCGTCGCTGGGACGATCATATCGTGCTCGCCGACCAGGAAAAGCAAGGGGATCCCCAGACGCTGCAACATGGGCATGGATGAGCCCCGCCAGCGGGACATCCCCAGGGGGGGAGCGAGGAACGTCTTGCCACGCTTCGCGTTGAGGGCGTTCAACCTTCGGTAGAGCCAGGCGACTTCGGGCTGGTCGGTTTCGGTGCCTGGCGACATGGCGCGTTGCCGCAAGGTCTGGCCCTTGATGCGTTCGGTGTGCTTGGCTTGGATGTCGCGGACCTCGTCATTGACGGCGCCCCCGAGGGTGCCGGAGAGGATGAGGGCCTGGAGGCGATCGGGAAATTGCCAGGCGAAAGGGGTGGCGGTGCGGCCGCCCATGGAATGGGCGATCATCGCGAATCTGTCGACGTCCAAATGGTCGAGTAGGGCGTGGAGGTCGAGGGAGAAGGCGCGGCGGCCGGGGCCGCCGGGAACGTCCTTGGAAAAGCCGAAGGCACGGTGGTCGTAGGTGATGACGCGGTATTGCTCCGCGAGGCAGGGCACCTGCTGCCACCACACGAAGTGGTTGCCCCCGGCGCCGTGTCCCAGGACGAGCGCGGGTGCGGCGGGGTCGCCGTGGTCTTCGTAGTAGATGTCGATCTCATTGGCGTGCAGGTAGGGCATGGGGACGAGCCTAACGGACGCGCGACAGCGGGAGGAGCGTTGAGGTTCAGCCGGGCGCGGCCGACTGCGCGGCGTCGATGACCATCCGCAAGGCGTGTTGCGCCGTCAGCTCCTTGTTGCCGACGCGATCGCGGTCCCAAATATGACGTTCCGCGATGACGCGGTTACCAGGACCAACGCAGGCGATCCAGACAGTGCCGATGGGTCGTTCATCTGAGCCGCCTGTGGGTCCGGTGATTCCCGTCTCGGAGATCGCGATGTCCGTGCCGAGCGTGTCGCGGGCGCCCTGCGCGAGGGCCACTGCGGCTTCTTCGCTGACGGAGCCGTGCGTCTTGAGAATCTCGCGGTCGACGTTGGCCAAGCTCATCTTGGGCGGGTTGTGATAGGGGACGATACCGCCGATGAAAACGGAGCTGCAGCCGGGGACATCGGTGATGAGCGATCCGATCAGGCCGCCCGTGTCGGTCTCACAGGTGGCGAGCGTGAACTCACGTGCCTTCAAGATCTCCACGACCGATTCCGCCAATCCGTCAGTCACGGTGCTTGCTCCGATCAATCTCTAGCCACTCGCGCTACGCACGCGGTGTCGTTCCTTGGGTGGTCTAGGCGAGGCCCTGACGAAAAAGCCCAGGCCGGACGCCTGGGCTGGGAGATGTTCGCCTTCGTTCGTGAGGGCTACTCGTGGTCTTCGGACTTGTCGATGCGGAAGGTGAGCCAGACGATGGCGCCGAAGAGCACGAAGAAGGGCGCCAGCAAGATTGAGAAAGCGATCCAATCCGAAGCGCCGAGACCGTTCATCCCACTGTCCTGCACGTCGCTGTCGATGGGAGCGGAGATGACCTGTTCAATGACCGGTTCGGCCACGTCAGACGCCTGCAGCGCGGGCGTGACCGCAAGGAAGATGCCGAAGATGATCGCCGTCGCGACAAGCAGCACCAGCAGTGGTCGCGGGCTGAGGGTCAGAGTCCTTGATCGCATGGATGTTCCCGTTCTGATCGAGCCCGTTCGGAGCTCGTCCTTCGGTCTCGGCCCTGGTCACGGAGTGCACCAGATGCTGCTGCCTATTTTGGCTGGGCGAGGCCGTTCCAAGCAAGGCCGCGCCGTTGTGCAGCGCATTCGAGCAGGAAGCAGCCCTAGGCGAGCACCCCGGCTTCCTCAAGCGAGGAGATCCGATCGGAGCTGTAGCCCAACACCTCCGCGAGAATCTCGTGAGTGTGCGCGCCCAACTGTGGCGCGGGTGTGTGAATTTCGGCGGGCGTCAGGGAGAGCCGCCACGGCGGCGCCAGCATGTAGCGCTCATCCATCTCCGGCGGCGTCACCGGGACAGAGTTGAGGCGGGCCTGGAAGTGCGGGTCGTCGTGCAGGGCATGGCCGGTGAGCGTGGGGCTGGCGGGGACGCCGACTTCGAGCAGGGTGTCTGTTGCCTCCCGTGCCGAGCGTTCCTTGGTCCAGGATTCTAGCGCGCGATCAATCTCTTCCCGGTGCTTCCAACGCTTGAGACCGGTGCGGAAGCGGGGGTCGGTCTTGAGTTCGGTGAGCCCCGTGGCGTCGCAGAGGGCAGTCCATTCCGCGTCGGTTTCGCAAACGATGGCGACCCATTCGCGGGCATCGGCGGGACCGCATTCATAGACGCCGTGGGGCGCGAAGGAGCTGTGGGCGTTGCCGCGGCGTGGCGGGTCCTCGCCGGTGATGGAGACGGCGAGGAACTGCTCGCCCATATGCATCGCGATGGCCTCCCGCGCCGAGGCGTCGACGAACTGGCCGTGGCCCGTGCGGTCGCGGTGCAAGAGTGCGGCGAGCATCGCCAACGCGGCGGCGGTGCCGGCGCGCAGGTCGATGGATCCGCCCATCTGCCAAGGGGCGCCGTCAGGATGACCGGTCAGATAGGAGAGACCGGCCAAGGCGGCGAAGGTGGGGGCGTACCCCACATAATTCTTCTCCGGACCACTGGCGCCGACCGCGCTGGCGGAGACCATGACGAACTCAGGACGCGCGGCATTGAGGGCGTCATACCCCACGCCGAGCTTATCCAGGGTGCCGGGACGAAAGTTGTCGATAGCGGCGTCGCTGATGGCCGCGAGTTCCTTGACGATCTGGACCGCTTCCGGTGTCTTGAGGTTGAGCGTGAGCGATCGCTTGTTGAGGTTGAGCTCGTTGAACATGGGCGCTTGGTTGAGGCCGCCGGTGAACTGCCCCGCGGCGAGCGAGCGTTGACGGCTGTGGTCAATCCGGGTGCTGCTCTCGATCTTGATCACGTCGGCGCCCAGGAGGGCGAGCTGCAGGGCACCATAGGGGCCGGCCCAGGCCCAGGTGAAGTCGATCACGCGTGTGCCTCGGAGGGGGCCGGGGGTTAGAGGGATCGGCATTTTTGCTTCATTTCGTCCGTGATGGTTTCAGGACTGATCAGGCCACCCCCGCGCGCCGCGCCGTTGCTGTCGTCCAGCCGCTGGAGGCCGACGGGAGCGCGCCGCTGAGGGCTGTGGCCTTGAAGATGGTGGCGTTGGCGGAGCCCAGGATGGGGGCAGGCCGTCGCGGTGGAGCGGCGGTGCCGGAGTAGAGGGCAGAGGTCGTGGTGTAGTCGAAGCGGCCCGCTTCGGGGTGGTCGATGGGGCTGAAGAAGGCGCGGGCCTGCTCCTGCTCGGAGGCCATGACCTCGGAGGGCCGGTAGACGGCGCCCACGGGGGCGGAGTGCGACTGCGCGGTGCGATAGATCTCTTCGCGCGTGTGCTCAGCACACCAGTCGCGGAAACCTTGATTGAGGCCCTCCGATCCCTCGCCACTGCGGTCGAGAATGTCGCCGTTTTCGTCGAGCGCCCATTCGGGATCCCCCATGGCGTGGACCATCCCGGCCCATTGATGGGGCTGCGGCATGACGGAGACGATGTAGCCATCCTGGCATTTGATCAGCCCACCGAAACCAGCGGGTCGTTTGCTGAAAGTGGGTGCGCCGTCATGGCGGGCGATGGAGATATCGACGCGGTCCAGCGACGACATCGCCTCTTGCACGGAGACCTCCGCGATCTGGCCGTCGCCGGTCCCACGATCGGGGCCGCGTGCGATGAGCGCGCCGATGGTGGCGATGGCGCAGGCCATGCCGCCGTCGGCTTCGTTGACGTTGCCGCCGGTGGAAACCGGCTTGCCCAGGTCGGAGCCCAGGCCTCGGACGAGGACGTGGGCGGTGCCCGCGCTATGCATCCGGGTCAGGGGAGTGCTGGGCAGGTCGACCGCCGGGCCGGTGAGTCCGTACGGCGTGACGCTGGCGACGATCAACCAGGGACGGTTGTCGCGGACCGCCCCTGCGCTCAGGCCGAAATGTTCCTGCTCCGCGGGGGTGAGGTCGGAGAGGAAGACATCGGCATCGTCGAGCAGCGAGTTGAGTAGGCGGCGCCCGGCGCGGGTGTCGATGTCGATCCGGACGCTCTGCTTGTTGGTGTTGTAGTGGAGGTAGAGCGCGCCGGATTCGCGGTGGGGTCCGGCCCCGCGTCCAGGGGTCTCGGCGAAGGGGCCGAACCGCCGGCCGCGGTCGCCGCGCGGCAACTCCACCTTGATCACCTCAGCGCCGAAGTCCGCGAGGATGCGGCCCGCGAAGGGGCCGGCCACGAAGTCGCAGAACTCCACGACGCGGATGCCGTCGAGAGCGCGAGGTTTGGTGCTGTCGGTCTGCGGCACTGCAACTCCGGCTTCATGCGTCGCGACCAGTGTGGCCGATGGAGGCTTGGATCGTTGTATCAGCGCCCAAGGTCAGGGTCGAGGTCGTCGATCATGTTCCCGCCAAGTGTCTTGGCCTCATTGTCCGGTTTCTATCCCGCTGCATACCCTATTACGAGATGGCGAAATAATTGCTGCGCGGTTCGTCCGCGCGGGGCTCGCCGCAAACGACCAATCCGTGGGCTGTCTTTTACAGGAGCAACTGGTGCGGAATCGCGCCTTTATCGTTCTCGCGCTGTCCGTTTTCTCCTCCACGCTGGGGATCGGCATGGTGAGTCCGATTCTGCCCGTCGTGGCCAAGGAGTTGGGGGCGACGGGAGCCTGGCTGGGCCTGTCGTTTTCGGCGTTCGCCGTCTCGCAAGGCGTATCGACGTTGCTGTTTGGCCGCCTCTCCGACAAGTGGGGACGGCGCCCGTTCATCTATTGCGGCTTCGTCGTCTACGGCCTGTCGGCGGTGGGCTACGCCACGGCGACCAACTTCGAACAGATCATCGCCTTCCGGTTCATCGCCGGCTTCGGTACGGCGGCGGTCTTTCCGATCGCGATGGCCTACATCGGCGACATGGCAGAGAAGGGTCGCGAGGGAACGTGGATGGGGACGTTCAACGTCGCCAACTTCGTGGGATTCGGCGCGGGGCCCCTGATCGGTGGCTTGATCCGCGACTCCGTCGGGGCCGACGCCGCCTTCTGGACGATGGGCGGGATCTTGTTTGGTACGGCGATCGTGGTGTTTCTCATGCTCCCAGCGCGACCACCAGTCACTGCTGCGGATCGCCAGCGCCGGGATTCCTTGGGGCCAGATTCATCAGAGCTGGATCTCGCCCCTCGCCCGAGCGCGCCAATCATGCGTATTCTGCGTGACCGCACGGTTCGCGGCATGATGGTCTTTAGTTGGGCGGACAACGTGGCGTTTGGCGCGGCGTTCGGGTTCCTCGCGGTGTATATGGACGAGAAATTGGGCGCCAGCGCCGTGATGATCGGGATCGTGCTGGCGGCGCGCACCTGGATCAATGGGCTGATGGCACCCATCTTCGGTCGTGCGGCGGATCGGTTCGACCGGGTGCGGCTGGCCTCCGCTGGGCTCGCAGTGGGCGCCGTGGCCAGCTTCTTCGTGCCAGATATGACGACGGTGTGGGCGTTGGGAGTGCTGTTTGTGATCACCGGGATTTCGGAGGGCGTGGCCTGGCCCGCGGTCTCAGCGATGACCGTCGATAAGGGCCGTGTCTATGGCATGGGTGGGCTGATGGGATTGCGGGAGACGGCGATGGCCGGGGGGCTGTTATTCGGCTCCGTAGGTGGGGGGCTCCTGGCCACGGAGTTCGGTTTGGGAATCGTGTTCCGGATGTCGTCCGTGGCGATGATGACGGGTGCGCTCGCGTTCCTTTGGCTGGCGCGCGATTATGTGGCCGCGAGCGGGGATACGCCTCCTCATGATCCGGCGGTTGATCAAGATCAGTCGGCGCCCGCTTCTCTCGCCGGACCGGATTCCGAGGCGTGACTTCGTGCCAGGGTCTGGCGCGGCCGGTCGTCTGGACCAGGGAGAGCCCGCCGCGTAGACTCGCCGCCCAGAGAGGGCCCTGCCGCGTAGTTCGCGGCCTCGAGGGCCGAAGAGGACTCGCATGACCGTTCACGCCACTCCGGAGACAGATGTCGCCAAATTCCCGCTGGCGGGAATGCGGGTGCTTGAATTGGCGGAAGGGATCGCGGGGCCGTACGCGGGGAAGTGGCTGGCGGCGTTGGGGGCGGACGTGATTAAAATCGAGCCGCCGTGGGGGGAGTCGTCGCGGGCGTTTGGGCCATGGCCGAATGATGACCCGAACGACGAGACGAGTGGGCTCTTTCTCTATCTCAATCCCAGCAAGCGGGGCATCACTCTCAATCTGGAGACATCGGACGGCCGCGAGATTCTGCGGGAGTTGGCGGCCACAGCGGACGTGATCGTGGAGTCGTTCGATCCTGGCTACCTGGCAGGGATCGGACTAGGCCGCGAGGTGCTGAACGTGGGGAAGCCCGAGCAGGTGCTGGTCTCAATCTCCGCATTCGGACAGGACGGTCCGTGGGCGCAGATGCCGGCGACGGAGCTGACGCTCTTCGCGCTGAGCGGGCAGATGGGGATCACCGGCGATCCGATGCGCGCCCCCTTGAAGAACGGCGGCTCGCAACCGTCCTACCAAGCGGGCTTGAATGCCTTCACAGCGATCGCGAGCAGCTACTACGGCGCGCAGGTTCACGGCGAGGGCGCGCACATTGACCTCTCGATGCGGGAGACCTTCGCCTCGATGCTGGAGCTGTACGCGTCCAGCTATTCGCAATTGGGACTGGAGTTTGGGCGGCGGGGCAACCAGGTGAACGCCGTCTGGGGGATCTACCCCTGCATCGATGGCTACGCCGGGCTCTGCTGCCTGCCCCGCAACTACGACCGCATGGCTGATGCCGTGGGCATTCCTGAACTGAAGGAACCCCGCTTCGCCGATCCCGTTCAGCGTTTGGAGAACGAAGACGAGCTGCAGGCGATCATGTACGGCTGGTTCGCGGGGAAGACGCGGCAGGAGGTCCACGACCTGGGCATGGAGCATCGATTCCCTTCGGGTTTCGTGGCGACGATTCCCGATCTGCTGGGCTCCCAACAACTCAACGGCCGCGATTTCTTCCACGAGGATGAGCACCCGCGGGCCGGGAAGCTGAAATACCCACGTCGGTTGTGGCTGGGGTCTGAGCATGAGTGGCGCGACGGCCGCGCGCCCGAGCTGGGCGAGCACAACGTCGACATCCTGCATGACGAGCTTGGCTACGAGATGGAAGACCTCCCGAGATTGCGAGAGCTCGATGCCATCTAGAGATATGCCATCTAGAGATACGCCATCTAGAGATACGCCATCTAGAGATACGCCATCAAACAGCATGCCGTCGAAACGGCCCCTGGAGGGCGTCCGCGTGGCCGACCTAACGGCGATGTGGGCCGGCCCCTACGCGACGATGCTCTTGGCCGACCTGGGCGCCGAGGTGATCAAAGTCGAGTCGCCGAAAGCCTGGGACAACATCCGCACGCTCGTGCCGCCGCCGGTCGCGCCGGGCGAGCACTGGTGGAATACCTCGAGCTACTTCCACGAGTACAGCCGCAACAAGAAGTCGCTGACGCTCGACCTCGGCGACCCGCGTGGCAAGGAGCTGTTCGGCAAGCTGGTCGCGGAGTGCGACATCGTGATCGAGAACTTCCGCACGGACGTGCCGGAGAAGCTGGGCCTGACCTACGACTGGCTGCGCGCGCAGAACGAGCAAATCATCGTGGTGGGTATGGCGGGCTTCGGCAAGACCGGCCCCGACGCGGAGGCGATGGGTTATGGCCCAATCATCGAGCAGATGTCGGGGATGACGGCGTTGAGTGGCTATGGCGATGATGGTGTGCCGTTCAAGACTGGCATCTCCTACGGCGATCCGATTGCCGGAATCGGTGCGGCCAGCTCCGCCATCGTGGCGCTGATTCAGCGTCGCAAGACGGGCCAGGGTCAGTACATCGATCTCGCACAGCGCGAGATCATGACGGCGCAGCTCGGCGAGGCCTTCATGGACTGGTGCATGAATGAGCGCTTGCCCCAACATCAGGGCAACGGGCACGACTGGATGGCGCCGCACAATGCCTATCGCTGTGCAGCTCGGCCGGCGGATCCCAACCAAGACCCCTTGCAGCCGGATCTCAGTGACGATCAGTGGGTCGCGATTGCCGTGCGTACCGACGCCGAGTGGGACGGACTGGTGCGGGTGATGGGGAACCCGGAGTGGGCGTCGGCCGAGGAGTACTCCGACCAGATGTACCGCTGGGACAACCGCGAGAGCTTGGACCAACACATGGAGTCGTGGACGCGCGGGCTCGACAAGGACGCCGTTTTCCAAGCCTGCTTGGCGGAGCAGGTGCCGTGCGGTCCCGTGCTTCACACGCGCGACCTCTTCGAGGACGAGCAATTTGCTGCCAGGAACTTCTTTGAAGAGGTGAGCCACGAGGAGCACGGCGCCTGGATGATCCACGGCTGGGTTTGGCGCGCGACCGATGCCGGCCCCTGCGTGATGTTCAAGGCGCCTGACTTCGGCCAGCACAATGCGGAGATCCTGGGCGGGTTGATGGGGCTCTCCGAGGCGGAGTTGGCTGAGCTCGCGGAGGCGGGAATCATCGCCGACGCGCCAGCCGCGACGCCGACCGCGTCGGAGATGGCGGCTGCGGTGGAGGCTGTTGCTTCAGAGGCAGCCACTTCAGAGTCAGCCGCCAGCGGTTCGGACTAGCCGTGGTCTACGCGCTCGTCCTTCACCTCGATGCTGCGACCGATGAGGCCGTGCGTTTGGTCTGGGATCGGCTCGAGGAGGAGGGGATCGCCAAGGCGCCGGCGGAAGTGCATGTGCCGCCTCACGTCACGATCTGGGTCAGCGACGATCTGGAGCGCAAGGCCGCGCCGCCGGTGATCGATCGGTTCGCGGAGCGCCTCCAGCCGATCGAGGTACGGTTCCGCAGCGTCGGCGCGTTTCCCGCGCGCTGGGGTCCGGTCTTCTTCGCGCCGGTGCCCACGACTGCGCTCCTTGACCTGCACCGTGACGCGTTCACGCTGGCGATGGACATTGGCGCCTATCCCCAGTGGCATCAGCGGCCCGCCCACTGGGTGCCGCACTTGACGGCGTCATTGGAGTTGGAAGAGGGCAAGGTTCCGGAGGCGGTGCGGATCTGCACCGAGATGGAGATGCCCGAGAAATCGCAGTTCAACAGCTTGGGACTGTGGCGCACGCATCCGGACGTTGAGTCGATCCACCGCGTCCTCTTCGAGGAAGCGACGCGGCTGCCCTAGGTCGCCACGCTCTCCAGATTGCCATACAGAGTGCTACCTGCCCACGAGTGGCCGGACTTCCTTCGCGACTTTGTGCATCTCGGCCCGTAAATCCTCCGTGCTGGCGACGGGGGGCGAGAAGAGGATGTGCGTCATCCCCGAAGCGCTGAAGGCGTCGATATCTGACGCGACCTGTTCGGCGTTTCCGCTGAAGGGCACGCGCTCGGCGGATGGATCTGTCGTGGGGCCGGGCATGCTGCGCAGGCAGACGGGGCCCATCAACTTTTGGGCGTCGCGGCAGGCGGCGTGATAGGCCTCCACCCCGGCCGTGAACTCGGCCAGGGTGAGGTTGATCGGGTGCCAACCGGTGCCGCGCTGCGCTGCCCGGCGAATGGCGGCGAGGCCGTTTCCGCCGACCCAGACGGGGAAGGGGGCGCGCCCCGGCTTGGGGTTCTGGCGCATGTCGTCGAAGTTGGTCCAGGTGCCCTCGAACGACGTGGGGTCCGACGTCCAGAGCGCCTGCATGACGTCCATGTACTCGTCGCAGACGGCGCCGCGCTGGTGGAAGTCAGCGTTGAGCGCGTCGAACTCCTGCTCCAACCAGCCCACGCCAGTGCCGAGGATAATGCGGCCGCGCGACATCTGGTCCAAGGTCGCCAGCATCTTGGCGGTGACCACCGGGTCGCGGTAGGGGATCACAAGAACGCTGACGCCGATCTCGATCGATTCGGTGACGGCGGCGGCGGCGGTCATGACAATCAAGGGGTCGTAGAAGTAGTCGGGGATGTAGCCCTCGCCGGCGGGGACGATGATGTGGTCGCTGGCCCAGATCGACTCGAAGCCCAGCTCCTCGGCCTCGCGCGCGACGCTTTCGACCATGCCGGGCTGAGCGTTGCGTCCGAAGTGCGGGATTGTGATACCAAACTGCACGGCCATGGCGGGGTCCCTTCGTCGATGTGGGTCGTTAGTCTACCGGCGTTGAGGGGCGATCCGAGTGGCCACTGGCTTGATTGTCCGTCGCTCCCTGCTGCTCTAAGCTCGCCCCTTGCCAGACTACAAAGGGGGATCCTCATGGCCGACTACAAGGGTGCGCTGCCCAAGCCCACCGCCGACACGGAGGCGTTCTGGGACGGCACGAAAGAGCACAAGCTCATCTTGCCCTACTGCGCGGCGTGTGACGCGTACGAGTTCTACCCGCGCCCGTTTTGCACCAAATGTTTCTCGTGGGATGTGGAGCAGCGCGAGGTGAGCGGCAAGGGCAAGCTGCTTACTTACGTGATCAACCATCGTGGCCCGGCGGGCTTCGAAGACAAGACTCCGTACGTGATTGCTGTCGTCGAATTGGACGAGGGACCTCGGATGATGACCAACATCGTCATGGACGAAGAGCCCACCCCGGAGAATCTCCCCATCGATGCGCCCGTGGAGGTTGTCTACGTGGACGTGACCGAAGATGTCACGTTGCCGCACTTCCGCCTCGTCTAACGCGACGAGTGCTGTGAGCGGGAAGGCCATGCCTCCCGCGGAATCTGTCATCTATCCCATCGCGCCGTAGAGGCCTGAGGAGTTCCATCATGGTTGAAAGCATTCGTCACAAGGTCGCGATCGTCGGGGCCGCCGAGACCGACATTCTCGGCACACAGCCCGATATGCCGCGCTTGGCCCTGCACGCCCAGGCGGCGAAGAACGCCCTCGCCGACGCTGGGCTAAAGCTCTCCGATGTCGATGGCATCCTCTGCGCCGGGGCGTCGCCGAATGAGTTGTCCGAGTATCTCGGTATCGTGCCGCGCTTCTTGGATGGGACGTCCGTGGGTGGCTGCTCCTTCATGATTCATGTGCGGCATGCCGCCGCCGCGATTCAGGCCGGCTACTGCGACGTGGCGCTGATCACGCACGGGGAGAGCGGCCGTTCCCGTGTGGACATGGGAGGCGGCGGCAGCCGTCAGTCGCACGGGGCGCAGTTCGAATCGCCGTACGGGACCGCCGGCGCACCGAGCACGTTCTCGATTCCCGTGCTGCGCCACTTCCACGAGTACGGCACGACCAAGGAACAGATGGCCCACGTCCCCGCCGCCACGCGTGAGTGGGCGATTATGAATCCGATGGCGATCATGAACGGCGCTGGGCCGATCACGCCGGAGGACGTCTTCAACTCCCGGATGATCTGCTATCCCTTCAATCTCTTCGACTGCTGCTTGGTGGCCGATGGTGGTGGTGCGCTGGTGCTCGTCTCCGAGGATCGGGCCAAGGACTTCCCGCACAAGCCGATCTATGTGATGGGGGCGGGCGAGTCGGTGGCGCATCAGAGCGTCTCGCAGATGCGCGACTTCACGACATCGGACTCCAGCAAGCTGTCAGGGGATGAGGCGTATCGGATCGCGGGGATCGGTCCCAAGGAGATCGACCACCTGATGTTCTACGACGCCTTCTCGTTCACGCCGATGATGTTCTTGGAAGAGATGGGCATCGTCCCCAAGGGCGAGGTTGGCCCCTGGATCGCGGAGACGAAGACGGGTCCGAACGGTGAGATCATCTACAAGACCGGACCTGGCGGCGAGATGCCTATGAATACGAATGGCGGCGGGCTCTCGTACTGCCACACCGGGATGTACGGGATGTTCGCGTTGCTGGAGTCGGTCTTCCAGTTGCGTGGGGAAGCTGGGGCGCGCCAGGTCGAAGGTCTGACGACGAGCTTGGCGCACGGTCCGGGCGGGATGTTTGCCGCGGCGGGCACCGTGATCATGTCGAACGACTAAGGCTCCCACAGGGACGCCTGGCTTCGCACCGCAGCACCGCTTCGGCGGTTAGGTTCTGGGCTCAATCTCCGGCGTTGTGGGCTCCGTCACGGCCAAGGGCGGCTTTGGCGGCTTGGCGAAGAAGATCAGCAGGGCGCCGAAGAGCAGCAGACCAACGAAGACAGCGAAGATGAGGTCGTACGAGCCACGGGTGTCGAACACGATCCCGGCTAACAGCGGCCCGCCGGCATTGAGGCCGAACTGTACGGGCGCAGTGATCCCCCGAATCGCGCCGATCGACCAGCGTCCGAAATAGTCCGGGAATGAGGTCTGGTTGAGCGGCAGCTGCACCCCGAAGGCCAACCCGTGCCAGATGGCGAAGACGTAGGCCATCCAGACGGAGTCGACGAAGATCAGCCAGACAATGGCTGTCGAGGTGACGATCAGGGTGACTGGGAGGGCGAAGCGGAGGGGGAAGCGGTCGCGGATCTCGCCGCCGAGCATGCCGCCCGCCAGTCCCACCAACGCCCAGACAGTGATGACCAGGATCGCCGTCCCCTGCGACAAACCGTTGTCCTCGAGGTGCGAGGCGAGGGAGAAGTTCACAGCGCCGCCGACGACGAAGAGCTGACTCGTGCCGAACAGCAGCAGCCAGAAAGCGCGCGTCCGGACCGCCTGCCCCGCCGTCCAGACAGGATCGTCGTCACTGGGGCCGGTGGCGTGGGTATCGCTCGCGTGGAGGCCATCGGGCCGGAGGCCGAGATCCTCAGGTCGACGGCGGACGAGGAAATAGGGCGGGACGACGGCGACCACCAGAATCAGGACACCTAAAGCGGCGAAGGCGGCCCGCCAGTTGAAGAGGGAGATGAAGAGCAAGATGACCAAGGGCATGATCGCCATTGCGCCGCGGGTGCCGAGGAGCATCAGACCCGTGGCGCGCCCACGTCCGCGGATGAACCAGTTGGCGATCGTGACGGCGATGGCGATCTCCAAGATCGCGGTGACCATCGCGCGCCCGGCGCCGTAGAGGATGTAGAACTGCCAGGCGGAATCGATGGCCGCGAGGAGGATGAGCAAGACCCCGCCCAAGGCGATGCCGCCGACCATGAAGTAGCGGCCGCCGTAGCGGTCGATGTAGCCGCCGAGGAACGGTGAGATGACAGCGCCGAAGAGGGTCCCGGCCGACAGCGCTCCGGCGATGGTCGCGCGGCTCCAGCCGAATTCATCCTCAAGGGGTTGTACGAAGACGCCCAGCACAGGATTGAAGAACGCCACCCGGGAAAAGGAGACCAGAGCCACGGCAATCAGCAGCCACCAGCCGAGATGGCCGCCTTTTGCCGCAAAGCCGGGGATGCCAGCCTCTTTGAGGCGCTGGGGTGCGCGATCCATGAATCCTCACGAAGTGGGTCGACACTCACCGTACCATCGAAGCCCCGCACGAGCCGGGGTGTCGTGCGACTTGCGAGAAGGGGGACGAAAGGTCAAGGATGGGCGCGGAGATCGCGTCGCCCATTTGGGGTGCGAGCGCGCTCCCGGTGAAACGCTGTGTTGTGAGAGGCCGCCATGAAGATCTGTGTGACGGAGAACGTGTGGGCGGAGGCCGCGGGCCGGATCGCGGCGATCGCCCCCGAGGTGGAGGTCGTGCGGCTCTCCCACGAAGGGGAGTTCAGCGGCGACCCGGAGGGTGCGGAGGCGTTCTTTTTCTCGTCGGACCTGTACCAGGCCCGACGTGGGGCCGTGGAGAAGGCGATGAGTGTGGCGACCTCCGGCACGCTGAAGTGGGTGCATTCCTCCGCTGCGGGTGTGGACCATCCCATCTTTCAGCAGATCATGGAGGCGGGCGCGACGCTGACACACTCGCCGGGCTTGCACGGCAAGCCGATCGCGCAGCACGTGATTGGCTACATGCTGCATCACAGCAAGGGCATGGCGGCGCACTCTGAGGCGCAGCGCCGGCACGACTGGACGCGTGAGATCGAGAGCGTGGAGCTGACCGAACAGACCCTGGGCATCGTGGGATATGGCGGCATTGGCGCCGAGATCGCGCGGCTCGCGAAGGCGTTCGAGATGCGTGTGATCGGCACCAAACGATCGCCGATCGACGACCCGAACCTCGATCAGCTGCTGCCCCCCGATCGCCTGCCGGACCTCCTCGCGCAGTCCGACTACGTGGTGCTGGCCTGTCCCCTCACGGATGAGACACGTGACTTGATCGGCGCGGCGGAGTTCGCCGCGATGAAGGAGGAGGCGGTGCTGATCAACATCGCCCGTGGCGGTGTCGTCGACGAGGCGGCGCTGATCGAGGCGATGACCGACGGGCAGATCGCAGCGGCCGTCCTGGATGTGGTCGGCGAAGAGCCGCTGCCAGTCGAATCACCGCTCTGGGACCTGCCGAACACGGTGATCACGCCCCACGACTCCAGCCGCACGCAGCTGGGGCTGCCCCGCACCATCGACCAGTGGCTCAAGAACCTGGCGCACTATGTGCGGGGCGAGGAGCTGGAACACGTGGCGCAGGGCACCGGGGTGTCGGAGGCTGGGGGGCGCTGAAGATTCTCTACGCGGCGTCCGCCCAGCGTCTGATGCCGATGGCGTCAGCGACGACCTCGTCGTACGCGCCGGCGGGCGGTTCGCGGCGGCTGTTGGGGGTGCTGCGCCGAGCGTGGTGCGCGATCGCGAAGCTGCTGGCGATGGCGAGGTGGAGGCCGAACGCGAGCCCCACGAAATGGACGAGCACGAAGTGGGGATGGAAGATCCAGCGGAAGTAAGCGGTCTGCAGTGCGCTCATCGTGATCCCCCATTCCGTCAAATCGACTGCCGTGAAGCTGTGGTCATGAGATCGTCGGTTACTCATATAGACATACGAATAGGGAATCGCCACAGTTCCCTGCGCTGAGATCATGATGCCGATCCCGAGCTGGATCGACCCGGGTACACTGCCCTTCGCAGGGCGGCATTGCGCGTGTTCGTGCCCGCCTGTAAGGAGACAGCATGAGCGGCGCTCTCGATGGAATCACAGTCCTGGACCTAACCTGGGTGCTCTCAGGCCCCTACGCCTCCATGATCCTCGCCGACCTGGGCGCGGACGTGATCAAGGTGGAACGGCCGCCCTACGGCGATGTCGCCCGCACGACCGGCCCCTTCCAAAACAACGAGAGTCTCTATTTTCAGAGTATCAACCGAGGCAAGCGCAGCATCTCCATCGATCTGCGTCAGGAGCGCGGCCAGGCGCTGTTCTTGGACCTGGCCGAGAAGGCCGACGTGGTGATGGAGAATTTCACGCCGGGCGTGATGGACCGGCTCGGCGTGGGATGGGAGGCGCTGTCGGCGCGGAATCCGAGGCTGATCTACGCCGCGACGTCGGGCTTTGGTCAGACCGGTCCGCTGCGCAACCGCGCCGCCCTGGACATTGTGGTGCAGGGGATGGGCGGCGTGATGAGCATCACGGGGTACCCGGATGGACCACCGGCGCGGGTGGGGACTTCGGTCGGCGACATTACGGCGGGGCTGTACACCGCCGTTGGGGTACTGGCGGCGCTGCATGAGCGGGAGAGCAGCGGCCTGGGACAGATGGTCGACGTCTCCATGCTGGATTGTCAGATCTCGATCCTGGAGAACGCCGTCGCCCGCTACTTTGCGACCGGCAAGGAGCCGCAGCGGCTCGGCACGCGGCATCCCTCAGCGACGCCCTTCCAAGCCTTCCCCACGAAGGATGGCTGGCTGGTGATGGCGCTGGCCTGGGGAATCGACAACCAGTGGGCGCTGTACTGCTCCGCCATCGACCGCGTGGAACTGATCGACGACCCGCGCTTCGAGACGTCGTTCAAGCGGACGGAGAACCACGCCGAGTTGGAGCCGATCCTGTTCGCGGCGATGGCGGGGAAGACGACCGACGAATGGCTGGCGATCCTGGAGCCCTACGGCATGCCAATCGGCCCGCTTAACAGCATCGGTGAGGCGGTGAGCCAGGAGCAGATCCAAGACCGTGGCATGATCATCGAGGTCGACCATCCGGTCGCCGGGCCGATCAAGATGGCCGACTCGCCACTCAAACACATGTCGCGGACCCCGGCGGGTGCGGGCGAGGCCGGTCCCGCCTTTGGGCAGGACACGGTAGCGGTGCTCCAGGAGCTGTCGGGCTACGACGCGGCGCAGGTCGAGGCGTTGGTTGAGGCGGGGGTGGTGATGACTGAGGGTGGGCCCGATATCGAGGCCTATCTCAACGCTTAGGGCTCCGGAAGCTTCGTGCTAGCCAAGCGACAGGAGGTGCAGCCTGATGGGATTGCTCGACAAGCTGCGACGTCGTGCAGAACGCGATCCGATCGAAATCGAGATCGACGTCATCGATCAGATGATCCTGAAGCATTTGATCCGGCACCAGACGGCCCCAGCCTTGGACCTGGTACAAGAGGTTTTGATGGCGCGTCGCACGGCCAACGAGCAGCAGGTGCGGCTGTCGCTGATTCGTTTGGAGTCACTGCGACTGATTGCGCGGGATACGTCCCCGCAGTTGGAGGTCGACAACCGGGGGCGGGAGTACGCGATCACGTCGGACGGGAAGCGATTGAAGAAGGTCTTGCAGCGCGTGCCGACGTCGCGGATTCAGACTTATCTGTGATCCTCGCCAGTCCAAGGGTGGCGGCCGCACCCAACGATCGGGTCAGCTAGACTCCCTCGACGCGAATCCCGCAGGCGAACGACAGGGCGTGCCGATGCGACCGAACACGCTCAAACAACTCTGGAACGCCAGCCCGCGATCGGCGCGGGTCTGAGATGGCAAGCACCGATCCCGCCATCGACACCCGAAGCCGTTTCAACCCGGAGGAACTGCGCCAGTACATCGCCGGTGTCCTGCGGCACTACGACGTCCCGGAACGCGACGCCTCGCTGGGCGCCGAGGTGCTGATCGACGCCGACCTCAGCGGCATCGAGTCGCACGGCATCGCCCACATGCCTTGGCACCCCGGCTACGCGACCGGCTTCCAGCGCGGCATAGTCAATCCCAATCCAAACATCACGGTGCTGCGCGAGACGCCGGTCAGCGCCGCCTGGGATGGCGACGGTGGCATGGGCGTCATCGTCTGCACCAAGGCGATGCATGCCTGCATCGAGAAAGCACAGGATGCCGGAATCGGCATGGTCACCGTGACCAACGGACGGCACTTTGGCGCGGCGGGCTACTACGCCCGCGTCGCCGCGGAGCAAGACCTCATCGGAATGGCGTATTGCAACGTGCCGCCGATCGCCGTGGCGGCGGGGGGGCTGGACCGCGTCTTCGGCACCAACCCGATCGCCATGGGCGCGCCGGTGGAAGGGGACAATCCCTTCCTCCTGGACATCGCCACGACCGCCGTCGCCGGGGGCAAGCTGGAGATTGCCCAGCGCCAAGGCAAACGCCTGCCGGGGGGCTGGGCGGTGAACGAGGACGGGTCGCCGTCGGACGATCCGGAGGCGCTGCGGCAGGGCGGAGCCTTGTTGCCATTGGGGTCGCGCCTGGAGACTTCCTCACATAAGGGATACGGGCTGGGGCTGATGGTCGACATCGTCTCAGGGGTCTTGTCGGGAGCGGGATCGGGGCTATTCGTCGATCGGCAGACGCTGGTGCAAGGGCAGTGGTTCGCGGCTTGGCGGATCGACCTCTTCCGCGAACCCGCGGACTTTAAAGCAGAAATGAAGAGGATGGTCGACCATATTCGGGGTACACGCCCCGCGCCGGGAGTCGATGCGGTGCTGATTCCGGGCGATCCGGAGTACGCAGCACGCGACGATCGAGAGGCGAACGGCATCCCTCTGGACGCCGCCAGCATCGAACAATTGACCTCATTAGGCGACGAAACCGGAGTTCCATTTCCGATTGCTCCCACCTAGGCTGACCCGAGCGATTTTTCTGGTGCGGTCGGTGAGGTTTGACCTGCCCGCGCGCCGGATGGGATGATTAGCAAGACACGAAATATCTACTGGGCGCTCAGCGGGTGGCGCCAGTAAGAGTGAGGGCGATGATGGTTGACGATGCGCGCGCCATCCTGATTGAACTAGCGATCGCGGAGTACGGGCCCGCCACGTCGCTGGTGGACCCCGCACGGTTGCAAGACTGGGAAGACATTGGCCTGACGATGTCGCAACTCCGTGTGCTGATCATCCTCAACCGTGAGCGAGGGATGACGGCCGGCAATCTCGCGGACCGCTTGGGTGTGCGCCCTTCCACCGTGACCGGGATCGTGGATCGTCTGGTGAAGCAGGATTTGGTCGAGCGCCAAGCAGACCCGGACGACCGGCGCGTCGTCCGCAACCTGCTGACGGCGCACGGCAGCGAAGTGATCAACAAGTACAGCCGCGTGGTGACGGAGTTTATCTCGGGAATCTTCGATGAGTTGAACGATGAGGACCTGAACCTCCTGACGGTCGCGCTGGGCAAGCTCAATCTTCAAGCGCAGAAGATGGGGCTGCAGATGCCGCCCCTGCCCGTTTCCGAGGAGGCACCCGCTCAGTCGTGAGCCGCCGATCGCCGAGGCTCTGATGGCCGAGCTTCGACAACGGATGCCGTGACCGAAGCTGCCAGTCGTCCCGCACAGACGGACGCGTCGCCGACCATCGGCGCGGGGCCGACGCCCGCAGAGGACATGATGCCGCCTGATCAGGTGCCGCCAGGCATGCTGCTGCCGCCGCGTCAGAAGCGCGTGATCATGGCGGCGATCATGCTGGCCATGTTCGCGATGGCGGTGAACCAGACGATTATTTCGGTCTCGCTGCCCCGCATCATCGCCGACCTGGGCGGGCTCGACCTCTTTGCCTGGCCGCTGACGTCGTACCTGCTGGCCTCCACGGCGCCGGTTCCGGTCTTTGGCAAGCTTTCCGACATCTATGGCCGCAAGCCGTTCATCCTGATCGGACTGATCATCTTCATGGTCGGGACGGCGCTGGCGGGCACTTCCGGATCGATGATTGAGCTGATCGTCTTCCGCGCCGTGCAGGGGTTGGGTGGTGGCCTGATCATGGCGACGGCCTTCACGGCGATCGGCGACTTGTATTCACCGTCGGAGCGTGGCCGCTGGGCGGGGCTGTTCAGTGGGATCTTCGCGTTAGCCAGCATCATTGGCCCCCTGGTGGGCGGGACGATTACGGATCAGCTCTCCTGGCGTTGGGTCTTCTACGTCAACCTGCCCGTGGGAATCATTGCTTTCGTCGCGGTGTTCCTGCTGTTGCCCTGGTTCCGGACCAACCGCAAGCAGCGCGTGGACTACCGGGGCGGTCTCTTTCTCATGGGGGCCGCGGTGTCGTTGTTGCTGGGGCTGTCGACTGGGGGGAATCAGTTCGGTTGGACCAGTCTGCCGGTCCTGAGTGCGTTCGCGCTTGCGGCGGTGATGCTCCTGGGCTTCTTGGTGACGGAGAAGCGGATGGGCATGGCGGCGGTCATCCCGCTGGCCCTGTTCCGGCAGCGGGCCTACGTGGTCTCGATAGGCGGGTTGGCCGTGGTGGGGCTGGGGATGTTCGGCGTCGTGCAGTTCATGCCGCTCTTCGTGCAAGGTGTGCAGGGCTCGTCGGCGACGAGTTCTGGTCTGGTGACGATGCCGATGATGGGCGGCTTGGTCGTGGGATCGATCATGGCGGGGCAGGGGGTGAGCCGCTTCGGCCATGCGCGGGAGTTGGCCTTGACGGGTGCGCTGGTGTCGGCGTTGGGCGCGTTCCTGCTGTCCACGTTGGAGGCGGATTCGTCGCAGAATTTGACGCGGGTCTACATGGTTTTACTTGGCTACGGCATTGGCGTGTCGATGCCGCTGTATTCGTTGGTGATCCAGAACGCGCTGCCGTTCTCCCTGTTGGGCGTGGGCTCGTCGTCGGCGCAGTTCTTCCGCCAGATCGGCGGCACGATGGGCGTGGCGGTCTTTGGCTCGATCATGATCAGCAGCTACGTCGGAAATCTCAGCGCCGACATCATGAGTCCTGGCGTCGCTGTGCTCGCTGACTCCCCCCAACTGCTCTTGGACCCGATCCGCATTGATGCCTTCTCCGCCCAACTTGATGCCGAGACTCCCGGCGCGGCAGCTGCGGCGATCACGACGGCCCGTATCGCACTCTCGACGGCGCTGACCGATCTCTTCTTCATCGCTTCGATCGTGATGCTCTCGGCGGTCGTCTTTGCCGCGCTGCTGCCAACGATGAAGCTGCAGTCCGCCAAGGAGATGATGGCTGAGCTGGCGGAGAAGCGGGGGGGCGCCGGGGCGAGCGCCGCCATGCGCGGGGAGCGCCCTGCCGACGCCGCGGCTGCGGCGATGTCCGCACCTGTACCGAGAGCGTCTCCGCCAAATCTCCCGCCCCCGCCCGAGACGC
>Ga0114996_10003070_pt1 | contig 21033 bp, 19 predicted proteins | sample ArcticOcean_MG_C_4_FD_87039 | JGI IMG/M metagenome (GOLD analysis project Ga0114996, IMG submission 87039) | Marine microbial communities from western Arctic Ocean - ArcticOcean_MG_CB4_134 | ecosystem: Environmental > Aquatic > Marine > Oceanic | place: Arctic Ocean: Canada Basin | collected... | reverse complement strand
TCGCGCGGTGGCGGAAACGCTCGTATAGAATGTTGGGAGGAGCGGCGACATAGACTTGGACGCAGGAGTTTCCATGCCTGTCTACAAGCGACTCGACACGTCCGGAGTCGGGGACCTGGTGGAATGCCGTTTCAACCATCAGTGAGATACCAAGTGCAAGATGATCGTCGACGAGGCGCCACAGGATCTCGAATGAGGCCGCGCCCACCTTGCGGGACCAGGCACGGTCCGACCAGCCAAGGGTGTCGAACAAGGCCTCTTTAATGTCATCCTTAACAATCAAGGGGACGGAAACCTGGCGGGCCAGGTTTCGAGCCAGAGTCGTCTTGCCGGCTCCTGGGGGCCCGGTGATGATGACGAGTGTTGGCCTGCGTTCGCTCATTCGGAAACCATGTCCTGACGCCACCACTTCATGACGCGGCGGAAGAGCATCGTTCCGGAAGGGTCGTCCAAGACTTCGAAGCCGCACCGCGCATAGACTTCGTGGGCATCCCTCGTGCCAAGCGAGATGGACCTCAACTCTGACAGCAGGGGGGAATCGACGACCGTTTGGACGAGCCAGGTGCCCAGGCCCTTTCCCGCGATGAGGTTTCAGGACGAAAACGTCGCAAAGCATTCTGTGGCGGGCAAAGCCGGTGATGATACGGGCGAAACCGATCTGTTCACTCCCCCTGTAGAGGCCAAAGCAGTACGAATTCGAGACAGCACGTCGTATCAGGTCTTTCGGAATACCTGCAGCCCAGTAGGAACGACTCAGGTAGCCGTGCACGACGTCGAGGTTGAGGCGAGATCGATCGGTGCTGATGGTGTATCCGTCATTCGAGACTTCGGTGATCTCATACTCCATCTGTTGTTGCTCCCGATAGGCGGCTGGTTGGGACGTTCAGGCCGTTGTATCTGTGCCTCTCAGTTTTAAAGGCCAACTCATAGAGAAGGGCGATATCCGGGGCGTAGGGCTGGAAGAGCCGAACGGCGTCCTCTCGATCGACCTGCCGGACCTCGACGATCCGACTGTTTTCGTCGGGATCGGACGGTGATTGGACCTGCACAACCGTCGACCAACAGACGACGCGGACATGCTCATGATGTGGCAAGTGGGGAAGGCGCGGGGCTGGGTCATCTGATACTGCGAGGTACATCCCGATCGGGTTGAGGTCGCCAGGGCGGTATCCGGTTTCCTCCAGCAGTTCGCGATTTGCCGCCTGTTCCCACGTTTCGCCTGGCTCGAGCGTTCCGCCGGTGAGTACCCAGCCGCGATCGGCTCGGCGCGTCACAAGGCACTCCGACTCCGAGACAAAGGGAATGACGTAGGCTGAACCCGCCAGCTGACGCGCCGTTTCCGCCCGGAAGGCCAGGAAGTCGACGTTCGTTAGCCGAGCGCGTACAGCTCTGGAAATTTCTTCGATCACGATTTCGAGCAAGCGCTGATTCCGGTACGTTCGGCTTGTCCATGTCGGTGGTTCACAGTCACTTCCTCGCAAAGGCCGTTCAACTAAGTGCTCTTGTTCCAGCGGTGTCGGTTGACCTCATTCTTCCGTCGAAAGGCCTCCTCCAGATCGATACCCGTCAGGTTCGCCAGGTCGCACAGGTTCCAGACGACGTCGTAGATTTCCTCTCCAAGATTCCTTCGGATTTCCTCTTTCTTCGCTTCATCTTCTGCGTAGGACAGTTTCAACAATTCTTCCGCCACTTCTCCGACTTCCTGGCTCAGGTAGTTAAAGCGGGTGTGTACGGTTCGGTCGGTCCAACCGATACGTTCGTTGTCGCCACGGACGGTTTCCTGAAGCTGGGTGATGGTCATGGAAAACCCTGGGATGCGCGAGACGCTATCCGCTAGACGCGAAACGCTATACGTGAGAAGAAGAATCGACCAACTGCGAAACGCTAAACGGCGGGCGCCGAAGCGACTGCTTAAGTTGGGAGGTCGGCCAGGAAGTCCCGGACCTGCTTCGGGGTTCGGAGGATGATGACCTGGGGAACGCCGGCGGCGTCGATCTTCTCAAGCACGCGGGGTTCGCTGGCATTCGGATAGTTCCAGATCCAGCGGATCCATTCCCAGTCGGGGAGCTGGTCCGGGCATCCGGAATTGAGATCAGGGCGGAGCTTGCCCCAGTCCACCAGGGAGCGCTTGATCACGCGAAACAGGCAGTGGTACCTGGAGAGCGCGAGGAAGACGGCGGTGTCGCACGCCTCCAGGCGGATCTGGAGGGTGCCGCCGTAGTTGCCGTCGAGGATCCACCGTTCGCCGGATACAAGGTCCTCCTGAATGCCCACCCAATCATCCGGCGCTGGGCGAACCCAACCCGGTTTCCAATAGAGTCTGTCCAGGTGGTGGACGGGCAGATCGAGGCGGGCTCCCATCTGGCGCGCGAGGACCGATTTCCCCGAGCCGGAGCAGCCGATGACGGCTATACGGTTCATTGTGGAACCTGCGTCGTGGGAGGTGGAAAGGAGTGCTCTGAGTCGGCCTTCAGAAGAACCCTTGCATGGGTGGAAATCGTGCTGAGGTGATCCGTTCTCCACCGTTCCCATACCTCGGCCGCCCAGTCGAGAACGGCGGCACCGTGATCATGAAGCGGAGCGGCCAGAACGTCTTTTACGGTGGGGTTCCTGAGAGGTTGGGGGATCGAGCCACTGGAGATTGGGCCGGGACTCTTTGACGTCTTTCTTTCGAGGATGCGCCTTCACGGACGATAGCCTTTCCTCCATTACAGAGTAGAGGGAGAGAAGATGAATATGGATCGATTGCGTGGATTTGCGGGAAGGTTGTCCCGGATGTTGAGCGGATTCCACGTACGGGTGCGTGGGGCCGTCGATGTCGGGAAAGCGCCCCAGGCATCCTGGGCAGGGAATCATGGTCGGTGTAGCATGACAAGGGTGAGTGATGGTCAGGACAAAGAGGCCGCGTTGGGATCGGATTCCGAAGACAGATAGGGGGAGAAGAGGGCGCGGGTTTCCTGGATGATTCGGTAGGATGGGAGTGCGACTCTTATGACATCTCCGGCGGTTAGAGAGATTTCGAGATGGTTGGGTACCATCTTCATGCCTCTAATTTCCGGCCTGGGGATCCGGGTATTCGGCGACTTACGAACCAGGCAGGCGGCAATGACTGCGGAGACGATGCAGAGGGCCAGCACGCCCTCTCTTAAGCTCTCCTCCCAGAACATGAAGAACGCAACCCCCTCGACGCCGATAATGAGGGCGATGGCCGGCTGCGAGACGCCGCGAAAGTCCCGGTTGTTCCACACCTGGACCGTATCCTCGTCCAGCGAAAGGCAGGGCGGCTCTCGCCGGGTGCGACTGCGCACGAAGAGAGTGAGTAGCAGGACAAGCGCCGGCGCGATCATTCCCAGGACCGACCCGGAGTCGTAACTGAACAGAAACAAAGGCACTGTGCTCAGAGCGAGGACGCCGGAGGCGGCTGAGGAAACCCGCGGGTCGTCCTTTTCGAGGTAGACGGACTGGGAGTCCACTTCATTCTCCTGGGTGCAGTTGGAGGATACGCTACCCTGTGAAGATACCTCTCCAGTCCTGACGTCGGCAACGGAAAATGATCAGGATCCCCAAAGCGCGTCGCTGAAGTCGGAGCTGTTGGAGACGGGGTGCACCTTCAGGAAATCCGAAAGGCGTCCGAAGCGGTGGAGCAAGCAGTAGGTCGTGAGGCGTTCCCTGTCGATATCGGATGGGGAGAGTCCGTAGCCATCCAGGAGTGCAGATGTAAGATCGGGGTGGCCGAAGGTGTAGGAGCAGAATGGGGCGGCGAAATCATAGAAAGGGTGGCCCATCATTGCGTCGGCGAAGTCGATGAACCCGGTAATCGACCATGTTCCGTCGACCTGAGACAGCAGCAGGTGGTCCTCGGTGATGTCGGCATTCAGGAGGACGGGGGAGAAGGGGGGCTCGGAGTACTCATCCAACCTTTCAGCGATCCAGGTCTTCCAGGGATCCTCTGCCCTGTGGTGCTTGGGTCTTCGGTTGATACGCTCCTGCAGAAACGCGTTCCAGTCGATCTCCAACTCAGGAATGGGTGGGTGGTCGTGGAGGACGCGCATGAGTCTGCCGAGATCGCGTGTCAGCTCCAGCTTTTGATGGTGAGGAATGTCCTTCCACACTTCCAGTGCCGGGGTCCCTTCGACGGTGGTCATTACGATGTACGTCCAGCCTTCAAGTTCGCCCTCCGCGACGATATCCGGTGAGGGGAGTCCTGACAGCCTGGGGAGCGTCGCTCGCTCGACCAAATCATCGTTCCCCCAGAACGGAGGGAAGAGCTTCAGGACATGTCCGGCCGCTCGGAAAACGACATTGGAGCCAAGGGTGGGCCTTTCCAGATCGGCCGGGTCGAGGGCGTGTCGAGAGCAGAGTTCTCTCGCAGCGGGGAGCCAGACGGCATCGTCCTTAAAGAGTTGACGGTAGGCGTCTTCGGAGGTGGTGCGTGGGAGGATCATGGAGTTTTGGCTTTGAGTTGTTCCGGGGCAGATCCCGGGAATAAGGGGGAGTTAGTCCTTGCGCAGCACGGTGAAGGAGACGGAACCGCGCTCCTGGCCATCGACAAAGGCGATTGCCTTCCAGGTACCGGCGTGATAGCGTGTGTCGTCGCGGTTCAGGCGGCACCAGGCGATCTGCCGGCTTTCGTGCCACTCGATGGGACGCTGGATTCGGGTGTCGATGTGCGGGCGCTGGAACTCGATCCGAAACGGGTAGCTGCCGGGGAGGTTGAACCGGACCATGATGGTGACAGGCGCCAGTTGTTCGAACTCCTCCCGGGGGTGGTAGCGATCGTCGACGGCCTCCAACTTGGAAATAACGTTTGTGGGGACGTCTACGGTCGATTCGGGTCGCAAGTACCAGGCGTCTTGCTCAAGGATTTGACCGCCAGGACTTTCTCGGGTTGCGATCAGAGTGGGAAATGTCCGGGCTATTCCCCCATCACGCCGGAAAACGTCGACGTGGAGGAAGGCGTCCTCGGCGACGTCGACAATGGATTGGCCCGCCCTCACGCTTCCCCCGACGGCGACCCGCGCCCGGCTGCGGTCGATGTTCCCGTAGATGGCAACGGTGCCGTCTTCGTGTTCGATCGCCATTTGGCTCCAGTCCATCACCAGGTCCTTCTGGAAGGGAAGGACGCGTCCCCCTCGGGCGGCGAGGACAGGTGTGCCCTTGGGCATGGCGAACCCAAGGGTGTTGACCGCCCCGTCTGTCCGTTCGTCGGCATCGGAGTTCTCGCCCATCAATTTAAGTTCGCCTTCCGCGGCGCGATGAACGACGTAGGCGGCGTCCACTTCGTAGGGGAGATGGTAGACATAGGTGGTGTCCGGTGCTGGGAACTGTCGAGAAACTGAAGCGGGCGGCTTGGCGTCGGGGCTTTTTCGAGGGGCAGCCGGTGGGCCGGAAGGTCGGGCGGGGGTGCGGGGTTGAGCGGATGGGGTGACGGCACCGGGAGATGCCTCGTCTTTAGAGGGGGCGGGAACGGCCGCGGATCCAGGTGGTGATGCTGAAGGTTGTGTCTCTGGCTTCTTTGACCCGCCGGGCGTAACGGACGGTATGAGGGCGCCGCTGGGGAGGAGGGAGAAGATGATGGCGACGACGACGAATGCCGCGGCGATACTCAGGATGACGCGCTGGTTATAGGACACGAAGGGCAGGCCGGGGACTTGAGTGAGGGGGCAAGGGAGTTATCCGCAGCAGTATGAAGCGTGCAGCAAGTGCTGTTCAGGCAGATCCGTTATCGGGAGTGATTGGGAACAGGATCTCTTCCCCTGTGGGCTTATCGTCGTAGGGGGTTTCCCCGCGGACGACGCACTGAAATACCATGAACGAACGACAGGGCAGCCACATGTAGATGAGCCTGCACCTGGGACAGATGAAGAAGATGTGATCTTCCGTTGTGATGTCGGGGTAGATTTCGGCGATCTGTTCGTCTGAGTATGTTTCTCGCATCCAGGCTTGGGCGTCGGGACGCATCCGGCTCATGGCCTGAACCAGATGATCGCGGCTGATGCGCACGTAACTCGGACGCCGAAGGTCGCCGCCCACCGGCACTGCCGATCGTACATGTCCCAGTCCCGCCCTCCGGACGGTCGTCGTCGAACCAGCGCCAATCGTAGATACGGCGGCATTCGGGGCAGACGTCGTAGGAAGAGAGGTCGAGGATGCTCATCTTCTCGTCGGCCACAATCGTCTCTACGAGACCCGCCTGGTCCGGTGGAAGGTCGTGGATCTTGACCGCACAGACAGTACCGGCATCGGTGGTTCTTCTTCCAGAGGGTGTAGATCAGAACCGCCAACAGACCGATAACGGCGATGGAGAAGAGGAAATGGACCATGGGTAACCGCGGGAGTTATTTCAAAACACTCGATACATCGACTGTCCACATCTCTGTTTGAGTTCCGGGTCTCTAACGTGGGCCAGGAGGCCGTAGTATCCGTACGGGTACTTGACTGAATGGCCGAGACTGTCTCCGATTTTTGTATCCCAATAGACAGACTCTACAGGCGCTGCCCTGAGCGGCGGGTGTTCGTCGCGCTCGATGTCGCGCTCTCCGGGACCTATCCGAATCCTGTGGATGAAGGAGAGGAAGTCCTCCTCGGCTTTCCTGAGTGTCGATTCAGTGCCCAGTTCGTGGAGGGTGGTGAGGGCGCGTCCGTAGGTGAGGAGGTGGCCGCTCCATCCCTGGCCGCGGCCGTTGAAGCGTTCGGAGCAGTCGACGAATTCACCAAGAACGAACTCGACGAAGGCTGTTGTGTCGGATACGGGCGGCATTTCTATCGACTCGCCGGAGTCGGGGAACTCCGGTGAGCCAAAGCTTTCGACGAGCTTACAGATGCCGCTTACCCTTTCGGGAGTGACGGCGTCAGGTCTGTCTCTGAAGGCTTTAAGTGCCAGCGTGGGTAGGATGATATTGTGCCCGGCTTCGACGAGTCCGCCCATTCGGGATTCCATGACGTCCGTGATCTGATGCAGGAGTTCCGGGCGAGCGGACTCCTCGGGAAACGGAGTGCAAAGATCAGAGTCTACCCATTTCTCCACTACGTGCTGAATGCCTGCCGACACCCCGTCTTCAACCTTGGTCTCCTGGCACAGATAATAGCCTGAAATGATGGCGCCACCGCGATGTCCGTCCGCAAAGTAGTTCATCGAATGAGCACGGCTCAGCGCATTCAGACCATAGACGAGGTAACTGTCGTTGAGCATCTCGTTCACTCCGATCGGAAAACTTTTTGTGCAGTAACGAGGCGCCAGTGGTGGTCGAAGAAGAGGCCGTCGTTGACCGTCCGAAGGCCGATTCCGGCAGTTACTCCGTTTTCCGCCAAACGACGCATGACGACTTCGAGTGAGTCGAGCGACCGGGCGCCGGAGACGATGGCAGCCCACTCTGAAAATTCGCGCTCGTTTGCCAGGGAATCTACCGACTGGATGGAGAAGCCTGCCGATTGGACCATCTGAACGAGTTCAGTCTCGGGCAGCATCCGGACATGCGACGGATCTCTCAGATTCTCCAGAGCGTCTTGAAGGCCGGCTTCTGCCGGGTTGGGAGACGAGATGATGTCGGCGATCAGCAGGCGTCCCTCTGGCTTGAGTACTCGACGGATTTCCGACAGGACGGCGGGAACGTCGGTGAAATGATGAAACGAGAGCCGCGTGACGACGCTGTCGAACCGATCTGCACTGAATGGGAGGTGCTCCGCCGACGCTTCCTGGAACTCCGTATTGGTGAGGCCTGCTGCACTGCACCGCTCCCTGGCATGTTCGATCATTCGGGGGGTCAGGTCCACGCCGGAGACATGCTGGGCGTAGGGCGCCAACGCTGCGGATATGATCCCCGGCCCGCACGCCAGATCAAGGACCAGGGCCCCTCTGGAAGCGACGACCGAATCTCGAAACCAGTCGACGACGTCGCCCGACGTAAAGAGGCGATGGCCGGACATGGCATCGGCCTGGTGTGTGAATTCGAGCCGGGTTGTGTCTGCGTGTTCCAACAGGCCCGCCTCTTTATAATCACTGGAGTGAACTGTGGGGATTTCAGCTAAGATAGAGGATTTCGGTAAGACTGGTCAACCCTTCGGATCGACTTGCTCCAGGCTAGACTGAAAGCGACATCGGCCCTATTGTTGAGTACGGTTGGTAGGGGGAACTTGATAGATGAGCCCGGTCTGTGGAGGTAAGCTGGACACACTCGGGCGATCGCGATGGAAGGAATGGAACTGATGCACCGAATTATCTTCGGCGACTGCCGTCGGATGGATGCACTGGAAGATCGATCGGTACACCTGGTGGTGACATCGCCGCCGTACTGGCAGCTCAAGGACTATGGATCCGAGGGCCAGATTGGCTACGCTTCCTCATACGAAGATTACGTCAACGACCTGAACTTGGTCTGGCAGGAGTGCGACCGCGTCCTCCACCCGGGGTGCAGGCTCTGTGTGAACATCGGGGATCAATTCGCGCGGGCGGCCGTATACGGGCGTTACAAGGTGATTCCGATCCGGACGGAGATCGTCCGTTTCTGCGAAACCATTGGACTCGACTACATGGGCGCCCTGATCTGGCAGAAGGCGACCACGGTGAATACGACCGGCGGCGGTGTGGTGATGGGGTCCTTTCCCCACCCCCGAAATGGAATCGTGAAAATCGACTACGAGTTCATCCTGCTGTTTCGAAAACCGGGTGGTTCACCGAAGGTGTCTGCTGCGGTTAAGGAGGCGTCGGCCCTGACGCCGGAGGAGTGGAATCTCTATTTCCAGGGCCACTGGACTTTCCCAGGAGAGAAGCAGCGAGGACATTTGGCGATGTTTCCCGAGGAGCTCCCAGGCAGGCTGATCCGTATGTTCAGCTTTGAGGGCGAGACGGTCCTGGATCCCTTCGCCGGATGCGGGACCACCGCCCTCGCCGCCTTGAATCGGAACAGGGATTCGGTGGGGTACGAGATCCAGAGCGATTACGAAGAAGCGATTGGCGAACGCCTGGGCGAACGTGCTCGAGAGATGACGTTCCGTCGTCAGGAACCGCTGATGACGGCGGCGGAAGTGAATGCTCGACGGGCTACCCTTCCGTACCTGTTCAGGGACCCGGTGCAGTTGTCGGCGAAGGTGGACCCGAAGTTACGTTCGGCCGGATCGAAGATCGACGGAACCGAGCGGCCGACAGATACCGCCCGCGTGGTGTCCGTTCCAGGGCCGACGCGCGTGCTGCTTGACGATGGGCGTGAGATCCGGCTGCTGGGAGTATCTGCGATGGGGGAGAAGGCGGAGGAGGCGCAGAAGTTTCTAGAGCGAATGGCGAAAGGGAAACGGGTGAGAATAACCGACGAGGTGGATGGCTCTGGCTACATCTACCTTACGAACCGGACCTTTCTGAACGGGCAGCTGGTTCGCAAAGGATTGGCGAGGGCAGATCGGACCGCCGACCATCGGCATGCGGCGAGGTTCTTGCGCTACGAGGCAGATCGGAGAGACTAGGGGAGACCAGCGTTGCGGTGCGACAAACTGGATGAGACCGGGTGGTCAGGTCGTGCGGCGCTGGAGTTCCTGGTGATAGTGACTCATCAGACGGGTCTGGGAGATCACGCCGGCCAGTTTCCGGGATGTGGCGTCGGAGAGCACGGGGAGGTTGGTAATGTCGCTGGAGGCAAAAACGGCCAGGGCTTCCGAAAGGGGGGCGTCGGCGGTGATGGTGGGAGGATCAGGTCCGATCACGTCGGCGGCGATGAGGAGGGGGTAGAGGTCGTTGTCCATCATGACAGACCGAATATCCTGGAAGGAAACGACGCCTCTCAGCTCGGACTCTTCGCCGACGACGGGGAAGTCGGTAAGTTCGCTGTGCTGAAGAAGGCTGACGATTTCGCCAAGCGGGGTCTGAATGCGGATGAAATCGTAGTTGGTGACCATTGCGTCGCGCACGGGGATGGAGTCGAGGATAGACAGGTCCACGCCCTGTGAGACGTGCAGGCCGCGCCTGGCGAGTTTGAGGGTGTAGATCGATTCCCGATAGATTTGCTTTGCGATCAGCGTACTGATGATGGTTGCCAGCATCAGGCCGAGAATAAGATGGTAATCGTCGGTCAGTTCAAAGAGGATGACCATGGCCGTAAGCGGCGCGTGGGTCGTACCGGCAACCATGGCGCTCATCCCTACAAGCGCGTAGGCGCCCGGTTCAGCCGTCATCCCTGGAGATATCGCGTTGACGAGATGACCGTAGGCGCCTCCCAGCATGGCCCCCATGAACAGCGACGGGGCGAAGATCCCCCCAGAACCGCCGCCGCCCAGGGTAAGGCAGGTGGCCAGGAGCTTGGCCAGGAGAAGTACGAGAATGAGGGACGGGGCAAGGGATCCGAGCAGTGCGTCTGTGATTGTCTCGTAACCGACTCCAAAGACCTGGGGATACCAGATACCGATGGATCCGACAACGAGCCCGGCAATGATGGGCTTGAAGTTGTCGTTGATGGACACCCTGTCGAAGGTGTCTTCTACCAGGTAGAGTAACCGTGTGAACCCGACTGAGGCGACTCCGATAATAACCGCCAGAACGGCGTAGTATCCGAGTTCCAGCGGGCTCTCCATTCGGTACTCGGGAATGGTGAACGCCACTTCGTTGCCCATCACGTACTTGGTGGTGGCGTTGGCGAGGATGGAGGAGAGGAGGATGGGGCTGAAGGTGTTGATGGAGAAGTCACCCAGGATCACTTCAAGTGCGAACAGCCCACCTGCAATCGGCGCGTTGAAGGTTGCCGAGATGCCGGCGGCTGCCCCGCAACCGACGAGGATCTTGAGGCGCTCGCCCGACATGTGGAAGAGCTGGCCCAATGCCGAACCCCAGGCCGACCCGATCTGGACGATGGGACCTTCCCGACCCACCGATCCGCCCGACCCGATTGTGATGGCGGAGACAAAGGATTTGATGAGTACCACGCGGGGGCGGATGACGCCTCCGCCGGTGACGACGGAGGCCATGACTTCAGGGACGCCGTGTCCTTTCGCTTCCTTCGCCCATCGCGTAACAATGAAGTTGGCTACGAAGAGACCGCTTGCGACAACGATGGGTAACAGGTAGATACTGCCGAGCCAGTCGGCATAGCGGACCTGGAAAAGGTGGTGGAAGGAATCGATCAGCCAGCGGAACCCGATTGCTCCAAGGCCGCCGCCGATGCCGATGAAAACAGAAAGGATGAGGAGAAACGAGGTTCCGCTGATATAATGGCGGGCGACGAAGAACTGGACAATGGCTGCCCGGATCCTAGCCATTGCTGGAGGAAGACGTTCCGGAGGGGTTTCTGGAGGGGCAGATTCTGCCACGTATGGCCTCTGTTTCGGGGCTGCACAGTTTGAAAACCCGATAGGGTACGAGCGTCCTGGATGGTACCGGGTATTTCAGGGCTGTTTAGGGTTGACCCAAGACCATCTAATGTATGGTTATGGTTACACCCGTCAACAGTTAAGCCATTCAGATCCAACGTGGAAGGGAGAAGATGGAGACTCTTTTCAGTTTTCTCGATTCGAATGGCGTTGTCACTGAGAAGGTGAATCATCCTGCCGTATTCACCGTGGAAGAGGCCAAACGCGAGGTGCCACCACTTCCAGGCGTCGAGACGAAAAGCCTCTTCCTGAGGGATGGGTCCGGTAAGCGACATCTCCTGGTGGTCGTAGGATTTGACACATCGGTGGACCTAAAGGCGCTATCGGAGGCGCTACCGTCGTCGAAACTGAGCCTGGCCTCGCCGCGTCGGTTGATGGAGCACCTGGGCGTCATCCCGGGCGCGGTATCGATTCTCGCCCTGTATCACGACCGTGAACGGCACGCGGTGGAGGTGATCGTCGATAAGGAGGTGTGGGAAGCGGATACGGTCCAGGCGCACCCGATGGTGAATACGGCGACGCTGTCGATGTCGAAAGCCGATCTGGAGCGGTTTCTGGAAGCGACTGGACATGAACCGCGCGCTATGGAAGTCCCAAGGCGGTAGGTGCGCGAGGGCAGTACAAACTAGATAGTACAAAATTCGACGGTCACCGAGCTCCTTCTCTGAGGAACGAATGAATCGACCGAACATTCTCTTTATTGTGGACGATCAGCATCGTCACGACTACGTGGGCTGTGCGGGCGCGTCGTTCGTGAGTACGCCGCACATCGATTCGATTGCAGCGTCTGGTGTGCGATTTACGCAGTGCATTACGAACAGCCCGCTCTGCGTGCCTGCACGGATTGGGCTGGCGACGGGGATGCTTCCTTCTCGCCTGGGATGTATGGACAACAACTGCTACCTGCCGCAGAGCGCTACGACCTTCTACCAGCGGTTGCGAGACGCCGACTACCGGGTGGGCTGCGTTGGCAAGCTCGACCTGGCCAAGCCCGATCCCTACAACGGCCGTTACGGGGACCGGCCGTCGGCATTCCGTTTCGGGTTCACGCATCCGGAGGAGTGTGAGGGAAAGATGCACGCAGGCGGGTCGGCCACGCCGATAGGGCCCTACACCTTCTACCTGGAGGAGCAGGGGCTGTTGGAGCGGTTCCACGAGGACTACGACGCCAGGGCAAAGGATGGGTGGGTACGCGCCTGCCACGATTCGGTACTGCCGACGGAGGCGTTTGAAGATTGCTACATCGGCAGACGCTCGGCCGAGTGGGTCGATCGCGTGCCGGACGACTTCCCCTGGTGTCTTTTCGTCAGTTTCGTGGGCCCGCACGATCCCTTCGACCCACCCACGGAGTATGCAGACCGGTATCGAGGGAAACCGATGCCGCCAACGATCCCCGCGGCGGACGATGGGCGGCCCACCGGCCGAACCGTGGCGCTGAGCGAGGAGGAGGTGGCAGAGACGCGCCGCCAGTACTGTGCCGCAATTACGGCGGTCGACGACCAGGTGGGAGCCATTCTTGATGCCGTAAAGCGTCGGGGGATGGAGGAGGAGACGGTGGTGGTGTTCGCAAGCGATCACGGAGAGATGCTGGGCGACCACGGAGGGCATTACCAGAAGAGCTCCCCGTATGAGGGAGCGATTCGCGTTCCCCTGATGGTGGCAGGCGCCGGCATCGAGGGTGGGCGCACCAGCGATGCGCTGGTGGAATTGAGCGATCTGAATCCTACGGTCTGCGACCTTGCGGGCCTTGATCCTCAGCCCGGCATCGACGCTCAATCGATTGCGGGGGTGTTGAAGGGAGAGGCCGACGCTCATCGCGAGGTTGCCGTGAGCGAACTTGGGAGCTTCCGGGTCGCCCGGACGGCGACGCATAAGCTCGTGGACTACGTTAACGGCCCGACGATGCTGTTCAACCTGGAGGATGATCCAGACGAGCAGGTGGATCGGAGGGGAGAGGAGAGGGAGACGGTGAGGGGACTGCGCACGGCGTTGCGCGAGAGGTATCTGAAGAGGAGATAAGAAGAAGCGATTGTGGGGGGAAGGAACCGAGGGGTGCCGGTACGTCGGTGTTGGGTTTACGCGCGAGCGATCCCGGGGGGGCTTAGCACACCCGATCACCTTGCCATCATTCCCTGGCGTCCTCCAGAGGCTACAGGATGATGGCATTACGATGCGGACACCGAAGTAGGTGCCCGAGTTGGGACGCGGGCGAGGTGGGGGTTGTCTTTCCACCCAGGTGGCTTGTCCCCTCGCTCCTGCCCTCATCCCAGCGGATGCTGGGATCCAGTCGCCCAAGACGTTGCATCGGACAAAGGGGCGATATTTTATTTGCCACCGGTGGCAAAAGTAGAACACTGTTTGATAATTTATTGTAAATAAATGACTAACGGAGATCCATCCAGGCGACCTCATCCTCCGTCAGCGCGATGTCGAGGGCCAGCAGATTGGCCTTGAATTCATTGACCGTGAAGCAGCCGATGAGGGTGAAGACGTTCAGCCCCTGAGCGTGAACCCAGGCAAGGGCCAGTTGAGGAATGGTAACGCCCTTCTTCTCCGCGAGTTCGGTTAGACGGTCGAGGCGTTGAAAGTTCTCTTCAGTCGCGTAGGAGCGGATGCAGGATTCCGGGAAGTTGGCGCGCTCGGCTTCAAGGTTCTCGCGAGTGAGGCGGCCGGTGAGGAAGCCCTGGGCAAGCGTCGACCAGGTGAACATAGGGAAGCTGGACTCTCCGTACCATTTCCGTGCGGTGTCGCCTTCCTTGCCCGAGAGGCTGATACAGCCTTCCCAGGGTGGTTCGGCCTGTTGGGCGAGCGTGTAGTGGGGGCTGCTGGCGGCAAAGGAGACGAGGCCCCTCGCTTCGGCGTAGGCGTTGGCTTCTTGAATCCGTTCATGACTCCAGTTGGAGCCTCCGAAAGCGCCGATGCGGCCGAGTGTGTGATGCTCGTTCAGGGCCTCGACGATTGGGCCGACGGGTACTGCGGGATCGTCGCGATGCAGGAGGTAGAGGTCGATGTGGTCGGTACGGAGGCGGGCGAGGGAGTCGTGGAGGTCGGAGGCAATGTCGAAGGGTGTGACGCGGCGGCGGTCGGCATTGTGGTGGGCGCCCTTGCTGATGATGACGACGTCGCTGCGATTCCCGCGAGCCTCCATCCATTTACCCACGACGCGCTCGGCCTGCCCGCCGGCATAAACGTGGGCGCAGTCGAAGGTGGTGCAGCCCAGAGAGGAGACGCCGTCGAGCAGATCGAAGCCGGCGTCGACTTTGGACTGGGTGAGCATGATGGTGCCCTGGACCAGACGGGACATATTCTTTGAAACGCCATCGACGGAACCGTACTTCATAGGGTACCCCAGGATGACAGGAGGCGGATAGGAAAACTGCGGATGAAGAAGGAGCGGATAAGCAGAAGCGGCTGAAGCGTTATCGCTTCCTGTTATCGCCGGTGCCGCTCATCGGCCTTGTTGATCATTCTCCGTAAAACGGTTGGCTCCAAGCTCGCTTGGTTCCCGACCGTGCTTCGACTCGGTAATAACTGAGGCCTTCCGGCGGATCCCATTCGAGATGGGGCCCGTCGACTCGCGTCAGCTCTACGCCACCCGGGCCGATGACGGCAAGTTCCTGTGCCCAGTGGTCGCCGTCGACGACGAGCGTGTTGTCGTGAAGCCCGATCTGCTCAAATGCCGGATAGGTCGACGCGTAGAAAGCGCCCGCCTTCAACTGTTCGACGATGACGGGCCATTCGGGTTCAACCTCCTCATCGATCTGGACGCAGACCCATCCGTTTCCCGGTGAGGTGTACTGACAGTGGAAGTCGTCCGTTGCAATACCCCAGATAGGATGTCCGGCCGTCAGGAGTTCGTCCCATAGACGGACATTCGCCCATTCGTCACACCCGCGCTGTTCTCGCAAGCCGTTGAAGAGTTCGAACGCGTGCAGAGTATTGACGGCGGTTCGGATGTTGTCTTCCCCGTGCGGGTACTCCTGGGGATGACAGCCGGCGACGAACCCGCCGCTTTCGACAAGGGCTGCGGCTCGTTCGGCATAGTTGCCGGCGCCAGTGGTCTGGGTGACCTCATGGACGCCGATCTCGAGAATGTGGTCGGTCTGGCCGTTCTCTTCGCCGGGAACAACGAGGAGGCTGTTCTGTTCCTGCCAGTTGGACCACTGGGTTTCATCGGGCGCTTTGTTGTGGTCGGTGACCGCGAGAAAGTCGTAACCGAGGCTGGCGAACATCGGGCCGCTCTGGGAGACGTCCATGAATCGCCCACAGGACGTGTGGGCGTGGAGGTTACCCCGAAGCCAGCGGGTGGATGAGGAGTAGGGGGATTTGTATTTGGACATCTAAGCTCCAGGTATGGTAGTGGGATCTGGATGATGATCTAGAAGATGCGATGATCAAAACCGATAGCAAGCAACTCGATCGGTTTCTCGCAACGCATTCGCTATTGTGCTGCGAAGATGGCGTCCCAGTTGACCTCTATCCATCGACCTTCTGTGGCCGGGACACCGGTGTCGGGAGTCGTTGCGAAGATGAAGCGCTTTTCGTCGGGGAAAGCGATCGCCGTGAGGTAGGTGACGCCTTCCCCGCGAACGGCCACGGCGTCCATCATCCGTTTGGCTTCCTCGACTCCAATTGTGGTCTTTGACGTCCGCGCCGTTCCGACAGCTTCTACGAGGGAGGCCATTCGACTGAGCGTGCCACCTTCGGATTCAGCGGCATCACGTCGCTCGAGATAGTGGTTGGTGCAGAGCAAGGCATCCGAGTCAAGTTCCGGATCGGGGAGGCGGATGGCAGCGCCATCGCCGGCGGGATTCCCGTCCCACTCGACGACACACGCGTGAGGTCCGGGAGCGCCGTTCCTCGAGGGGAAGACGATGTGGGTGTTGTTGCCGGTGATCACCTTTTTGTCGGAGAAGAGTTCGGCGATCTCATCAGGCTTCTGAGCGAGCTTGATCTGCTCCAGAGCGTCACGGCTGACGAGCGGGCGGGGCGTATAGCCCGCAGCCTTCTCGATCGGAAGGCCGTCTTCGTCGTGGACGAGGAGGACGATGCCTTCAGCGTTCATGGCGGTGCTGACGCCAACGGTACCGGGCGCCGTGAGGTCGAGTGTGGCCAGGCGACCCGGTTCGGCGGGCCCACGGGCGATGATCCCGAAGGGAATCTTCCCGGGGAATGTGCCGTAGTCGAGGTTGCGTCCGGAGATAATGGCGCCGGTGGAGGTGAAGGGTCCCCAGGCCGAAAAAGAGCTGCAGCCGGCGCTGCTCATATTGCTGGCGGCGCTCATGATGTCGCCGACGCAGCTGAGGGCGCGCAGGTCGTCGATGCTGACTTCTCTTCCCAGGGTGGTGAGCGTGCGCTCCTCCGGTGTCGGGAGGGCGATACGGATGCCTTTGAGCATGCCGTCGAGTTCGGCCGCGTACCGATCCGGGAACGCGAAGGTCCGCACCATTGGAAGTATGCCTGCATCCCACATTCCCGGTCGTTTCTCCACCTGGGGAATGAGGGTTCCGTCCAGAACGGTGAGAATGTCCCTCGCAGCCAGTACGCCGTGGGCTTCTCCCTGCTTGTCGATGGATCCGCGAAGGACGAGGAAACTGATCCCGTCGATTTCACCCCGTACGCTGTCCTCGTGACGGGCGGTGACCGTGGGCGCCGGGGCCGCAAACGATGAGACGGAAGAGAGGAGGAGGATGACGATGGCTGCAGCGCAGGATAGGCTTCCCATCAGGTGCTCCTTGGTAACGTTGATTTGGGCAATCTCGCCCTAACCTTCCATCGGGTACTTCAGTCCCCACTGCGCGCGGATTTCGTCCAGCGTTCCCATCAACTCGACTGTTTCGTCCAGCGGCAGGAGTGGACTTTCGAGCTCGCCCGACCGCAGGCAGCGGCCAACCTCCTCCGCCTCGTGGGTGTAGCCGTTTCCCTTGTAAGGGCGTTTGACAGTCTCTTCTTCTCCGTCGGATACGAGCGTGGCCTCCGACCCTCGCCAGAAGGGTGGGTGTATGGTGATCCGACCCGACGTACCGATGACTTCGGCCCGCTGGGTGGTCGTGGTCCGGACGGCGCAGGCACAAATGGCCATCCCTCCGTCGTAGTCGAGGATGATGGCGGCCTGCTCGTCGACGCCGGTGGTACCAATTTCGGCGCGGCTGGCGATGGCCGTTGATGGGCGACCGAAGATCATCCGGGCGAAGGAGATGGGGTATATGCCGACGTCGAGAAGGCCTCCGCCGCCAAGGTGGGGGCTGAAGATCCGGCTCTCAGGGTTCACCTGCCCTACCCGGTAGCCGAAGTCGGCGGTGACCATACGGACATCGCCGATGGCGCCATCGGCGATCCATTCTCGGACCTGCTGCATCACCGGCAGGCAGCGGGTCCACATCGCTTCCATCAGGAAGACGCCTTCTCTCCGGGCGACGTTGACGACGGCCTCCGCTTCGGCGCGGTTGATGGTGAACGGCTTCTCGCAGAGGACGGCCTTGCCGGCTTCGAGACAGGCGATGCTGTTTTGTTTGTGGTAGGGATGAGGCGTGGCTACGTAGATGGCGTCGACATCGGGGTCTTCAACCAGGGCATCGTAGGAGGCGTGTCGTTTGGGCGCGCCGAAACGATCGGCGAAGGCGTCTGCGCGGTCGGCAGATCGACTCCCGACGGCGATCAGTTCCGCGTCGTCGGCAGATTGGAGGCCTTCGGCGAACTTGGTGGCGATGTTGCCGGGGCCCAGGATGCCCCAACGGATGATGGAAGACAATGAGCTACCTCTTCTGTGAAAGGCATCTACCGAAAAGGCCTGCCCCTGCGGAGGCAGGGGCGCAAAGAACGCGAAGAAAATCCTGGTAAGATATAGTTCGCGGGATGGCCGAGGCCCTGCCTGCGCGGTCCGCCGTCTACGGTCACCCGTCGCATCCCGGTCCTGTCGACGCCGGACTATGTGCGATTACGGTCGAGTTCTATCCTGCGCCAACAGGCTTTCGACATACTCGGCGAAGCGGAGGGATGGATCCTTTTGCAAGGCGGCGACGTAGCCGGGGTGGATGGCGTCGAAGGTGTCCATAGCAATATCGAGCTGCCCGTTCTCGAACAATGGGATTCTTCGGGTGCGATCAAATTCGGCGGTGACCCACGACGGGAATTCCACCGGATCAGACGGAGGTGGCGGGGCGCTGAAGATGTGACGCTCGGCGTTGCCGCCCAGGAAGCGGGAGACGTTTGCCCCATCGGCGCCGGTGACGGCTTCAAGCCAGGCCAGGCAGTCGGGCAGAGCCTCGTTGCGCCAGTGGATGACGGGGTATTCGCTTCCGTACATCACACGCTCCCATCCGGCACGTTCGGTGATGGCCTCAACCCAGGGACGCAGGTCGCCGTGAGGATACGTCTCGCGGCTCCCCATTCCGCCGTGACGTGAGAAGATAGGGAAGAAGCGGGGATGCGCCAGCAGGTCGAGGAGAGGTCCGTGGAGGTCGGTGCAGACGGGGCGTAGAAAGTGCGGCGCGGCCACACAGCTGTCCGGGTAGCGCTCCAGCCAGTCGAGGAGACCGGCCGCGGCCTTTGAGCTGCCGACGATGCCATTGGAGTAGATCCAGCGTCCGGCTTCGCCGAAGACGTTGGCGGCGTGCGGCTGGGCGAGGAATTCCTGGCCGCTGAGCCGGATGGCGAAGAGGCCGGCTCGGACCTGGAGCTCGGCGATCTCGGTCTGCCGTTCCACCGTTTTTCCGAACGGGATGCCGACACAGCGGACGTCTGTCCCGAAGGCTCTGATAGCGGTAACGAGTTCTGCGTAGTCGGGGACGTAGGGTCCCAGGACGAGGACAAGCTTGTCCACCCCGTTGGTGCGATTGGCGGCGAAGGCGTCGGCGGCCGTCCCGAAGCGGGGGCGTCCGACATGGCAGTAGGCGTCGATGATGGACATATGGAAGGCAGCTATCAGTTATCAGTGATCAGAAGTTAGAAAACTAGTTTTGAATCAGACCGATGTCTGGGCGGTACCTTACGGGAGGAAAACCATCAACCGGGCTCTCCGGGTCGGCTGTTGTGATTCTGCTCTATTTCGCTCGAGGGCCGACGTAGCGTTCGTGAATGTCTTTCAGGGAGAAGCGCCCATCGGTGTCGGCGACGATGGCGGCGTTCTGCTCCACTTCCTTCACCGTTCGCATACCGACGAGGGCGACGTTGACGGCGGGGTTGGAGAGGACGTACTGCAGCAGGGACGGCGTGTAGTCGAAGGTGTTGGCTGGGTTGGCAGCCTGGATGAATTTCTGGAAGATGCCGGAGGTGACGGTTCGCATGGTGACGACGCCCATCCCGCCCTCCTGAGCTTCAGGAATGGTGCCGAAGGGACGCGTCGGTTCGTAGGGATGTTGATACATGAAGTTGTAGCAAATCTGCATAGCGTCGAAACGGCCGCTTCGGATCTGTCTCGTGACGGAGCCGTTCGTGTCTTCGGTGGTGAAGCCGGAGAACCGGATCAGGCCTTCCTCTTTCAGAACCTGTAGCTGGTCGGCGGCGCCGCCTTCGGTCAGGATGCTGTTGCAGAGATCGTCGGAATAGGTGGATCCGTGGAGCTGGAGCAGGTCGACATGGTCGCGCTTGAGGTTCTTGAGCGATCGCTCGAGGGATGCCCGGATGTTGCCGAAGTCGCCGACACTGACCTTGGTGGCCAGAAAGATGTCGGCGCCGGCGAGAGCATCGCCGAAAATCTGCTCGCTGGCTCCTCGACCGTAGCTGGCGGCCGTGTCGAAGTAGGTGATGCCGACTTCGAGGGCGCGTTCTATGGCGGCACCGACCATGTGTCGATGGTCGGTGTTCGAAGCGTCGTAGTCGCCCAGGTAGTTGGTGAGGCCGGCGGGAGCGCCGCCAAAGCCGAGGCGAGAGACGGTGCGGTTGGTGGAGCCGAAGAGGGATGAATCCATAAGAGGCGATCTCAGATTAATTGATTTCAGATTGCCGATTTACGATTTGGCTGAGGCTCAGACGGGAGACGGTGGTGGAGCCGAAGAGGGTGGATTCCATAGGGAGAGGCAGCGGTCAGTTATCAGTTGTCAGTGGTCAGAGAACATGAAGACCAAAAGAGGCTTGAGAGCTTCAGCTTGGGTTCAGGATTTCCATGGCGGCGTTGCGGCCGTTGATGGCGATGACGCTGCCGCCGGGATGCGTGCAGGCGCCGCAGAGGTAAACGCCATCGTGCGGCGTATTGGAAGACAGGCGACGGTCCCACATGAACGCGGGGAGACACTCTCCCTGGAAGATGTGGCCGCCGGTGAGGCCGACCCTGGATTCGATGTCGGGCGGGCCCATGACTTCCAGGTCGATGACAGCGTCGGGGAGGTTATGAGAGTACTCTCCAATGGAGGTCAAGGCAAGTGCGCCGGCGTCGGAGCGGTGTGTGTCCCAGTCTCCGGATTCAAAGGTATAGGGGACGTACTGGGCGAAGACGGTCATGATGTGTTTCCCGGGGGGAGCCACCGAGGGGTCGACGGCGGTCTGGAAGTAGAGTTCGGTCCAGAGTCTATCCGGGAGGCGGCCCGAGCGTGCGGCAGCGAAGCCATCGCGCCACTGCTCCGCTGTCAGGGGCGTGTTGATCTGGCCTCGGTGATGCGGCTCGTCCAGCCCGGGTCGCGCGTTAAAGTTTGGCAACTCGGATAGTGCGACGTTCAGCTTGAGGGAGTGGCCGACCGACGGTATGGC
>Ga0114996_10003067_pt1 | contig 21041 bp, 18 predicted proteins | sample ArcticOcean_MG_C_4_FD_87039 | JGI IMG/M metagenome (GOLD analysis project Ga0114996, IMG submission 87039) | Marine microbial communities from western Arctic Ocean - ArcticOcean_MG_CB4_134 | ecosystem: Environmental > Aquatic > Marine > Oceanic | place: Arctic Ocean: Canada Basin | collected... | reverse complement strand
CGAGTGGCTCATGACTCCCTTGAATTTGACGCCCGGCAGCCCGTCGGCGACCTTGGCCAGGTGCACGCCCTGCTCGACGCTCCGTATGCCCGAGCGCGCCATGTTGGTGTCAACCTCGATGGCCACGCTTATGACGGCGTTCTCGGTCTCAGCGATTCGGGAGATGTCGCGCAGGTTCTGCTCGGAGTCGACGCAAATGGTTACGTCGGCCCGTTTGGACATGGCGGCCACCCGACGGATCTTGTCCTCCGTGACCACCTGATTGGGTACGAGAACGTCGGTTATGCCACCTTCGACCATGACTTCTGCTTCGGCGATTTTTGCCGAGCAGACGCCGCCCATGGACCCGCCTGCGCGTATCTGCATGTGGGCAAGCAACGGGCTTTTAATGTTCTTGGTGTGCTCGCGAATTTTGACGTCGGTGTCTTTGTAGGTGTCGGCGATGCGCTGGAAGTTGTGCTCCAGGGCGTCCATGTCTATTAGCAGGCATGGGGTGTCCAGCTCTGCAACGGGCGTGCCGACCGGGGGTCTGTAGTGGTCCATGGGGGTTCCTGTTTCCTCTCGTAGTCCTTGTCCTATTACAGGACTGGGCTATCGGTACCGGCCGCGGGCGCTGACGTCGAAGATGGCTTCGAGCTTGCCGTCGCGGGTGGCCATGAAGTAGTCGAAATGGTTGGCTGTAACGGCGATGTCGTGCGGGACGAACCACACCTTGTCCCCTACGCTGAGTTCAGAGCTGGCCTTTGTCATGTCCAAGTTGAAGTGCTCGGCGCTCAGGTAAATGACCTCGGCACCGGGTACGTTAACCACCCGGGGCAGGCCGGTGTCGTTGCCGTTGGTCTTCATACCCGCGTCACCGACTGCCAGACCTTCTACCGGGGTGCTGCCGACGGTACCCATGATCATGGCAGCAGCAGCCAGATCGGGGTGACGGCCCTCGTAGCGGGCGTCGATAAGAGCGTAGTTTCCGGCCACGACCTCGGTGACGCCTTCGGTCGCGCCTACCGCCTGGTAGTCGCCCGTCGAGCCGATGGCCACGGTTCGTACGGGGAGTCCGGCGGCCTCGATTGCCTTGCGCGTGGCGAGTGTCTCGTCTAGGCCAGCTGGGCGTCCGTTGTCGGCCAGACTCGGGCCCGCGTACGAGGTAAGCCCGGCGAAGTTCACGCCGGAAGCGCTGGCAAGGTGTTTCGCCTTCTTGACGGCCGACTCTCCCGGCTCCACGCCGGTCAAACCGAGCCCGGTGTCCAGTTCGAGGAGCAGGTCAATTTCTACCCCGGCGCTGGTGGCTGCGGCGGCGATGGCGTCCACGTTCGGGGCGCTGTCGACCGCGATGGACACCCTTGCGCGCCGGGCAAGTGCGCAGAGACCTGCGATCTTCTGAGCGGTAACGGCTTTGCCGGTGATCATGACGTTGCTGATGCCCGCACCAACGAACGCCTCCGCCTGGCCGACTGTGCCGACCGCAACGCCACCGGCGTGACCGTCGACGGACATTTGTATTTGGGCCAGTGCCGGGCAGCGGTGCGTACCCACGAACGGCCTGATGGCCGCAGGCCGAGATGCGAAATAGCCGTGAACGGCTTCCACGTTGGCCTGAAAGCGGTCCAGATCTATGACGAAGGTTGGCGTGTCCAACTCCTCGACAGGGGTTCCGATAGGTTTAAATATTGGGCGTTCCATTGGGGTCTCCGCCGGGTTTTATGGAGATTAACATACGGCCCAGCGTGGTACCATCGTCCCCTATGGGACGCGAAGAACGGCCAGTTGCTCCGACCTCCAACAGATCCGAAAGCGGCGGAATTTCCGACGACCAGTATGCCTCTATTGTGGAGGCACGCCTGCTCGGCGGAGAGCGAGTGCTGGCGGTGTTAAATTTACGCCAGGGACTGCTCGGGACCGACGGGGTCACCCCCGACTCACTCGTGCTTACCGAGTCACAGGTGGTGTACGTGTCGGTCAGCAGCCACGAACGCTCTAGCTCGACGGTCGCCGTGCGGGATGTCGCTGTGGCCAAGGTAGAGTCGGAACGGCACGGCCCGAGCGCCTACGTATGGGGCGTCTTGGCGGTCATTCTTGGGTTCCTGATTTCGCAAGTTATTGAAAACCAGATCGGATCGATTGTGGCCGGGGTGGCAGTGGCTGCGACGGGCGTTTACCTCATCGCCGACAAGATATTCAGCCCTATGACCAGCGTGGTGCTTTTCCTGTCCAACAACGGCACTGGCGAGAGCAAAACCCTGCGATGCGACCTGCGAGGCGGCCGGGCGAGTTCCGACGTCTACGACTTCATTGCCCTGATTCACGCGCGTAGAGAGGAGCTTTTGGCCGGTGGCGGCAACGGCCTGGCTTCTGTTACGTCGCTGAGGCGCAGCAGGTACGCCTACAAAGTCACGCAGACCGGTGGCGAGGTGCGCCGATCTCCAGGCCTGGAATAACGTCCATGTCCCACTCCTGTGGAGCTTGCCCATCAGGAGTACGCGTAAGCGAATAGAAACCGGCGGCGGCGATCATCGCACCGTTGTCTGTGCACAGCGAGGGCCGTGGCATGAACACAGGCAGGGTCGACCTCGCGGACATCGACTCTCTCAGGGCAGCGTTGGCGGCAACCCCACCGCATACGACAATTCCTCTACAGCCGTACTCTTCAGCCGTCGCCAGTGTTCTACCAACCAGTGTGTCTACAACGGCGTCCTGGAAAGCTGCAGCGATTTCGCTGACGATGCGGTCTCTCTCTGGTCCGTCCTCTTTCAAGACATCACCGGTCGGACCATCGCCCCTCTTGCTTACACCTCTGGGCCCCACGCCCTTATTGCCGCTGGGTACCGCGACTCCTCGTTCCCTCGCTCGGTGCAGTACGGCGGTTTTTAGGCCACTGTAGCTAAAGTCCCTCGAACCCTTCACTCTCGGGCGTGTAAACGGAGTTTCGGTTCTCTCGGCATCGGCGGCCACCCGCTGAATCTCCGGGCCTCCGGGGTACGGCAGGCCCAGCACGCGAGCCGCCTTGTCGAAGGCCTCACCAGCCGCGTCGTCACGAGTGCGGCCCACCAGTTCGAATTGAGAGTGGCCCGTCATCAGGGCGAGATCGGTGTGGCCACCCGACACGATCAGGCACATCAAGGGAAATCCCGGGGCCTCCGCCGGGTCGGTCTCTCCCAACCACGTCGCGTACACATGACCTTCAAGGTGGTTGACGCCCCACACAGGCAGGTCGGCAGCGAGCGCCAGGCCTTTGGCGGCGTTCACTCCCACGAGCAGCGAACCGGCCAAACCGGGACCGGATGTGACTGCGATGCCGTCCAATTCTTTGAGTTCGACAGCAGCGTCCACGAGGGCCTGGCGAACGACGCCTGTAATGGCGATGATGTGCTGGCGGGAAGCGACCTCGGGAACGATACCGCCGAACTGGGCATGGATTTCGACCTGCGAGGCGACCACGTTCGAGTGCAAAACCCGACCCGACTCAACCACTGCGGCCGCCGTCTCATCGCACGAGGTTTCAATTCCTAGTATCTTCAATGGTGTGCTGTGCTTTCTCGCCTTCCGCAAAGACCGCCTAAAGCCGAGCGTACTCGCCTTGCGGGGCCTCAATCGTATATCCTCCCACCGGCCAGCGCGTCACCAGATGTGCGGCCCAATACATTCGAAATAAGAATCCCTTTTACGCAGTATCCAATTCGTACGCGGAGACGTGTCCTTGAGAAATGAACGGTCCAAGAGCCTCTTTGATGATGCCCTACGCCTGATGCCAGGCGGGGTCAACAGCCCCGCCCGGTCGTGGAGCGGTGTGGGCGGGGACCCGCTGTTTCTCGCCAGGGGCGCCGGGTCCCGCGTCTGGGACGCCGATGGCCACGAGTACATCGACTACGTGTGCTCGTGGGGACCGCTGGTGCTCGGCCACGCCCCCGCCGACGTCGTCGCAGCAATTAACGAAGCCGCCCAGAACGGGACCAGTTTCGGGGCTCCGACTGAGGCCGAAAACAAAGTCGCAGAGCTGGTCATTGCGGCCTACCCGTCAATGGACCGGGTGCGGTTCGTCAGTTCGGGTACCGAGGCCGGGATGAGCGTCCTACGCCTGGCACGCGCGTTCACCGGCAGGGACAAGATCATCAAGTTTGTCGGCGGCTACCACGGCCATTCCGATGCCCTGCTCGTTTCGGCGGGCTCGGGCCTGGCCACGCACGGCGTGCCCGACAGCGCGGGCGTGACCGCATCGTTCGCACGTGACACGCTATTGGCTGACTACAACGACCTTGACTCGGTACGTGTTTTGCTGGACGCCAATCCCGGCGAGATCGCCTGCGTCATCGTCGAACCGGTGGCGGGCAACATGGGTACGGTGCCCCCGCAGCCGGGCTTCCTCGAAGGGCTGCAAGAAGTCACACGGAGCGCCGGTGCACTGCTGGTGTTCGACGAGGTGATTACCGGGTTCCGGGTTGCCCAAGGTGGGGCCCAGTCGATTTACGGCGTTGAGCCCGACATCACCTGCCTCGGCAAGATCGTCGGCGGCGGTATGCCCGTCGGCGCCTACGGCGCCCGAGCGGAGATTATGGAGACGGTGTCGCCGCTGGGGCCGATGTACCAGGCCGGGACGCTGTCCGGCAACCCCGTGGCAATGGCGGCCGGTGCCGCTACCATCAGTGCCACCGGGGAGGCAGGATTTTACGAGAAACTGGACGAGAAGGGCGCGCGGCTACAGGCAGGTCTGGAAGCGGTGTTCAATGCTGCCGAGGTGCCCCTAACCATCAACAGGGTCGGCTCGATGATGACCCTGTTTTTCAACCCCGGACCTGTGACGTCCTGGGCAGAGGTGTCGCTTTCGGACAAGGCTGCTTTCGCCACGTTCTTCCATCGCATGCTAGACGAGGGTGTGTACCTTCCGCCCTCGGCGTTCGAGGCGATGTTCGTGTCGGCGGCGCATACCGACGAGGACATAGACGCGACCATCGTGGCGGCGGGTCGGGCGCTGGCCTAGACTCTCGGTCCGCCTAGCTGGCGGTCGCCTTGATGGCGGCGATGGCGGCGGCGACACCGTCGGGTGCGCCGTAGACGGCCGAGCCCGCCACCAGAACCGACGCGCCTGCGCACGCCACCTCGCCCGAGTTGGCGGCCGATATGCCGCCATCGACCTCGAGTTCGGCCGTCGAGTCCATCGCGTCTAATCGGTTCCTGATTTGCCGGATTTTGCCCAGGGCTCCAGAAATGAACGACTGGCCGCCGAAGCCTGGGTACACGCTCATAACCACTACCAAATCCAGGTCCCCCAGCACTTCGTCCAAGACCGACACCGGAGTGTCGGGGCTGATGGCGACGCCGGGTTTCACTCCGGCGGATCTGATGAGCCCGACCGTTTGCGACAGGTCGGTGACGGCCTCGGCGTGGACGGTTATGTAGTCCGCCCCCGCGTCCGCCAATGCCGGTATCAGCACATCCGGGTTGGCGGCCATGACGTGCACATCAAACGGAACGTTTGTAAAGCGCCGCACGGCCGCGATTACCGGGGCACCGAACGTGAGGTTGGGCACAAAGTGGCCGTCCATAACGTCGAGGTGAATCCAGTCGGCCCCGCCCTCGGCGGCCTCGGCTATCTGCTCACCCAGGCGGCCGAAGTCGGCCGACAGCACCGAGGGCGCGACCTTTATCGCGCCCATGCCTAGTCCGAGGCCGACCGGCTTCGGGAAGCCATCGACCGGAAGCGGTCTATGTAGGCGTCTATCTCTTTGGCCACTGCGTCGTCGGCAGCGGCCACGGACTGCTCTATTTCGGTCGCGACGGCGCTTCGTGCGGCAGCTATCGCCGACGCCACGCGCTTGCGAGCCGTGCCGCCCTCGACGTCGCGGGCGTCTATCGCCGAGTCGGCGTTAATGGCGAGCACGTCGTCGTCGAATAGCTCGGAGTACTTTTTCAGTTCATCGATCGTCAGGTCTTTGATCGACGTACCCGACGCGCTCGTCTCTTTGGCGATCCACGCCAGGACGCCGTGCGCCTCCCTGAAGGGCATGCCTTTGCCCACGAGATAGTCTGCGTAGTCGGTGGCCAGCAGGTCGCCCGAGTCGGCGGCGGCCCGCATTGCCTGGCGATTGACGGTCATGGTCGCGATCATGTCGGCGCAGACTTCCAAGCACGCAAGAAGCGTATCGACGCTGTCGAACACGCCCTCTTTGTCCTCTTGCAGGTCCCGGTTATACGTCAGCGGCAGGCCCTTCAGGGTCGTTAGAAGAGCCATCAGGTTTCCGTACACCCGGCCCGTCCTGCCCCTGGTCAGTTCGGCGTAATCCGGGTTGCGCTTCTGGGGCATCATGGAGCTACCGGTGGTGTAGTCGTCGGCCAACCGGATGAAGCCGAACTCGTCGGACGACCACACGATTAGCTCCTCGCTCAGCCGGGACAGGTGCATCATGCAGGTGGCCGAAGCGGCCAGCATGTCCAAAACGAAGTCCCGGTCGGAGACGGCGTCCATGCTGTTGGCCGATATTCGGCTGAAGCCCAGTTCTTTCGCCACCGAGTGCCGGTCGAGCGGGTATGGCGAGCCCGCCATCGCCCCGCTGCCCATCGGCATTACGTCGGCCCGGTCGGCGGCCTGCTGAAAGCGTTGAACGTCCCTGCCGAGCATCTCGAAGTAGGCCAACAGGTGATGAGCGAACAGCACCGGCTGTCCTCTTTGCAGGTGGGTATATCCGGGCAGGACGACATCTGCATGGGTCTCCGCCAGGTCCACGATGATCTCCCGGAACGCATGCAGCGAGCCGAGTATCCGTGCCGCAGATTCTCGGGCGAACATCCGCATGTCCAGGGCTATCTGGTCGTTCCGGGACCTGGCCGTGTGCAGCTTGCCCGCTGCGTCGCCGATTTTGTCGGCCAGCCGTCGCTCAATGTTCATGTGCAGGTCTTCGTACTCCGACCTCCACGGGAACTCACCGGCGGCTATCTGGTCCCGAATCTCACTCAGGCCAGAGACGATCTGGGCGACCTCGTCGTCGCTGATGATGCCCTGCCGGCCAAGCATGCGTGCGTGCGCTATCGACCCGGCGATGTCGTGTTCATATAGTCGCCGATCATAGTGGATCGAAACGGTGAAGTCGGACGGGCCGTTCTTCATCATCGTCTTGCCTGCTCCCTAATCCCCAGTGGACCCTTCAGGGTCTGGGGCGGGCCTTTTGGGCACGAGAAAGCGGCGCCGCAACGTGAGGACGATCTCGTCCCTCTGGTTGTAGCCCCGGGACTCCATGTAAATAATTCCCCGGTCGTTTCGGCTCCGGGTTGGCGTGGTTTCCAGTATCACGCTCTCGGCGTAGAGGGTGTCACCTTGGAACACCGGCGCGGTGTGCTTGATCGACTCGTACTCCAGGTTCGCCACCGCCTTGCCGGACGTATCCGGTACGCTCATTCCGACGACCAGGCTCAAGACCAGCGGTCCAACCACCAAGATTTTCCCGTGCTGGTGCTCGGACATGTAGTGCTCGTCAATATGAAGCGGGTTGGTGTTCATGGTGAGCAGCGTGAATATGTGGTTGTCGGCCTCGGTGATGGTCTTGCCGGGCCAGTGGCGATAGGTGTCGCCGGGGGTGAAGTCTTCGAAATATCCCCCGTACGAATCCCTTCGGTCGAATATTCTTCCCTCTGTCACGAAATCACCACCTGTGCCTAGTTAGACCGCTTGCGCGCTTGCGTGCCCGTTTCTCTTTATAGCTTATACCCGTCCAACAGGCGCCTGGCGATGAGCAACTTGAGAATCTCGTTGGTGCCCTCGCCGATGATCATGAGAGGGGCATCCCGGTAGTAGCGCTCAATGGGCAGGTCCTTGATGTAGCCGTAGCCGCCGTGCACGCGCATGGCGTCCATGGTCACCTGGGCGCAGGTTTCGGACGCGAAGTACTTGGCCATACCGGACTCGAGGTCGGCCCTTTCGCCCCTGTCTTTTATCTCTGCTGCGTTATGAGTCATCAGCCGAGCCGCATGTATCTTGGTGCCCATGTCGGCCAGTGTTAGCTGGATGGCCTGGTGCTCGGCGATGGGTCGCCCGAACGTGTGACGCTGCTTAGCGTAACGCGCCGACGCATCGAAGGCCGCCTGGGCCACGCCCACCGCGCGGGCTGCGACGTTTATGCGGCCGCTCTCCAACGCGGACATGACCTGCCCGAATCCCCTGCCCTCTTCGCCGCCAACAAGATTGGCTACTGGCACACTGGCCTGGTCAAAAATTAGCTCGGAGGTATCGACTCCCCTGTAGCCAAGCTTGTCGAGCTTGCGACCGACGGAGAAGCCCTCGGTCGGCTTTTCGACGATGAAGCAGCTCATACCCCGGTGCACGGGGTCGGCGTCGGGGTCGGTCTTGGTCAGCACCGCGAAGCCGCCGCCGTTGGCTGCGTTGGTGATGAACAGCTTTGAGCCGGTAATGACGTAGTGGTCCCCGTCTCGCCTGGCTATGGTCTGAAGCGCCTTGACATCGCTGCCGCCGCCCGGCTCGGTGAGGGCGAGGCCGCCTCGTAGCTCACCTGCCGCCATACGGGGTAGCCAGCGCTCGCGTTGCTCTGGGGTGCCGGACTCGGCGATGACCTGGGCCATGACGTGGTGCGTGCCAATGGGCCCGGTCAGGCTCATCCAGACTTTTGCCAGCTCTTCAAAGATGATCGCAAACGTCGTGTGGTCGAGACCAAGGCCGCCGTATTGCTCCGGGATGGTTATACCGAAGAGCCCGAGGTCGGCCATGCGATCGACCAGTTCGGCCGGGTAGGTGTCGTCTGGTTCTAGCTCGGCGGCTACCGGCTCCACGTCCCGGCGGGCAAAGTCGCGCACCAGTGCAACGATCTGCGCCCTGGTGTCTGCGGACGCCGTCATGCCCCTACCGGCCGGTACTGGGGAACTGTCTGGTACCGAAGCTCTTGGCGGCGACTCCATGAATGCGCAGGAACCCCTCGGCGTCGAGGTGGTCGTAGTCGCCCTCGGCCTCCATAGAGGAGTCGTCGGTGTACAAGGAGTTGGCCACGTCTTCGACCGACTCGAACGACACGGTGCCTTTGTACAGCCGCACGGTAATGGTCCCGGAGGCCAGCTGCGTCATCGGCTCCAATGCAGCGAGCGCAGAGGTAGTCGCGAGGTCGAGCCAGTAGCCTTCGTATATCTGCGTGGAGATGGTCTGGGACAGGTGCTGGTAAAGCAGGCGGGCCCGGCGGTCGAGCACCATTTGCAGCAGGTACTCGTAGGACTGCCCCAGCAGTTCCATGCCCGGTGCTTCGTATATGCCCCTGGACTTCACGCCCACGAACCTGTTTTCGACCGTATGGGTGCCGATGCCGACGGCGTGTCTGCCGCCGAGCCGGTTGGCCTCGTCAAACGCATTTACGAGACCCATCTCTTTGCCGTCTATGGCGATGGGCCTACCCTTAAGCCAGGTAACGGTGACGGCGTCTGCGTAGTCCGGCGCCTGTTCGGCTTTTACGCCCATGCCGGGCTCCACGAAGTCAGGGGGAATGGTGACATCTTCCAGGTCCCCAGCTTCGTGAGTTAGGCCGAGAAAGTTGGCGTCGGTAGAGTAGCGCGACTCGGACCTGGGCTTTATGGGCAGGTCGTTGGCCTCGCAGTAGTCGAGCATTTCACGCCTGCCGGGAAAATCGGCGACGAACTCGGGGTCACGCCACGGGGCGTAAACCTCTAGAGATGGCTGGAGCATGTTGGACACTAGCTGGAACCGCACCTGGTCGTTGCCGCGACCGGTGGCACCGTGGAACAGCACGTCGATGCCGCGCTCTGCCAGCACCGGGAGCATGGCGGCGACGGTCACGGGCCGGGCAATGCCGGTGGTGTTCCAGTAGCCGCCTTCGTAGCGGGCCTGCGATTGGATGACCTGCAGCCCGGCCTCGGCCAGGGCTTCGCGGCCATCGAGAACATCGGCCCGGCTCGCACCGCAGGCGACCATGCGCTCGGCGACGTCGTCCAGGCTGTCCTCATCGGGCTGACCAAGATCAACCGTAAGGGCCTGCACGTCCACGCCGCGCTCGCTGAGCCAATGCGTGACGGTGCAGCTATCGAGGCCGCCAGAGACCGCGCCTCCGAAGACGGTTACGCCGCTGTCTGTCAGTTGTTTCCAGTTCATTGCAGGCTCAGGCCTTGGCCGCGTCGAGCGCCCGGTCGAGCCGCACCATCGCCTCGTCGATCTCTTCCTTCGTCACGGTGAGCGGAGGAAGCCAGCGCACGAGGTTGGGCCGGGTGACGTTGAGCAACAGGCCCTCGGCGTTGCAGGCTGGCAGCAGAGCAGGCGCGATGTCGGTAGAGAACTCCAGGCCGATGAGGCAGCCCATGCCCCGGACGTCAGAGATGATTTCGTGCTTGGACTGCAGGCCTTTCAGGCTGGCCATGAGGTAGTCGCCCACCTCTGCCGCGTGCGCAGCGATGTCGTTGTCCACCATGTACCGGGTGGAGGCGTTGGCAGCAGCGCAGGTAAGTGCGTTCCCACCGAAAGTCGAACCGTGGTCGCCGGGCTCCAAAACGTTGGCGCGCTCATTGCACAGGAATGCACCGATTGGTACGCCGCCGCCAAGCCCCTTGGCGAGCGTTATGACGTCGGGCTCTACCTCGAACGCTTCGTAGCCGAACAGGGTGCCGAGCCTACCCAGGCCGGTCGTGACTTCATCGAGGATGAACAGCAGGTTCTTCTCGTCGCACCACGCTCGCACGCCCTTCAGGTATTCGGGTGACGGGATGTTTACCCCGCCCTCGCTCTGGATGGGCTCGAGCATGACGGCCACAGTGTCGTCTGTCGTGGCGGCTTTTATCTGGTCTAGGTCATTGAAGTCCACGTGCACAAACCCCGTCGGGATCGGCGCCCACGCTTCCTGGTACTTGGGCTGTGCCGTGGCAGCGACCATGTTCATCGTCCGGCCGTGGAACGAGTTGTAGGCGGTGATGATTTCGCCGGGGCCGTTCTTGTTTAACCGTCCCCACTTGCGGGCCAGCTTGACCGCGCCCTCGTTTGCCTCGGTCCCGCTGTTACAGAGGAAAATCTTGTCCAGGACGCTGTTTTCGACCAGCACTTCAGCCAGTTCGAGCTGCGGGACTGTGAAGAACTGGTTGGAGGTCTGCAGCAACGTGTGGGCCTGCTCGGATATGGCGTCGGCCATGGCCTTGTTGGCGTGGCCTACATTGTTGACCGCCCAACCAGCGGTAAAGTCGAGGTACTCCTTGCCCTCGTCGTCCCAGACGCGGGTGCCTTCGCCACGCACAATCACCACCGGCTGGCGGTTAACAACGTGCATGTAGTACTTGGACTCCATCGCCCTGTAGTCGGTCATCTTTTTCTCCCTGTTAACTCCCGTGCAACTGTTCGCCGGGGGAATATTAGACAGCAAGTATATTCGGGATGAGAACCTCTTCGCGCGTCCGTGCCGCGCGCGCAGGCTCCTGGTTTCTTGGGTTCTTGTTCAGCGATTCTGGCAGCGGCGCGGCCGGACCCTAGCCCACGCGGGTGCCGAGCAAACGCCCGGTGTTCCCGTCGCCAGCCCGGACGCCGGACCCGGCGTCGGCGAGGCTCTCGAGCAAGACGTGGGGCCGTCGGCCATCCACGATGTAGGCGTTCGACACTGACGACAGCGCCTTGAGGCATGCCTCAATCTTGGGAATCATCCCACCGGCGACGATGCGGGACGCCATGAGGCCCCTGGCCTGCCGCTCGGTAAGCCTTGGTATCAGTCGTTTGGATGAGTCCAGCACTCCGGGCACGTCGGTCAGCATGAACAGCCTGTCCGCCCCGAGAGCAGCCGCAATCTCACCCGCCGCCAGGTCGGCGTTCACGTTGAGCATTTTCGGCGAACCGCTACCGGCGTTCAGTGCCACGGGGGCGACGACCGGTATGCATCCAGCCGAAACCAGGTCGGCTACGCCAGAGGGGTCTACACACGTTACCCGGCCAACGTGTCCCAGCTCCGGGCTATCGACTTCGGCCCTGAGCAGGCCCCCGTCCACGCCAGAAAGGCCCACGGCTTTTCCACCCAGGGCGAGTATCTCGCTTACCAGTGACTTGTTCACCAACCCGGTGAGTACGGCAACGACTACTTCTAGCGTGCGGTCGTCTGTGACCCGGAGCCCCCTGACGAACTTGGGCCGGATGCCCTGGCGCTCGAGCCACGCCGAGATGATCTTGCCGCCGCCGTGCACCACTACCGGCCGCAGGCCCTTGCGCTGCAGGTCCACGAGATCGGCCAGCGTGGTGTCGTTGGTACCCAGGGTGCTGCCGCCAATCTTGACGACGACCACCTGCCCCGTCGCCTTCTCGCCGGACGTCACGGAGTCGTCGGAGTCTTCCGAGGCCGGGCCGGGCCGGTCGCCACTAGAAAGGCCGCCAGTCGAAGTTGTGGACTGGGAGAACTGGAACTGCATGGCTGCTAGGTGGTGTACGCCGAGTTGAAAATGACGTACTCCTCCGTTAGATCACAACCCCACGCCGTCGCAACCGAATCGCCCAGGTTAAGGGCGACGCCCAGCCGTACTTCGGACGCGCCCATCGCGCTGATGACGGCGTCCTTGAAGAACGAGATGGCTCTGCCCTCGTGCACGATCTGAATTTCATTGATGAACATGTCGATCTTCGACTCGTCGATTGCAGCACCGCTCTTACCGAGCGCCATCATCATCCGGCCCCAGTTGGGGTCGCGGCCATGAAGCATGGTTTTTACTAGCGACGAGCCCGCGATCTCTCTAGCTGCTTTACGCGCGTCCTGGATAGACGTCGCGCCTTCGACGACGACCTCCATGATCCGCTGGGCTCCTTCACCGTCCCGCACCAGCTCCTTGGCCAGCTCGGTGCAGACGTAGGTCAGGGCTTCGGCGAACGCCCCGGCGTCAGGTGTCCCTGCACCGATCTCGGTTCCACCGGCGACACCGTTAGCCATGACCATGACCGTGTCGTTGGTGCTCTGGTCGCCGTCTACGTCGATCATGTTGAACGAGGCGTTCACTGCCTCTGTCAGCGCCTGCTGCAAAAAGGGCTGGTCCACTGGCGCATCGGTAGAGACGAAGCACAGCATGGTGGCCATGTTGGGGTGAATCATACCCACACCCTTGGCCGCACCGCCCACGGTGACCTTGCGGCCGCCCGATTCGAAAGAGACGGCGATTTCTTTGGAGTGGGTGTCGGTGGTCATGATGGCCCTGGCGAAAGCTTCGCCGCCGTCGGCGCTCAGGCCGACGTTGCCGATGTTCTGCCGGATGAGCGCCATGGGCAATTCGACGCCGATGACGCCCGTGCTGCACACCATGACCTGCTCTGCGTCCACGCCCGCGTGGCCCGCCGCGAGGGCGGCCATCTCGATAGCGTCGTCCAGTCCCTGCCCGCCCACGCAGCAGTTTGCACACCCGCTGTTGGCCACCACGGCTCGAATCGTCCCGCCCTTGACCCGCTCTTTACTCAGCGTGACCGATGGGGACACAACGGAATTGGTGCTGAACGTCGCGGCCACGGCTGCGGGTCGCTCGGACAGCAAGATGCCCAGGTCGAGCACGCCTTCGTCCTGCGTCTTCAGCCCGGCGTAAGTTCCGCCAGCCAAAAAGCCCATTGCGGAGGTCACTCCACCGCCCTGTATTAGCTCTATCATCGCGGCCATTTTTAGGTCCTTGAAACGGCGTTTAGCAGTCTACATCCGCCCGCATACTGAAATCGAGTATAGCACAGGGGTTGTGGGCGCTAGTAGGCGGTTGAGGCCCTTGTTACGCGCTCTATGGGCGGCGCCCCTAGGCGTCCTCGGGCAGCGTCATGTCGTAGAGGCGACCCGCGTTGCGGTACGAGACGTTGCGGGCCACATCTTCGGCCTGCTGTGTGGACAGGCCGTCGGCCACCCAGCCGTCCAGCACTCGCCCCAGCGCACGCCTGTGCACAATGCCGCTGAGCCAGAAGAAGTCGGGCAACCCAGGGGCGTCGGAGCCATACAAGACTTTAGTGGTCGGGGCCACACTGAGCGCGTCCTCGTACACACGGTCGGCGTAGTGGGCCGACACCGGAATGGTGTACGACACGTCGAAGTAGGCGTTGTTGTAGACGTGGGCCAGGTACGACACCTCCCGTATGAACGGGTAGCAGTGCAGCATGACGATGGGCGCACCGGCGAAGGCGCTGTCTTCGAAGACGGGCCTTAGCGCGAGGGGGTTGGCGGTGACCATGCTCGCCTCGGTGTCGCCAAAGGCGGTGTGGAACTGCACGGGAATGCCCTGCTCAGAGGCCATTTTTAACGCTATTCGCGTGAGGTAGTCTTCCAGCGGCTTGATGTCTATCCGGTACTTGCCGCCATTGGCCTCGAACGCCTTTTTATCCGACTCGAACGCGGCCGTCGCGTCGGCGTGAGAGGTGGGCAGTATGCCCAGGCCCGTACGGTAGGCCGAAACGCTTTTCAGGCCGTACACCCGCTTGGACTTCAGGGCGGTCAATTCGTCGGTGAGGCTGTCTACCAGTTCTTTCAGTGTGTTGGACTCGACAAATAGGCGCTCGAATATCATTTCCAGCCGCCACACCCGCCTCATCTGGCACTCGATGCCTGACAGGATGTCCTCCGTTTCGTCGTAGCTGATCGCCACGTCCACGGGGAAGCCGTGGTCCATGATGACGCCCTGGGTGTTGCTGCCGATGAGCGTCTGGCGGGCCAGTTCCGGCATGCCCAGTTCGGCCCTGGCGGCCAGTAGCTCGCGTTCAGGCGTGTCCAGGGGCAGCCCCAGCAACTCGGCCATAAGCCGCAGCGAGGCCATGTATCCGAGCGCGTGCTGGACGTGGTTGGCAGTCATCTCCGGGTGGCTGGTCTCGCTGTAATAGCCCCGGTACGCCTCGGGCGCGAACGCCTGGTCCCGGTGCATTGGGTGGCAGTGGTTGTCTATAAGCGGAATGTCTTGGAGTCTCATCATTAACCTCTTACTTCGGTCCACCACAAGGGCCTGGGCCACTTGCGGCTTATCGGTCTGTTGGTGTGGGGGCGCTTGTGGGAATTAAGCCCTCGGCCTTTAACTCGTTCCACATTTCTGGGGGGGTTAGAAGGTCGATCATGGCGGCGTTGTCCAACGCCTCCTCCCGGTTGCGGGCGCCGGGCACTGTGGCAGCGACGGCCGGGTGGGCGGTGCCAAACTGGAGCGCGGCGGCCCTGAGTGGGGCGCCATACCGGTCGCAGACGGCCTTGATGCGGCGCGCGCGGTCGATGATCTCTGGTGGGGCGTCCTGGTAGGTGTACTTGGCGCCCGGCCCGATCTCATCGTCCAACCCGGCGGTGAGAATGCCGGAGTTGTACGGCCCGGCCAGCGTCAGGTAGATGCCCGCCTCTTCGCACATGGGTAATAGCTCGTCGAGGGCCGACGTCTCCAGCAGCGTGTAGCGGCCCGCCAGCATGAACAGGTCGAAGTCCGCACCGTCGCGAATGAACTTGACCAGCGGGTCCACGAAGTCGATGCCTATGCCTATCGCGCCCACCAGCCCCTCTTCGCGTAGCTCCCGTACGGCGGGGTAAGACGTGGCCAGGACGTCGTCGTAGAACTCGGGGAACATGTGGATGTACAGCACGTCCACCCGGTCGATTTTCAGACGGGTGAGGCTGTCTTCGAGCGACCGGCGGATGCCGTCTCTACTCAGGTCCCAGTGAAAGGTGTTCTGGGCCGGGTTGAGAAAGAACTGCTCGTCCCTGGCCTCTGCTTCTTCGCCGCTTATGGGGTCCAGTACGCGGCCGACCTTTGTGGACAGGACGTAACTGTCGCGGGGTACATCGGCTAGCGCCGTGGACAGGAACATTTCCGACTGGCCGTAGCCGTAGAGCGGGGCCGTGTCTATGTAGTTGTAACCCGCTTCCAGAGCGGCGTGCACTGAACCGACGGCCATCTCCTCGGTGACGACCGAGTACAGGCCGCCGTGCGGAGCCGTGCCAATGCCAAGCTCGGACAGATCGACGCCCGTCTCGCCGATACGCGTGATTTGCATCAGTCCATCTCCGGACTGGCCATCCCCGTATCGGCCATTCCCGTGTCAACCATCCCCATATCGGGCGGATGCATGCTGTGCCACTCGGTCGCCTGCTCGTATGCGTACGCCAGGGCGATGATGGTGCGCTCTTCGAAGTGGCGGCCGATCAGTTGCAGGCTGTGCGGCAGACCCTCTGCCGATATGCCGCAAGGCACCGAGATGGTCGGGTTGCGGGAGAAGTTGAACGGGACGGTGAAGCGCCACCAGGGAATGCCTGGCGGGAAATCGGCAACGCCGAATTCGTCTACGGGCGCGGGCAGCATGGCCATAGAGGGGCAGGCGATGACGTCCACGCTCTCGTACACACGGCGCAGTCGGCCAGCGAAGTTCTGGCCCCGGTCGCGCGCGCAGGCATAGTCCTCCGGGCGGGTCTCCTGCGCCTGGGTGAGAAGCTGGGTGAACGGACCGTAGTCTTCGGCGCGCTCGGCGTAGTTTTCACGGTGGGCGTCGAGGGCATCGACGGCGGTCACGATGCGCCAGGTCTCCTCTTCGCCTTCCAGTGTCGGTACTTGAATTTCTACGAGTTCGGCGCCCAGTTCGCCGAGTACGTCGATGGCCGCCAGCACGGCCTCGGCGACAGACGGCTCGACGTCGCGGGTGATGTATTCCCGATCGACGCCCACTCTTAGCCCGGCGACGGGCTGGCCCACGCCTGCGCGGTAGTCGCCCGCCAGCCCAGGCACCGAGTTTGGGTCGGCGGGGTCGAACCCGGCAATGGCGTCGAGGAAGATGGCCGCGTCTTCAACGCCGCGGGTCATCGGCCCGACCGTATCGAGAGAACTGGCCAGCGGCAGTACTCCGTGGCGGCTGACCACGCCGAACGTCGGCTTGATGCCGGTGATGCCGCAGGCGGCCGACGGCAGCCGAATGGAGCCGCCGGTGTCCGAGCCTATGCCGCCCATGCACAGCCCGGCGGCAACGGCCGCGCCGGTGCCAGAAGACGATGCTCCGAGCCAACGGTCCTCGGCCCAGGGGTTCTTGGGGATGGGCATTTCCGGGTGGTACCAGCCCATGGCGAACTCGGTCATGTTCAGCTTGCCCAAAATGATGGCTCCCGCCTCCTCCAAGCGTGTTACCACCGTGGCATCGCGGTCGGGAACCCAGTCGCGCAGAACTTTCGACCCTGCGGTGGTGTGAGCGCCCGAAGTTTCAAGCAGGTCTTTGACGGCTATGGGCATGCCGTGCATCGGCCCCCTGTAGTGGCCGGACGCGATTTCGTCCTCAGCGGTCTTGGCCCGTTCGAGGGCACGGTCACCCCATACCGAGAGGTAGCTGTTTAGACGCAGGTCCAGGGTGTCGATACGAGTCAGCATCTCCCGTGTTGCTTCCACGGGCGATAGCCGACCTCCTTTTATTAGCGCGGCGGCCTCAGTTAATGTCTTCACGTTGCCGAGGATAAGATACCCGGCCGCATCGCGCCACTGTCTGACCCAGCGTGGCGATGCGCCCATAGGGACGGTACTATCTCGCATATGGGCTCTTTACTCGACGCCGACCTGGTCCGAGGGCTTTCCCAGCCGTCCGCCTACCCTCACCCGGTCGATGAGGTGACGACGCTGCAGACGCACATCTCTCGCATATTTTTTGCCGGGGACTTTGTGTACAAAGTGAAAAAGCCCCTCGACACCGGTTACCTCGACTTCAGGTCTCTCGAGCAAAGACGCCATTTCTGCGGGGAAGAGGTCCGGCTAAACCGGCGTCTGTCGCCCGACGTCTACCTGGGTGTATCTCTCATTTACATGGTCGATGGCTCTTTCCGAGTGGACGGACCCGATGGGCCAGACGGGCCTAACAGCATGGGCGAGCCGGTCGAGTACGTGGTGAAAATGCGCAGGCTGCCCAGGAACCGGTCTCTGGAACTGCTGGCCCAGTCGAAGGCACTAACGGGCGAGCAGATCGGAGCAGTCGCACGAGCAATCGCAGGCTTCCACTCCTAGGTCGACAGGCCAGAGGTCTCGCCTGCCGAGGTGATTGCTCTAGCCCGGCAAAACCTGAAAGAGAACATCGCCCAGACTTCTGGGCACATGGGCCACGCCCTCTCACCCGAGCGCTACGACGACCTGTCGGCCTACTGCACGGCGTTTCTCGACGTAAACAGCGCTGAACTGGGCAGGCGAGCGGCCGAAGGCCGCTTCTTGGAAGGCCACGGGGACCTGCACTCTAGCAACGTGTTTCTCGACGACGGCGTGCAAATAATCGACTGCATCGAGTTCAACCGGCGCTTCCGGGTGCTGGACGCCGCCGACGAGGTCGCGTTCCTTGTTATGGATTTGGAACGACTCGGCCGGGCCGACCTGTCGGCCGTACTGATGCGGGAGTACTCACAGGCTGCGCAAGACGACCTCTCCGGAGCGCCGATGGCCTACTACCGGACCTACAGGGCCTGGGTAAGGCGGAAGGTCACCGCGACGCTGGCCGACTTCGGGCTCGAATATGCGGACTAGGTCTCGGCATCGAGCCTTGCACGGGCCTATTTCGATCTAGCGCACCAGAACGTCATGGCCGCCGTTAACGCCCGTCCCCGCCTGATCGCTGTCGCTGGGCTCATCGGCTGCGGCAAAAGCACCCTGGCGGGTGAACTGTCCAGGCGCTGGGGCATTCACTCGGTATCGTCGGACATCACCCGAAAGGGGCTGGCGGGCCTAACGCCCGACCAGCGTGGCGACAGGGGTTACGAAGAGGGCATGTACTCCCCCGCCTTCACCGACAAGACTTATGACGCAATGCTTGGTGAGGCCCGAATACACATGGAGCGGGGAGCGAGCGTGGTAGTAGATGCCTCGTTCGCCCGCGCCCGCCACAGGGCCCGGTTCGCCGGGGTGGCTGGCGACGCCGGTGCCGACGCCTGGCTATTGGAGTGCGTTTCCACCATCGACGAGACTCGATCGCGCTTGGCACGGCGGGCAGAGAGACCCGAAACCACCCCGTCGGACGCACGCTGGGAGACGTACCTTAGTCAACGTACTACTTGGGAGCATATTGCCGACGATGAGCCGCTGCGCCACGCGGTCATAGACTCAGCTTCGGGGCGGCACGAAACGGTGCGGGAGGCGCTGGCGATGCTGCTGCGCTGGACGGCAGAGAACTCCACGGGCCGATAGGCTCAAGCTAGCTAGCAGACCCAAACGAACTACCAGAACTTGGTTCATTAGAACCTACGGTCCGGCATGCGATTGGAGTTACGCTGCAATCGTGACATCTACAGAAAAACCCGACTCAGGCAAGCGACCCCGCGAGGTGGACGCCGAGTTCCTGGACGACCTCAAGAAAGAGGTGGCTAGCTGGCGGGCGTCCCGGATAATCTCTGGCGACCAGGCCCGGCAGATCCTCGGCCTCTACGTAGCCGCCCCAGACGCTCCCGTGGTAAGGGTTCGCCTCATTACGGCGCTGGGCATTCTCGGCGCCCTGCTAGTCGCTGTGGGCGTCATTTTGTTTTTCGCCGCCAACTGGGACGGAATTGCCAGGGAGGCCAAGATCGCCATCGTGCTGGCGGCCACCCTGTCGGCATACGGGGCGGGCTTCTGGCTCAGGTACTTCCGGGCCTACGACCGCATCGGCCTGGCGCTCATTTTGCTGGGGACGCTACTGTACGGCGCGGCCATTCACCTGATCGCCCAGGGCTACCACTACCCGGTAGATAGCCCTGACCTGGTGGCTCTGTGGTTCGCCGGGGTAATTCCCCTGGCCTATGTCACACGGTCGCAGGCGATCATGGCGATTTCGCTGGTGCTGTTCCTGTCCGCACTTGGGTTCCGGTTGCAGGACTGGATCCAGGAAGGCTCGCAAGAATCCGAACTCATGCGTGTTTCGGCATTCTTCGGGGTGATGGGTCTAATGCTGAACGGGCTGGGCAGGCTCCAGTCACTGTGGCGATTCACGAAGATGCACTCCGGCACTTACCAGGTCGTCGGCCTGGTGACGGCGCTGGGGGCGATATACCTGCTCGGTCTCAAGAGTCCGTACGAAAATCTCGCCTCCGGGAGTGTGCCTGGCGGGCTCGACCACAACTCCGGTTCTTACTGGGTCGCACTGTCGGTTGCTGGGGCGATAGCCCTGGTCGGTGCTGCGCCAGCTATGCGGCGAATAGCGCGCTCGCATCAGCGCGACGTGGGTACGCTGGTCGAGGCCATAGGTCCGCTGGCGCTACTGGTACCGTTTATTATCGTGACCTCTTTCCCGCTCGGGGGAGAGGTGGCCTACCCGTTGATTTTCAACGCCGTATTGCTGATCGCGATAGTGGCGCTGCTGACGGCCGGTTACGTCAGGGGACGTGAGGCGTTCGTCAACGTCGGACTGGTGTTTTTCAGCATCGACATAATCACCCGCTACGTTGAGTTTGGCTGGGGCCTGCCTGAACGCTCGGCGGTGTTCATCGGCGCAGGACTAATCTTACTGGTGGGCGGCTACTTGCTGGAGCGCGGCCGTCGCGAGGTGATCGGGCGAATGCAAGGGAACGGGTCTTGAGCACGCGCACAAAAGTCGCTTTCTGGCTGGTGGTCGCCGCTCAGATGGCTATCTTGCTGTCGTTCGTCGGAGTGCGGGAATATCGCCTGGAAACGGGAACGGTGGTAGTGCTCAAGACGGTGCCGGTCGACCCCCGGTCCCTTTTGCAGGGAGACTACGCCATTTTGAGGTACGAGATCGGCAAGTTGCCGCCGTACCTGGGGCGGTCGGACCTGGGCGATACCGTATACGTCATGTTGGATAAACGGGACGGCGGGTGGCGCGCGGTCTCGTACCAGATATGGAAGCCCGAGACCCGTACGGACCAACTCTTCATGAAGGGCAGCGTCGGGCCGGGAGACTGGCTCGATTTCGGGATTGACACTTACTTCGTGCCCGAGGGAACGGGTATGGAAATTCAGACCTCCAGGAACGTAAACGTTAAGGTCGCGATAGACCACAATGGGAAGGCCGCGATAATAGACGTCTACTTGGACGGCGAGTCGTTCACGACCGGCGAGCGGCTGGACACCCCTGCCGTAATTGTGCCGACGGTGCAGCCGTTTGCTACCCCGGCGCTAAAGTCCAAACTCGCCCCCACGGCCACAGCAGAACCCGGAGT
>Ga0114996_10003064_pt1 | contig 21051 bp, 23 predicted proteins | sample ArcticOcean_MG_C_4_FD_87039 | JGI IMG/M metagenome (GOLD analysis project Ga0114996, IMG submission 87039) | Marine microbial communities from western Arctic Ocean - ArcticOcean_MG_CB4_134 | ecosystem: Environmental > Aquatic > Marine > Oceanic | place: Arctic Ocean: Canada Basin | collected... | reverse complement strand
TAATGCCTTTATTGGCCTCACTGGTGGTTAAGCTGATATTTTAGAAGTAACAGTTCGGTTGTCTACCGCTAATAAACATCAGTGAGGAATTTCAGCCACTCACCTATTCAATCTCGCTTGTTATTGTGAAGCGTGTGTGGCTCATGAATAACTTCGTACAGATTACACTCCTCACATTTACATAACATTATGTGAGAGGCAATGTCAGAATAAAATTGCAATTACATCGACCTGATTTCAGATAATGAAACTGAATGGCCATGCGTTTCAAAATATTGGGTAGCAGCAGTTCAGGTAATGCCGCTCTCCTCATAACCGATAATTGCAAAGTTCTTATTGATGCGGGTTTTTCCGCACGTCGCCTTGGCGGATTGCTTGAGGAATGCGGAGAATCTATTGATACAATTGATGCGGTTTTTCTCACTCACGAGCATGGTGATCATGCCTCCGGCATCCGGGGCCTTTCACGTCTCCCCCAATTGAAAGTATTTGCCAATCATGCAACGGCCAAAGTCTTACAAGATAAATTAAAGCGACGTATTAATTGGAAATTATTTGAAACGGGAAGCACGTTCCAGTATCGTGATCTCGAAATAAGTACGTTTGTCGTCCCTCACGATGCCTGTGATCCGGTGGGCTTCGTCATCCACAATATACCGAGTTCGAAGAATGAAACATCCCGAAGTATCGGTTGGGTATTGGATTTAGGTTATATCCCGCAATTAGTGCGCGAGCGCGTACGCGGAGTCGATCATCTTGTCATCGAAGCCAACCATGATATTCACCTTCTTGATGAAGATACTCACCGGCCCTGGTCAGTTAAACAACGCATAAAAGGTCGGCACGGACACCTCTCAAACGAAACCGTACATTCCTTCTTAAACGAGATGGATGATACGAAATGGCGAGACGTACATCTCGCCCATTTAAGTAAAGATTGTAATAGTAAGGATCTATTGAACTCTATGTTCAGTCCCGAAAACGGATTCATCAAAAAATTTTCGATCAATGTCATTGATCCTGAAAAAAACCTTTTTCCCACATATGATCTGTAAGACATTTAAGAAATTTAGCTTTAACTGAACAAAGTATTGGCAGCATTACTCTGGGCCAGCCTCATCATTGATATAGATATCGGCTCGTTGCCAGCTGGCTAAATCATCGACATCTTCCAGCGGATTCAAAATAAAAACGCTTAAACCCAACGTTTTTATCCGTTCCAGGGTATCGAGAAATACAGAATCGGTACTCCATTTAATACCCTTAAATAGGTCGGGGATAGACTGTTTACAGGCAATTAAATAGTACCCTCCATCGAGGGTTGGTCCAATGACAACATCCTTTTTATTCAGACCTTCAGCCGCTTCCTCAATAACCGACTGGTCTATGTAAGGGCAGTCGCCACCCATTAATACCGCGGCTTCGGCACCTCGCCCTATTGATTCTTCACACGCCGCAGCGAGACGATTTCCCAAATCTCCCTCTGACTGGTGATAATAGGTATAATGGCCCCCAAGCCATCCCTTTATTTCGCGTCCTGCCTGCACAGGTGTGTAATAAATTTCTCTCAAGCTTTCCACTGGGAGCTGAGCGAGAAATGTTTCTACTATCAGGCGGTAGGCTTTAAGCGCCTGCTCAACGCCGATACTTTTGGCGAGGCGCGACTTAACTTCAATAGCTCCTGGCACCTTGAGCATCACCGCCAGGGTCAATGAAGCTATTGATATTTTTCTCTCATCTCTTGAATATGAACTACCCATATAGGCTAGGTATTTAAATCGCTTTCCTATAGAGAAAAAGCGCGAAAAAAAACATTAAAACATTGGGAAGCCAGGCCGCTTGAAATGCTTCTATGATTTGTCGCTCACCTAAAAGGGTACAGAAACTAGACATAAAATAATAAGCAAAAAACAGACCAAAAGATTTTGAAACTCCCACCATGGGATTTACCCGCACTCCGGCGACGGCATAAGGAACGGCAAGCCCCAGTACAATGAGACAACTGAATGGATTGGCCAAAATAGTGTGATAGCGGACCGCATACCCATTGACGCGCGGATCATCTTTTGCGGAAATTTTATCGAGTATCTTTCCTAACTGAAAAAAAGATAAATCTTTAGGCCGTTTTTCCAATGAGTTCATAAGTGCCGGTTCTTCGGTTAAATATGTCAGGCTCTTTCTTTTAAAGCTAAGGGAGCGAATCGGGTCTCCCAACTCGGGGTCAAAGATAGTTTCACGTCCTTTAATAAAAACCCAGTTGCCATCTAAATCATCGTAATAACCTTCATTAGCCAGAAGCCGAGTAATTTCACGACGATTACCATCGAGGATAGAAACCGTTATACCATAACCACGGTAGTTGTACTCGCTGAACCTGTTCATGAACCAAAGCCGCTTTTCTTTGTGATTATAAAAAGATAGATTATAAATTATCCCGATACTATCTTCATCATTTTGCGTCAGCTGTTCCGCAAAAGCGTAATTATCCCAAATTTTACGCGATTGTTCAACAGACCAGGGAACAAGCTGGGCATTTAGGTAAAAGAGGAGAAAGGTCAAGATTGTCCCCATCGTCCACAAACTACGTGTCAACTTATAGAGGCTCAGCCCGCAAGCACGCATCGCAATTATTTCATTATTGCGGTGAAGGTTCCCTAAACTGAATAACACAGAGATCATGAGCGCGAGCGGTAAAACAATAGGCAGAAAGCTGGGCAACAAGACCAGGTAATACCAGGCAACATCCCCAATATTTGCCCCATATGCGAGCAAGTCTGGAAGGTCGTCATACATGTCCTCCATCAGGAGCAACCCGAGAGTAAGACCCATGGCAAGGGCAAATGTCTTCACCCACTCCGAGAATATATAACGGTCAAAAGTAGTCACAATTTATAGGCTTAATTAATTTTCTGAAAATTAAATTTAATAAACATGGCGATAAATTACGATACGTTATTTAGATCTTTTTCAACCATAACATTCTCTTTAGTGCTCTCATTAAATAACTATTTATGCATTGGCGAAGGGTGACATAATTTTTTGCTGGCTTCTTTGAGCAAGGAAACTTCAAATACTTGACATTATGGTCGACCAAAAGGAAACCTGGAATTCACGCATAGGTGTAATCCTTGCCGTATCTGGAAGCGCGGTGGGATTGGGTAATTTCCTTCGTTTTCCCGGACAAGCAGCGCAAAACGGAGGTGGCGCCTTCATGTTCGCTTACTTTATTTCCTTTCTCATCATCGGCCTGCCTATCTGTTGGGCTGAGTGGACTATGGGAAGATATGGGGGGCAGCGAGGGTTTAATTCCTGTCCCGGCATTTTGAATGTAATCTGGCGTCGTCCGGCCGCTAAATATTTAGGGATTATCGGAGTCATAATTCCAATCATAATCTACATGTATTATGTTTATATTGAAGCCTGGTGTTTAGGCTACGCAATCAATTTTGCCGTTGGTAATATGAATTTTACCGCGGTTGGCGAAGCAGGAGAATTCTGGGGTAACTTTATCGGGATTGGAGCAGACGGTGATGCCTTTGGCATTGGTATTAAAAATGTAGGTGTCTATCTACTTCTGGTTTTTATTCTGAACTTTTTTCTTATCTACCGAGGAATAGCAAAAGGCATTGAACTGTTTTGCAAGTATGCCATGCCAACTTTGTTTATTATCGCGCTCATTATTCTAGTCCGGGTATTAACTCTTGGCGCACCAATTAGCGAACAGCCCGAAAACAACGTCGGTAACGGGCTCGGTTTTATGTGGAACCCCAATAAAGTCATTCTCCAGGAAAAGACGGTCGATTCGAATTCCGGTGAAATAACCTGGGTCGACAAAGGGGAACTAATAGGTAAAACCACGCTCGATAATGCGCGCGACGAAGTTGCCAATAATCCCGATCAGCGTTTATACGTTCGGACGATTGGAGAGCAGCTCCTCAATCCGCAAGTGTGGTTAGCCGCGGCAGGACAGATTTTCTTTTCACTCTCCGTTGGCTTTGGCATCATCATGACCTATGCCAGTTATCTTTCGAAAAAAGATGACATTGTTCTGAGCGGCCTTGCGGCGACGAGCGCCAATGAATTTTGCGAAGTAGGCCTAGGTGGCCTGATCACTGTGCCCGCGGGGTTTGCATTTCTCGGTGTTGCCGGAGTAGCAGGTCAATCTACTTTTGGACTGGGCTTTAATGTCCTCCCCATGGTTTTTTCTGAAATGCCCCTGGGGACGGTCTTTGGTTTTCTCTTTTTCTTTTTGTTGTTCCTAGCCGCAGTGACCAGTTCGATTTCCATGCTTCAGCCAGGCATTGCATTCCTGGAGGAGACACTGAATATCAATCGCCGCCAATCGGTAGCCTTACTCGGGTTAATTACGGCAATGGGTTGCTTATTCGTCGTTTACTTTAGTAAAGACGTAAAAGCTCTTGATACCCTGGATTTCTGGGTCGGCACTTTTTTAATATTTATCCTCGCGACGATCCAGATCATCATCTTTGGCTGGTCGATGGGGTTAGAAAAGGGTTATGCCGAGGCTCATCAGGGCGCTATTTTTCATATCCCTGTTTTTTTTAAAGTGATTATGAAATACATCTGTCCCCTATTTCTCCTTACTATTTTCGTCCTCTGGGTTCTTGTAAATTTAGTCGGGCTCGACTTCGCGACCGGACAAAGCAATGTCCCCACTTATGTAACCGATCTTTTCGGTGAAAATAAATCCGTCGTCGCGTGGCTAAGTATTGCTATCATTATTTTCGTTGCCATTTTTTTCGCAATTATCGTCTCGCGCGTGAGCCGCTACAGAATCGATGCTAATGATGTAACGGGAGGTGTAAAATGACAATTGGAGGTTGGGTTATAATGATAATTTCAGTGAGCACTGTCGTCACCCTGTTTACATGGTGCGTGTACAAAGTATTAAGCATTCCCGGTGAAACCGAACATCTTCATGGTTTCGAACAGGAAACACCGGACGAAAAAGAGGACGACTAATTATCAAAAATCTGAAAGAACGACGAGGCATCAGATAAATCTTTAAACAGGTGGGTCGGATTATGAACGGCAAGATCCTCGACTTTCGTCCACCCAGTTGCCACCCCGATCGTATTTGCACTCAATGCTTTGCCGCATGCTATATCGTGTAATGTATCACCGATGACAAATATATGATCTGAAGGAAATGTGTAACGGCATGTGTCATGAGCTCGCTCCAGTGCTTTGGGTCCCAAATCATTTCGGTCATAGCTCTCTTCTCCAAAAGCGCCAAACTCAAAATAATGCCAGAGATTAAAGTGCTCCAGTTTTGCTTGCGCGCTTCGCTCAAAATTACCTGTGAGCAATCCTTGAACCAAATCATCTCGCTGATGAACAATTTCTAATACTTCAAGAACTCCCGGGCAAAGCATCCCCTCGCCTTTCGGTAATTCAACCGTTAATTGTTGAAAATAGAGTTCACTCAGTCCCTGTAAATTCTCCTTATTATTCTCCAACTCGTATTTACTGAAAAATTGCCTGAAGATACTAAGATCAGTGCGACCACTAAAATCAATATCGTCGAGTGATGCCTCGATAGAGAATATCCTGTTAATCGAGTATTCCAAGGCACGCCTGCTGGCCCCGCCGGATATAAGTAGAGTTCCGTCTATGTCCCAGAGCAGAAGTTTTTTCATTCTTTTAATTTAGCACTTCGACAAGTGATCCCTCGACAAAATCTGCGCTTATTCTTTCCAGGCGTACGCGCGCCAGAGGATTTGCGCGTATAAACTGGCGGATCGCCTGTCGGCTTTTTGCATCCGCCTCACGCGTTACGGTACAGGTATTAATAACTGCCAGGTCCGCCCTATCCCCGAAAGGCACGTAACAATAACCCGCCTCTTCCAGCTTTTCACGAATGATCTGCGACTCCGATTGATTAAGGCGACAACTCAGGGTATGTACGGTTGCTTTTTTTTGTTTCGCATTATTTGATACCATGATCTTCAATTTTCATTGATAGGAGGAAGATAAATAATTTAATTTTTTTTAAAAGATAATTTCACTTTATATTAAATCCATTTTAGGCTGTTTGCGTTAGTCATTTAAGTCTTATAAATTAATCGTAGATCTTAATTAAATCATGAGTTGGGAATTTGAACTTGTCGCAGGACCCTACAGTTTCACGGAAGGGCCCGCGTGGGATGGTGAAGCGGTATTATTTTCTCATTGTCCGGAAAATCGCATCATGCGCTATCACCCGGCCAGCGGTGAGTGCTCAGCATTTCGCACTGACACTAACGGAAGCCAACGGGCTCATGTTTGACAGGGACGGGCAACTCTATGCCTGCGAAGGCAATACTCTGGGAGATACCCATCGTATGGTGCGCTATAATAAAGATGGGACAACGACGGTTATCGCCGACAATTTTGAAGGGGAAAAATTAAACAGCCCAAATGATTTAGCCTTTGATAAAGAAGGCCGACTTTGGTTTACCGATCCTCGCTATGGGGATAAAGTTGATAATTTAGAACTCGATCATCAATCCGTCTTCCGCGCTGATCCTTTACCGGATGACACCTGGAATCTTACGCGTGTTACCTATGACACAACAAAACCTAATGGTTTATTGATATCTCCGGACCAAAAGGTCCTCTATGTCGCTCAAAGCGAATACAAACTTAAAATGGAATTACGCGCTTATCCCATCAAAGCTGATGGTAGCCTGGGAGAATGTTCAGTGCTTCATAAATTTACCCCCCACCGTGGCATCGATGGGATGTGCCTGGACACTGAAGGCAATATTATTGCCACCGCCGGTTCTGAAGAGAGCGGACCAGGTCCAATGATTTATGTCTTTGCTCCCGATGGTCGCGTTTTGGAAACGCATCCTGTCCCCAGGGACAATCCAACGAACTGCACTTTTGGGGATGCGGATCTGAAGACACTTTACGTTACCGCAGACGGTTGCTTATTTCGTACGCGTACGGACCGTAGAGGTTATTTAATTTTCCCGCAAATTTGATTACCCTCTATTCTGCATAGCGCTCACTTGCGTCTCGATGAGCGGTTTTCATTTCCAATTCGCTTAAAAGGGCGAGAAGTTTTTCACGATCGGGTGTAAATTTCGATGAAACATGACTTTCGTGATCGTATTGAAGTGTTGTCATTAGTAAGTTGCAACGTAGAGCATCTGCTTTTTCATAAACCTGGGACTGAAAACGTTGGGGTTTTAATTTTCCACAATTTTCAATCACTCTTTCCAGGTTACCATAACCATTGAGCCATTTAGCGGCTGTTTTAGGCCCAACTCCTCGAAGCCCTGGTATATTATCTGATGTATCCCCAATAAGGGCCAGATAGTCGGGTATTTGATCCGGCCTTACACCAAATTTTCTTTTCACCCCCTCGGCGTTGAGACGTCGCCACCCCAGCTTCGGATTTGCCGTGGGTGGAGGAAGCAACTGTGTAACCCCATCTGTAACACACTGCGCGAGGTCCTTATCCGCGCTGACGATTAGCACTTCCTCACCGTTCTTTGCCAATTCGCGTGCGTTCACCCCGATCAGGTCATCTGCTTCAACGCCCTCCTTCTCTATCCCTCCGTAACCCATCGCCAAGGTTATCTCCTTAATAAATGGTATCTGTAAACTGAGCGGTTCGGGGCAGGCTTCACGGTTGGCCTTGTATTCTGGTTGTAAAGCCTCGCGCCGTTTGTCGCCGCCAAGATCAAAAAACACCACCATGTGGTCTGGTGATTCATCATCCACCAGTCGCCAGAGGGTACGCACCCATCCGTGGATCGCGTTCGTGGGAAACCCATCCGAACGGATCAGATCCGGCATCCCATAAAACGAGCGAAACATCAGGTTATAACCGTCAATAAGCAGCCACTTTGCCATCCCATTATCTTTCTATAACTATTGCCTGATTTAAAATTGATACAAGAAAAGTTCCCGCGTTACGACACCTTTCAATAACACGAATGTAGGTTTATCAATTACATTATTCAATGCCTGGTGTGGAAGGTTGGATATTTTTGCATTGATTTATCAATAGCATCCATTCAGCTTTTAATCAGGGTAACGTATAAATTAACGCAAATATGTAAATAGGAGTAGGATATGAATAGATTCAGCTAAAATAATCTTCTAAAATTCACGCTCGTCGCCGCATTCTTCCTCTCGGGTGGAAATGTCGACTTAGCTTATTCCGCAGGTGGCAATGACTCAGATGCATGGCGTGAAAAGCTCTTTATTAGACCGAAAAATTAGGTCGTTAAAGTTGAGACTTCGGGTGCTGAAGCGTCAGGAGAAGTAGAAGCTGCTATTTCACTCTATAAGGTGGATAAAGTTACCGCACCCAATCATCAGACTTTTAGCCTTGATGACAATTCTTCTGGAAATTCGATTCCATTTAACAAGCCGGACTTTGCTGAACAATTAATATTCAGTGTTGAAATACTGAGTATCAATACGACTCAGCGAAATAAAAGTATTTCATTTCAAATACTGAAAAAGGATAAGAAGAAAGGTAAGCATGACAAAATTTCTGGAGCCAGGGTTAATTTTAGTAACCCAAAGGTAGGCGATATTGAAAAAACCAAATTCAATTATAAGATTTATTAAGGTATAGCCGCTGGAAATGCCTTGATTTATATCCCCTTTTAGACCGATGGGGTGAATGCAATCATAAAATCTTCCTCTTCGCTTGCCACGTCGTAGACTAATGCGAAGACGGGTCTGTCTCATCGTCTTCGTCTTATTTAAATGCTTTATTAATTAAGGGACGAAAAGGAAAACCAAGACGCGATTTTTTAACCCATCATCATCCGATCAGGGTTTAATACACGCGACAATGAGCGTCCTTCCCAAAAGGAGTTTTGAGCTGTTCATCTCGCGCACAAAACGCTCATTAGTAGTATCGATGGTCTGGTATTTAATGCGTTCTTTTCGAAAGGCGAGCGCACCAAATATTTTAACCGGCAGCCAAAGAAATATTAATCCGATCATGGAGGAAGTCTGCTTTTTATCGATCGATACATTTACTTTTTTAAATCCAATTTCAGAGAGTGAATGCGCTAGATAAAAATAGGCAATCGGGTTGATATGCCCACCAGTACTGTATTTTTTGCTTTCTTTAAGATGCAAAGGGCCGAATAAATTCCAGAATCCAAAAATTAAAAACCTTAGTCTCGATTTAATATTAAGAATATTAGGGGTTGATAATACGAGGATACCGCCCGGTTTTAATACTCTATATATATCCTTTAACGTACCCCGATAATCTTCAAGGTGTTCAATTACTTCAGTTGAGGTAACTAAATCAAAATAATCATCCTCATAGGGAAGTGTCTGCTTGTTTAAATCTACTATATCAACCGATTGATCGGGAATTTGAATTAACTCATCCGTATAATCACAGGCGTGAGGTTCGACTTTAAATTCAGCAATAACCTCGGAGATCAACTCTCCATGACCGCTTCCAATATCGAGATAATTCCCACTGACAGCTGCGTTACACTCTTTAATTTTATTAAGAGTTGCCCTCAATGTTTGCGGTAAGCTTAGTCCCATCGTCATTTTATTTATTTATCCTATCGCTGTATGGCAATTATTTAACATTCGCGGCGTCATTATCCGATCCATACTGTTCCCCAAATAAAAAGAATGCCGCTGACAAAAATCCTTCCGACACACTTACTTTTCCACAATCTTGGTTGGGATTTAATTTTCTCCAAAGTTTTCTGCAGTCTGTCGGGGGAAAAGCCGTCAATACTCCTTTATAAATAAAGGGAATACCAAGGACCACGAGCGCCCAATCTTCAATGTACACCGGTGGGATGTTCAGCCCCACACAAGCCATGTCCCAAATAATGAGGATACTGCCCATGATCGGTAAAATAAACGGTCTATCTTTTCGTGATTCTGGCTCTACAGCTTTGTATACACCCGGTTTAAATAAACCAATTAATGCTTCGGTCAGAAAAAACAAACCACAGCCAATAATTAAATAAGCAGCCATAAGCTCTAATACTGACGACTTCTTTTTGCCATGAATTTATCTGTTCGCGGTCTCTTCTCGAAAAATCTTAAATCCGCGTGCGCAATAGTTCTGTAATGCTCTAGGATGATCCAGGGAGTCTGTATGTAACCAGACGCGTTCCGCGCCCACCCAAGACCAGGCTGATTTAACAGCGTAAGACAAGAAGTAGCCACCGAAACCCTTGCCTATAAATGGCGGTGCTAAACCAAAAGCGAGGATTTCAACATCCGATTCGTTTTTAGAGAGTTCATAGTAACCCGCTACTGAACCGTTTAAATAAGCCATCCATGTTCTATGGTTTTCACTCTCAACTAAGGACCGCCATTGCCCGTCAGCCCACGAGAGCTTACTTTTCCATTCCCAATCTTCACCGATGAGCTGATACAGAAATCTATTAACTTGAAACTGTGCCACCTCACATTCACTGACAACTAACCCCTTCGATTCACATTTTTCCTTCAGCCAGGAGGATGACTGCATTTCAAGATAATACGTTGTGACCGATTTCTCGCTTGATTTCACTTTTCTGATTTCAACAAAGAATTGTCAGCTATCAACCCGCTCAGCGGAAAATCACTGCCCTTTCGCAAATTTAATTCATTCACTGACTGCGCACGAATTTCTGAACGCGCATGCCATGATGGACATCAACCACATAGACGGCGCCGTCTTTATCGACACCGATATCGTGTGCCCAGTAAAATTGACCGTCGTAACTGCCAAAGCTCCCCCACCTGGCGATGACTTGGCCATTTAAATCCAACTTAACCGCCCCATTGCGCTCTGGCGGCGTATCATTAACATCGCCGCCATCAGCCACGTAAATATACCCATCCGAACCATAGGCAACGGACCAAGGGCGACCAATCTTTTCACTTTGCCATTGAGTGATAAATCTTCCGTTCCCCTCAAAAACCTGAATTCTATTGTTTGATCGATCCGCTACATACACTTTTCCTTTTTCATCTACAGTGATACCATGAACTGTATTGAAATCTCCAGGCCCCTCACCCTTCTGCCCCCATTCAAGGAGGTATTCACCGTTCTTATCAAATTTCACAACGCGGCTATTGCCATAACCGTCGGCTACATAAAATTCTCCACTTGGTAGAACGGCAACTGAGGTTGGTCTTTTAAAATGTTCCTTGTCAGCACCTGTCTCTCCTTTGGTGCCGACGGTCATGAGAAGCTTTCCCTCATTACTGAATTTGTAGACCTGGTGATTACCGGTGTCAGTAATCCATATATTATCCTCTCTATCAACTTCCAGACCGTGGGGACTATTTATTACAGCATGACCCCAGGCGGCGACCTGTTTACCGGATTCAGCTTCAAAAGCGCGAATCGGATTGGCGCCGCGATGAGAGATAAAAACGCGATTGCGAGAGTCCACTCCCACACCCGTCACTTGATCTAAAGCATCATTTTCCGGTAACTGCGGCCAACCGTGCACCACTTTATATGTTTCGTGATGAGCGCTCATCACCACAGTTATCAGAATTATATTAAACGCCAGTGCATTTAGAAAATAACTGAAATTAGAATGAATATTGATATATGTTTTCATGATAACCCTTATTTCACACATCTTGTCTTTAGTAAGATAAACAGATTAATTAGCTAATTATCGCAAGGTAATTACATTTCCTTCATGCGGCACTTCCCTTTATAATCATTGATCTGATTGCCGATGCTAGAGCTACGTTCAACAAGATTAAAACTGATCGGGTCAGTGGGAATCTTCATCTTCCTTTTCCTTGCCCTGTATCGGATATCACAGCTTCCTGAGCCGGCTCCCGAAAACATGCAGGTGTCCGGTAAACAGATTATCGGTGACGAGTTGGAGAAAATGCGGGAGTCGTCATTTGGCAGAACGCCACGAGGCACGATACTCTGTGACCGAGTTGAAAAAATCCTCGATGAGGGACGCATCATTTTCAGCTCAAAACTCGGCGGTCCTCGCGGCGTATGGCACCAGAGTATCATAGGGAAAGAAAAGATATATGTTAAAATCCTGGAAATGAATAACGCCCACTTTCTCCATCAGCTGCCCTACCAGATGATGGAGGCGATCTTTCATGAAGCTGTTCACTCCGTCCACGGCAGGTTTCATCGCAATAGTATCGAGGAAGAATGCGATGCTTTCGTCGCAGGTATGACCGTTGAGGCACTGATTAAGGGCGAAGAGGTGCCCGACGTCTTTTCATCGATGGCAAAACATTGGGCAGTTATATTCTCGCTGCGTATGCGGATCTTCCGAGAAATCCCGCCTATCGCCCTATCGGCATCTCTCTTGAGGAAATCTACCGTCGCTCGGGTCTAGAAGGACCCTAGGTGTGTATAAGGATGAAAGGTTCTGAGTTCTCGGTTCAATGGTCGAAATTAATTCAATAACTACTGTTCGCACGTTATTGACCCGCGGCTGCGGGATCCTCTCAGTGAGAAAAGGGATGAAAACAAAATAAAGTAAATCTCACTAATATAGTACGATAGCAACTGATCACTGCATGCTGTTCACTGTCTAGACATCACGTATCATACTCTCAATCTGCAATCCGAAATCGTAAATTGATTGTCCTTCTCTATCGCACCAACCTTCGAAAGGGTTCCTGTTTAATATCGACGACCAGTAAACTATCCAGGTTTCCAGCATCCACACCTTTTTTTATCACTTCAAACGACTCCGCTGCCGCCTGACAGGTTTGTTCTATATCCTCTTCAGTATGCGCGAGCGTCGCATTGACAGTAAGGCGTGTATGGATGCCTCGCCTGGACATTTCCTGGATATACAAGGTGCTGGCTTTGGGAATGAGCTCCTCTGAAATATCGAACTGTATAGTAGGGCATACATAATGGCTGACGCAGCTTCCCGATAAACCTGATGAAGCAAATGCATCATTCATTAATACACGGTACCTTTCCCCGATTTCCTCAAATCTATTTTCTGAGTCACGACGTTTCAGTTCTCGAATTGTCGTGAGTGCTGCAACCAGGCCTATATTGTCACTCCAGTAGGAGCTCGAGATAAACATTCGTGACGCCGGCGCCATCACCTCACGCGATCCAACTACCGCGCCCATGGGATAACCGTTGGTCATACATTTAGCCAGGACCGTCATATCCGGGATGACACCGGTATATTCCTGTACACCGCCAAGGCGTATACGCCAACCACATGAGACCTCATCGTAGATGAGAAATGCATCATATTGATGCGCGAGCGCCTTCACGCTTTCCAGATAACCATCGGGTGGAAGTTCTGATCGCATGGGTTCCATCATCACGGCAGCGACTTCTCCTTTATGTCGCTTTAACAGGTCTTCCAGCATATTCAAATCACCGTAGGAAAAGGGAACCGCAGTCCCCGCAAGCACTCGCGGCACCCCAATGGGTTCGATCCCCGCAAAGGGAAATTCTCCACTCTCCGGATCAACCAGGTAGTTGGCGGATTGATACCAGTCGTGCCAGCCGTGGTAACCGCAAAACAGAATAATGTCTTTATCTTTGGTTCCTCTGGCAATACGGGCTGCCAAGGCACAGGCCTCACCGCCCGCTTTGGCATAGCGAACCATCTCCGCACTGGGAATGGTATCGACCAATTCTTCAGCCAGTTCTACCTCTAACGCGCTGTTGATGGTGAAAATACTGCTCTTATCAATCTGCTCTTTAACCGCAGCGTCCACCACGTCATCAGCATGGCCCAAAATTATGGCGCTCACTGCATTCACCCAATCGAGATATTCATTGCCATCCACGTCGACGAACCTGGATCCTTTTGCGCGGTTCGCATAAAGAGGACTGACACCATCGGCGAACAGGCTGGCTCTTCGACCGAATAATTGTGTATGGCCGGGAATAAGTTCTCCGGCTCGTTTATACAATGCCTTCGAACGGCTGATATCAGGAAATTCTGACATGATTCTTAATCAGGCTCCAACCATATTAGGCTGATGTTGATTCCCTCCCATCATTTTCTTTACTAATTCGGAAGGGTTCTCGATTTTTGCGAGTTGACCGTGCATATCTTCCTGGGGAATAAAACATTGTTTTAGATACATACCCAGTAGAACCGTTCGTGATTGATCCGTAATATTTGGTCGGGCGGTGTGATACCAGGCGCCATGAGCGAAAACCACGCTGCCACGACGACCGTTTACGATCTCCCCATCGGGCCGCCATTCGGTTGCGGGTTCCGCAGGAACTTCCCCAAGGCGATGGGAGTAAGGCACGACTCCCGTGCCGCCGTTATCGTCCGTTAAATCATCGAGCAACCAGAGGGTCTGTCCCGTGATATTACCGGGCGGCCAGGGTGGTTTCAGGCTCCAATAGGGATAATCCACATGCCAGTGTATGCTGCCGTATCCCGGAAAAGCGGTATTTGCTGACCATGTGGAGCAATAGAAATCCTCTCCAAGAAATCTTTCCCAGACCGCTAGAACTACGGGATGGCACATTAAATCCCGGAACAGCTGATGCTTTACGGCAATCTGCCCCACCCGCTGTGTCTTCGCTTTTCGCGTCTCTTCAGTTGCCTCAGCCTCAAGACAACCGTGAATGAGCTCACGGGCCTCGTCGGCGACTTCAGTTGTAATAATATCCGGAACAATGACATATCCCTTCTCATCGATAGTTTGAACGATGCTTTCGATATCAAATAAATCGGGGGCTATGCTTGTTATATCCATGTTCTCTGGTTGACCTGTCGAGAGGCTTGTCTGTTAAAAGTTATAGGGTTTTTATGATTTTTCTACCCAGATATATAGTTTATCGAATGAGCGAAGCGAGCGGAAAAATCTTTCTCTACTCTCCTGCCTGTTTTAACTTTTCTTTTTAGTCAGATTGTCAAATATAAATGATAATAAATAAACAATTCAACATGGCTAATCTACCGATTCAAATTTTTAATACAGGATTTTCAGTTTTCATACTGATCGTGAGCGCGCTCACTGTCTCCTGCAGTCAAAGCGAGATTGTCGACGGTGACATATCCCAGGGCAGTCTCATCGAACAAATGGCATCCGATAACGCTCCCATTATCCTCGATGTTCGAACCCCTGAGGAATATTCTGCGGGCCATATTCCTGGAGCGATCAATATCCCGCACAACACCTTGACTAATCGCATCGATGAATTGAGTGAATATAAGGATGAAAAAATTGTAGTCCATTGTCAAAGTGGGCGGCGAGCTGGGTTAGCAGAAGGAGTCCTGCGCGAGGCGGGTTATAATAAAATTCTTCATCTCGAGGGCGATATGGCTGCCTGGCGCGAAAGTAAACTTCCCCTCGAAGGCAATTAGTAAATCCCTATGCGTAAATTGTGATGCTGTCACGTCAGCGTAAATAGTTGTAGCACCTGGAAAGAAGCTCCAATCTCATAGCTGGAGTTATTATGAGTGAAGTTTCAAATATAGACAGCAAGGATTCTCATCAGATCAAATACATAAGGGAAGATATTCCCGAGGTCGTGGTACCGGAATACAAAGGCGAAAAAAATACTGCCTCCATCCCTGACACCCTGGACCTGCAGGAGAGAGCCGGGTTGGCAGTCAATGGCCTGACTGGTCCGACGGATCCCGATGCCGACTATGAAATTTACTGGAGAGTACACTTTCTATCCAACCCACCCCTCATGTACCACGGCATGGACGACCAGGTACAGGTAAAATTCTGGCAGGCCCTTCCTCTGATGCGCATCATGAGCGGAAGCACACAGGATCCAGAAGTTGAAAAGAGATGGTTGGAAGTCATGCTCAAAATGCAGGGTGAAGACGGCCTCCTCTATACACCCGTTGTTGGCCGTCCCTGGGCACTACCTGACAATCCCCAACCCTTTGCGGGTTTTGATAATATTCCCAAAGGCGGACAGTTTTGTACCGTAATCATGATGGGTCGTATTCTCGGCGCTTTTTCCATCTATGCCGAGCTGGATCCCGATGGACCCTGGCGCGACGCTGCAATAAAACTTACGGACGGCTTATGCCGCCTTGCCATAATTAAGGGGGATAAAGCATACATGCCTGTTTACGTCGTCGAGCCCGGACAGACTTTTCCCGATGATGTGAAGCCCCCGAAAAGATTTACGGCGGGGACCACGAGCTGGATAATTCAAGGCCTCGCGCAATGCGGGCGTATGCTCGATTACACCCCCGCACTCGAGCTCGCAGGTAAGATGGTAAACTACATGGTGAATGACGCGGAATGGTTTGATGAAGAGGGCCGCTTCCTGGCGGATTTCTTACCGGAAGATTACATCGGTGACTTTGTAGATCTTGCAACCGGAGACTCCGGTCAGAAAAATCCTATTCATTTTCATGCGCACGCCAATACGATCATGGCCGTGCTTGAATATATCCAGGCGAGCGGGGACCGCACCTACCTGGAGTGGGCAATAAAATGTTACACCTATGCGAGAAATGAAGGGGAAGCGCTTATGGGTTGGTTCCCGGAATGGATATCCGGAAAGCCCTATGCCCAGACATCAGAAACCTGCCAGGTCGCGGACATGGTGTCCTGCGCATTGAAGCTTTCACAACTGGGTGAAGACCGCTGGGATGATGCTGACCGCTGGATTCGAAATCAGCTTGTCGAGAGCCAGTTGGTCAAGTGCGACTGGATTTACCATGCAGCTGATGACCTTCCTGAAACCCAACCGAAATTTAACGAGACCGTTGACCGCGTCCCGGAGCGAAATGTCGGCGCGTTTGCAGGTTGGCCGTCAATAAATGACTGGGTCTGGTTTCCGGGACACCCGCACCGATGGACGCGGGGAATAATGCACTGCTGTACCGGCAATGGGGCGAGGGCACTCTTCTATGCGTGGAACAGTATCCTCGACTTCGATCAAGGCACGCTTGCGGTTAACCTTCTCTTGAACCGGGCATCACCCTGGGCGACTATAGAAAGTCACTTACCCTATACAGGTCGCGTCGACATCAGGATCAAGCAAACGGTTAATCTCAAAATCAGGATCCCAGATTTTGTTACTCTCAATGATTCGACCTGCAAATTAAATGACGAGAAAGCAGAAGTGACGTGGGAAGGTCGCTATGCCTGTCTCGGAAAAGTAAGCGGCGAAACACGGGTGACGATCACTTTTCCTTTAAATGAAAAAGTGGAGAGGATATGGAATGAAGGACAAAAATACACCGTTACCTTCAAAGGACACGATGTCGTCGATATAAATCCACCCGGTGTCATTCATCCCCTTTACCGACGGGACCATTACCGCGAAACCACAACACGGTTTAAAAAGAGTGAGCTGTTTTGTTATAGCGGCCTTATCCCTGACGTCTAAAAAAAAATGGGGGCCGTGATAGCTTATGCGAAGTATGAGTAAGATTCACAAGTAAAGCTGTACTGATCAAATATTGGATCGCATTGAAAAGTCTTCCCTGCGCTTGAAGTATAATTATACCCGATTGACCATTTCTCATCGTTTATCAGAAATTTGAATGAAAGATCTTCTTTTCCTTTGTTAGTAGACCACACCCATTGGTCCGAGGCGATATTAGTCATCGGGGTGCCTTGATCCCAACTCAATCCATTGCCCTCACCTCTTATATAAAGCTGGTTGCCAAAACCAACATCGATTTTTGCAATTATATTTGTCGCTTTCTTGGACTTCGTTTTAGCGACCGACTTACTTGCTTTCTTTTTCTTCTTACCGGTGGCTTTTATAGTACTTTTCTTTTTTGCCACCGGTAATTTTTTTGCGGTTTTTTTCGCAGATACTTTTTTCTTGGCTGCAGTTTTTTTTGGCATGGTATCTTTATGTTAATTATTAAGTTCTATCGAAATTTGATAATTAAAGATTCTTGCTATGATTAATTTTGGATCAGTGTGTTCAATATTCCGAAATACTGATTAAAGCAGTTATTATGCCATAGGAATGTATTGAGCAATTTTGATCAAAGGAGTCATGCAGATCTTTTTGTAATTGTGATAGCATATAGGCTATGCCAGTTTCAGGCAAACCACAACAAGCCGTCTTTAATTTGTGAAAGCTACTTGAATTGAACAATGACCTACTTCAAGGATTTATCAGCGGGCCATTTCAATAGGCCAGAGCCCGACCTATTCATCCGTGTGGGTTGGCTTAGTCAATTTCACCCCTACGAGCAGGGTGATACTTCCCAGTGGTTCTTAGAGCGACTCACTCTGTTTTGCGAGAACCCACCTGAAGAATTTGCTTTGTTGGGGTACCATGCGTGCGAGTTTTGTGGACGGTTTCTCGGATCAAACGAGATCAGGGTAATTGGTGGGGACAAGGTCTACGCTGCACCGGTTCTTATTTTTCACTACGTCAAAGCCCACAACTATCGACCGCCACAAGAGTTTATCGATGCAGTGCTCGCGGCACCACTGCCAGACTCCGAGGAAATGCTTCAAAAGTATGGCCCTTCTATATCCCACGATTTTCCAGAGCAGGATGAAGATGAAAGAAGTATGTGGAATGACTGAAGCCTCAGCATTAACTGTTATGACAAGAAGCAAACGACAATGTGAAGCTGTACATCTCACTTAGCCATTATTGTGTGAAGCGGTGAGTATAGCTGTATCTTGCGATCGGCGGCGGGCAGATCCGCCTTCATCGCTTTATTAGTCGGCGTTTGTCCTCTCGTCCCCCGAAGCAAGCCATCGTGCGCAATCCGTTCCCAATTCAGTGTCAGCCAACCTTTCGTACTGTGCTGACTCGTCTACGGTCAGGGCATCCGTCCATCGTCCGTTCACTCCTTTATTGATAAAGACCTCCGCGCCTGCATCCCAGAATGCTCCTCCCATTGGGACAGATCTGCTCGCATTTTTCTTCATCCATTCAAACGAACAATGTTCCAGGATAGCCTGCCAATTTTGTTCATGGATTGGGATATCCAGAAAGTTTGCTATGCGCCGTATCTCGCCCGACATGTCCTTTTTGAGATCCGTAAAGTGGATCAGCATTACATTCGGCAGGTTGCGGATGTTCCACCAGCTACGGACATTCTCCCAGAATGGCCAGAATGGATGTCCGTCGCGTGCAACCCAGTCGTGCCAGTACTGCCGAACGTCGAGTGGAGGTTTCTCAATAGCTGGTCCGACGCGGTCCGGAGTTTCATTTAGCGCGTCGTACCATGTCTGATTAGCGTTCACATGGTGATTGTACATACTCCAGACCACATCACGCCCATCACGGCCGATATAGAGATATTTTGCTTTGGGCGAAAACCGCAAGGCGTCAACTGGAAGATGTGTCTTCAAGAAGCGTCGATGAGTTTGTGCTTCGACCAGGGGCAGCTTCACCTCCTTTGGCGGAACGCGAAGATCCATCCATGGCGACATCTCCGCGACTTCAAGGCTGGGGTCACCATCATACAATAGCTGGGCGATGATTTGTTGCATCCATGTCGTGCCGGCTTTCGCGTAGGTTGCAATGATGATGTCATCTTCGCGGAAATTGAAATCGTTCCAGATCGTAGAATCGAAGTGGTGATTGTGAAGCTCTCTGGATTTGGCAGGCCAGTTGATCTTCTCTTTCATTCTATCTCCATTAACAAGATTCGGCAGATTTCGACTAACGGAGTAGCTCACCTTCAGGGATTAAGCCGATAGGTCCCACCCTAAAGCTTTGCTGCAACGCCACCGTCGATGTTGATGTGCTCCCCGGTCAGGAACCTGGAGTCATCGCAAGCCAGAAACAGGATTACGTTCGCAACATCTTCCGGCTGACCAGGCCCATCCAGAATCTGGAATGTGTCAAATGCCTCTTTGAAAAGATGTGTCTCCTGGCTGCCGCCACGAGTCGCGCCGGGCGTGATGATCTGCCCGGGTCTCACACAGTTTACCCGGATCTTATGTTCGCCGCCCATACCTGCAAGGTAACGAGTCATCGCATCGACTCCCGCTTTCGCGGCGTAGTAGGACATCGAAGTCGTACCTGCAATGTCCCGCATCTTTTTACTGAAACCGCGTTGGGCAGCCAGTGAAGACATGTTTATCACCGCGCTGCCACCAGCTTTGATCAGGTGCGGCCAGGTCGCGCGGCACATATGAAATGTGCCCCCCATGTTCACGCTGATAATGGCCTCCCAATTTTCATCAGTTTCATCCGGGAACATCTGACCCGAGCCATAGCCCGCATTGTTGAACAGGATGTCAATCCCGCCATAAGTTTCAACAGCCTTGTCCACGGCTGCGTTGACAGAGCTCGTGACCGAGACATCACACTGAATATAGGTGGCGTCACCACCCTCGCTTCTAATGGACTCCTCGACTTTTTTCCCTTGTTCCTCCCGTCTTGCCATCAACGCCACCTTTGCGCCTTCTTTTGCAAATAAATGCGCTGTCGTGGCTCCAATGCCACTGTTTCCACCAGTGATGATGGCGACTTTACCTTCCAGTTTACCTGACATGTCTGTTCTCCTGTTTTATCGTTCTGACTTTATGTATTATTTTTGCTGCGCCGCTTAAATTACGTCAAGGGATAAGAAGAATAAACCACGCATTCCCGGCTACTGCTTACTCAATAGTTATCTCATCAACAGTGACAGTAATCTCCTGACCATCCGCGTTTGCGAAAGTTGCATTGATACTCTGTGTCGGTTGAGGCGTGTTGTCGGATTTGAAGTTGTTCTGTGTAATCAAGGTTTCAAATCCAGTTGTTGTCGATCCGCTCACCGCGACAACGACTGAAGCTCCGTTCGTCTGCACCAGGTCGCCACCGGTGATTCGCAAGCCGGGGTTGCCCGCGGCTACCGTGAAGGACCCTTCACCAAACAAAAGGTGGGGCACCGCATCGCCACTGGCATCGATGTCGCCGACTGTTAAACGTACCGCGATCGGTACTCCACGCGCATCCACGCCTACTCTACCGGTGCTTCCACTGAAGACGGTGTTTGAAAGCTGTACCCCACCCAGTCCCGTGGAATTGACTACTTCGACAAGCGTCACGTCCGCCTGGGCGTCATAGACTTGTCCTTCCGGGAAGAGGGCCTGGTTAAACGCGTTGATCCTGCCCACGGTGAAGATACTGAAGAAGGTATTGGCGTCCGCTCCGTCGATGACCAC
>Ga0114996_10003062_pt1 | contig 21055 bp, 22 predicted proteins | sample ArcticOcean_MG_C_4_FD_87039 | JGI IMG/M metagenome (GOLD analysis project Ga0114996, IMG submission 87039) | Marine microbial communities from western Arctic Ocean - ArcticOcean_MG_CB4_134 | ecosystem: Environmental > Aquatic > Marine > Oceanic | place: Arctic Ocean: Canada Basin | collected... | reverse complement strand
GCCGAGTCGGGCTCAGCCGATGGGCCGCTCCACGCCGCCACTGAACTATTGAGGTCCGTAGTTGTGGAGGTCCGGGACGCCCGAGCACCTGAGGCCATGGCCGGCCCGGAACGGACAGCGCCGGACGGCATGGAAGCAACAGCGTTGGGCGGCACGGAGATCCTGCGGCTCGGACTCGCTGCTTCGTACGCCGCCGTGCGGGCGCAATCCGATCAGGCAGCCGGTGAAGGACCGGTGGAAGCATCGGTGGAAGCATCGGTGGACGCATCGGTGGACGAACGATCTCACAAGCTCCGAAAGCGGGTCAAGGATCTACGCTATCAGCTCGAATTCCTGGACATCGGCCAACCGAAACTCGGGCGGTTGGTGAGGGATCTCCACCATCTCACCAATCTCCTGGGTGATAGAAACGACCTCGCCACGCTCTGGCGTTACACGGCTTCCGCGGACGTTCTGTGCGAGACCGAGCGTGCGGCACTGACTGCCCATGTCGACGGACGGAAGCAGGCGCTCCAATCCGAAGCGGCGGCGCTGAGCGCTCGATTATTCGAGGAGGAGCCGGACTACTTCGTTCGACAAATCGAGAGGTGGGTGACGCCGCCTCGTGGCCCGGCTCAGAGCCCGTCTCAGGGCCGACCTCAGGGATAGAGGCGCCGCGCGGTCCAGCCCCCGTCTGCCCTGGTGTACTCCAGCCGATCGTGCAGCCGGTTCAAGCGTCCCTGCCAGAATTCGATGAGCTCGGGGATGAGGCGGTATCCTCCCCAGAACCGAGGCAAAGGAATGTCCTGGCCCTTGAAGCGCCGCTCGATCTCTTCGGCCCGCGTCAGTAGAACCGAACGATCCTCCAGTTCCTCACTCTGTCGGGACACCCACGCCCCGATCTGGCTTCCCCGGGCCCGTGTGCGAAAGTACGCCGCACACGCCTCGGCGCTGACGCGCTCGACCGATCCCTCCACCCGGACCTGCCGTTGGAGCACCACCCAGTGTAGTAGGAGGGAGGCCGTAGGATTCTCGTCCATCTCCCTGGCCTTGCGGCTCCCGTAGTTCGTGAAAAAGACGAATCCGTCCGCGGCGAAGCTCTTGAGAAGGACCATCCGAGACGAAGGCACGCCATCCCGATTGGCCGTGGCGAGGGAAGCCGACTCCGGAAGGAGGATCCCCGATTCCTTCGCCTGTTCGAACCAAACGCCGAACAATTCTATGGGGTCGCGGTCGGCCGTCGCCTCGGGCAGCCCCCGGGTCACCCCCTGGCCCAGCGTGACAACGGACTTGATGGCTGATCTGATCGACATGGATGAACGGTAGCGAGGTTAGGAATCACACGGTAGACGCCAGAGAGTGGAACGGAACTCGACGTGACCCTACGGGCGGCTTTCCATGAGAGCCGTCTGAGGAGCCATGTAGCTTTCAGTGTCGGTCCGGGCGCCGTGCCTCCCGAAAACTGACGAGGCGTCTGGAGTCCTCGTCCCAGAGGGCGAGCCTCAGGGTCTTGATCCCATCCCAGATAGTGATCCGCGTCACGTGCTGGAGTTGAGGATTCTCATCCAGGCACTGTTGGAGCCGGTAATTCGGAATTCGAGCACTCAGGTGATGGATGTGATGGATGCCGATGCTGGCGGTGACCCATTGGAGAGGCTTGGGGAGCACGAGATAGGAACTACCCTGGAGACCCGCATCGAAGTACGACCAGTCGGTGTGCTCGTTCCAATACGTATCTTCGAATTGGTGTTGTACGTAGAAGAGCCAAACGCCGACCGTTCCCGTGACCGCGAGCACAGGCAGGTGAACCAGCAGAGCCGCTTTGAGGCCGATCGTGAAGCCCAACAGCACCAGGATCGCCACAAGCACCGCGTTCGTCTTCCAGACACTCGCCCACTCTCGCTTCCATCGCCTCGGGATGTCCCAGGGAAAGCGGTGCTTGAGAGCGAACACGAAAAAGCCCCCCAAGCCCAGAAGCACGAACGGATGTCGGTAGAGGCGATAACGGAGGCGCCCGAGAAAGGATTTTCCGTGGTATTCCGAGAGGGTGATCGTGTCGACGTCACCGAGGCCCCGAAAACCTAGATCGCCGGAGTGAGCATGGTGATAGGCGTGCGTCTTGCGCCAATACCGGTACGGCGTAAGTGTCACCACGCCGAGCCAGAATCCAACGAGGTCCGCAACTTTTTGAGACTTAAAAAACGATCCGTGCCCGCAGTCGTGCTGGATCAGGAAGAGGCGCATTGCGAAGCCGGCGGTCGGCACGGCAAGGATCAGGGTGAGCCAATAACCAACCGAAAGAGCCCGGTAGGCGGCGTACCAAAAGACGAAGAACGGGGCCGCAGAGGTGAGGACCTGGGTCAGACTCCGCCGTAGGTCCGCTCCGCTATACGGCCCTAGAACCTTGCGCCACTTCTCTGAAGCCCGTTCCTCCGGTGTCTTTTCCCCCAGGGTCTCCTCCCCCCGGACTTGTTCCCCTAGGCCTTCGCCGTCGGAGACGGGATCGCTGAAGATCCGATCGTCGGAAATCAGATTGCTGTAAAACGGCCCTTCCGGCTTCTGGCCTCCCACGGGTTCCTCCTGCGGACCCTCGGTGCCACCCATCAGAACCCGACCCCGAGAGCTGCGGGAAGTGTGGCCACCGAATCCAAGATGAGATCGGGTTGCGAATTGGGGGTGAGTGCCGCCTCGCGGAAGCGGCCGGTCTTCACCAGGATCGCCGCAGCGTCACAGGCTTGCGCCCCCGCCACGTCCGTCCCCGGATCGTCTCCCACCACCGCCAGGTTGAACAATTCCACTCCCATCGACTCCGCGGCACCCTGAAAAAACATCGGGCTTGGCTTACCCGCCAGCGTGGCCTCCTGCCCCGTCGCGTACTCGAGGGCCATAACGAACGTGCCCGCGTCCAACGCCAATCCTTCGCCAGTGTCCCAGTACCGGTTCCGCTGCAAGGCCACGAACTCCACACCCTCCATGATGTGACAGAACGCGTCGTTGAGCCGAGTGAAGTCCCAGGCCTCGCCGAGATCCCCTATGACCACGGCCTGGGGAGACGTCTCATTAATTTTGAAATGCCCAAAGTCGGCCTGGGCGGCCTCGGGGACACATAGAGACAAGTTCCAGAGGCCCCTTTTTTCGAGCCAAGCCGCTGCGGAGAGAGGCGCGGTGAAGACCTCCTCAGGCTCTAGCTCGAGCCCCATTTTTTGTAGGCGACTCACAAGGGCCGTTCGCGACATCCGGGTCGTGTTGGTGCCGAACCTCAGGGGCAGGCCGCCACGCCGCAGCGCACCCACAGCGTCAGCCGCTCCAGGGACCAACCGGTCACCGACGAAGATCGTGCCGTCCAAATCGAGCAAGACGCCTTTGATGTCTTCGAGCAGCTCCGGCATTCCGTGTCCCGTTCCGCGACACGTTGCGTGTCCCGTGTAGGTGGGGCACCCGACAAAAAAGACGTCGAGTGCCACCGTCCCAGGTTCCCCAGAGGCACCCGGGCACGACAAGGGCAAGGTAGGCAAGAAGGAAATCGAGGTCCATGGTGTTGGTTGATCGGCACTTTCGTTTGTTGGGCGCTTGTCCTAATCTCCCGACCCGCGGATGCGTTGGCTGAGGAACCTCCGCTACCGACCGAATGGGGTTTTATGCCGCCCATCATCCGAAGCGTGCTCTCCGTCCTGGGTGCGTTCTTCGTCGTGGCCCTGCTCGTGGGATTGAGCACGGGGCTCGCGGCGCAACTCATGTTGGGATCCACGGGACCCGCGGCCGAACCGACCACGCCATTCTTGGTTGTCAACCTGACATACAGCGTGCTGTTCGCGATTGTCGGCGGTTTTGTCGCCGCAACGGTATCGGACCGCTCCCCGCTCGGACATGCCGCCGCCCTCTCAGTGTTCATGATGCTGATGGGGCTGACCTCATGGATGATCAACAGAGGCCAGCCGGCCCCAGGAGAGCCCGACTGGTATCCGTGGGTGATCACTTTGCTCGTTCCGCCGACCGCCGTTCTGGGAGGCATCCTGGTTACGCGGCGAACCCGATCGCATAAGCGCTTCAGCAAGCGAGCACGGGAATCGGACGGGACCTCTTCATGAAACACCGGCTTCCAGATCCTCCGTCTCTTCATTCACCTCCATGCCCCCCGAAGAGCGCCCGGCCGCACTCCGGATCTCGGTAAGAATCTCGTCGAGCCGTCGTTCTGCAGAGGCGATTTCCGCCTTCACATCCTCCTCGTTCCGGTCGCCTCGCTCCAGATCGAAGTTCAACCAGTTGAGCCGCCGAACCAAATCGAGAAGCTGTTTGACCTCGGACCGGAGGTCGCCGAATCGTCGATGGCGGACCGAGGGGTCCGGCAGAACGCTCAGCAGTTTGGAGATCCCCAACCCCTCCACCGCGTAGATGATCGGAATCAAAAGGAACCCAGCGACCAATACTCTCAGCAAGGGGTTCATCTCGACGTACATCGCCACCGCCCCCAAACCAAGAGCGAAAAAGAACACGATGATATGCCGCAGCTTGTAGGTCATGGACCTCGCGAGACGCCCCCGGAGGGCTCCTGTGTCATCGTTTTCCGGCCGCCGAGTCCGGATGAATAATCCAAATGTAGTGTAACTCTCCACGTTACTTGGGGATAACACCTCACGCCAGAAAAGCGTTCCGGTGTACCGCCGGCGGGCCGAGCTTTGCCGTCGCAAGAAAAAACGCCCATGTGACTTGGGGACAGCCGTATATTCGGTCCAACGGGGCGAAGCGTGTCCCCAGCCTATTGAACCTACCACAGCCCGGAGGGGGTCCGACGATGAAGACGCCTTTGCCCACCGTAGCCTTGGTCACTCTGCTGTCCCTTGGAAGCGCTGGATGCTCCAGTCTGAGTAACACACAACGTGGAGCCCTGATCGGGGCGGGCGCTGGAGGCGCGCTGGGCGCGGTCGTCGGCAACGCAGCAGGCTCAACCGCCAAGGGCGCGATCATCGGCGCGGCGGTGGGCGGTGCTGCCGGCGCGATCATCGGGAGCCGTATGAATGACCGGGCGGAGACGCTGGAGAGGGAACTCGACGACGTCACGATCGAGCGCGTAGGCGAAGGAATTCTGGTTACATTCGACTCCGGCATCCTCTTCGGCTTCGATTCGTCTGGCCTGCAGGCAGCGGCGCGTAACAACCTCGGCGACCTGGCGCGTGTACTGGCGGAGGACTCGGACGACTACGAGTTGCTCGTGGCTGGCCACACGGACGATTCCGGGACCGAGGCGTACAACCAGAGGCTCTCGGAACGGCGAGCCTCGGCGGCCTCGGACTTTCTGGCCACCCAGGGGATCGCCGGCGCACAGATTCGCATTCAAGGCCTCGGAGAGATAGAGCCCGTGGCTTCGAACGAGACCCAAGCGGGCCAGGTGGCCAATCGGCGCGTCGAGGTCGCGATCTTCGCGAGCGCGGAATACCGTGACGAGGCCATCCGGCAAGCGCGGAACTGAACCGACGCCCCCGAACGCAGAAACTCCTTGTCAGGCCTTTTGATTGGGCTGGTGGGAGGAGTCATCTATGGCCGGCGAACAAAGTATCGAGCTTATCTTTTTTGACGGGTGCCCGAACGTGAACCTTGCTCGCGATAATCTCCGTTCAGCTCTCCAGTGGGAAGGTAAAGACACCACATGGACGGAGTGGGACCTCTTCTCCGATTTGACTCCGAAGCACTTACGTCAGCACGGATCTCCGACGATCCTCATCGACGGCCGCGATGTAACGGGTGACCCTGCCGGCGCCGTGGCCATGGCATGCCGAGTAGACGGCGTTCCGTCGGTGGCGCTGATCATCGAAAAGCTCAAATAGGGGAGTCGCTGCAAGGACGTCGCTACACCTTGGCTACCTCGCTCCCGCCGGCTCGAACCGGACCACGGCGGTAGGCGAGCCATCTCGGCTTTCGAGGGCCACGTAAACGTATCCCTCCGGGCTCTGCCGGATGTCACGCACCCGGCCCATACCCTGGAGTAGCGCCTCCTCCTGGACCACACGCTGCCCGTCCATCGTGAGGCGCGCGATTTGCTGGCCAGACAGGCCTCCGGCGAAAACGTTTCCCTTCCACGCGGGGAAGAGGTCTCCGGTATAGATCATCAGGCCAGACGTCGCGATCGACGGTACCCAGAAATGCGTCGGAGATTCGATCCCTTCCCGCAACGTCCCTTCGTGGATCGCGATGCCGCTCCTGTAGTTCACGCCGTACCCGATCACGGGCCAACCGTAGTTCAGGCCCGGAAGAACTCGGTTGAGCTCGTCCCCACCCTGGGGTCCGTGCTCGGTGATCCAGATGTCTCCCGTCTCCGGGTGGATGGCCAGGCCTTGCGGGTTCCGGTGTCCATAGCTCCAGATTTCGGGGCGTACATCCTTTTGACCGACGTAAGGATTGTCGGTCGGCACGCTACCGTCGTCATGGAGGCGATTAACGGTGCCGTGGTGGTTCGAGATATCCTGTGCGGGGTGGGCCTCCAGGTCTCCCCTGGAAGCCACCTGACGATCCCCCACCGTCACGAAGAGGTACCCATCGGCATCGAACGCGAGCCGCCCACCGTAGTGGCCAGGACTACCCCGGGTCTCCGCTATAAAGATGTCTTCGACATCCGTGAGCCGGTCATTCTCAAAGCGCCCCCGCGAGACAGCCGTGGTCGCCCCTGTGCCGTCGCCCATCGGCTTGGCATAACTCAGGTAGACCAGTCGATTCGACTCGAAGTCCGGATGAAGGACCACGTCGAAAAGTCCACCCTGGCCCTGGACCAGAACCTCCGGGACCCCCTCGATGGGCGCCATACGCAGGACCCCGTTTCGGACCAGACGGAGCCGGCCGGGCCGCTCCGTGATCAGCATGTCACCCCCGGGGAGGAGCGCGATGGACCAGGGGTTGCTCAGGCCGTCGGCCACCTTAACGACCCGATAGTCGTGGTGTGCCGAGCGAAGGACTGGCGCCTGGCCCAGAACGGGTGTTGCGACGGACAGAAGAAGCCCTACAGCGACGAATATTTTCTTGGGTGTCCGGACCATCTCAGTCTCCTGGGTTCCTTGAGAGGTAAGTACCGGAGCGGGTACCGACCGAGTGCTAAAGAGCGCTGCGTTGGGATCGAATCTAGAAGGCCGTTGAACAGCCTTCTGCCGTTGAGATATAGCGAGTTCCAGCCTACTAAGGAAAGACCCCGGGGGGAGGAAGACTCCGCAGGAAAGAGCTCCTAGACCTCCTCCTCACTGTTGGCGCGAGCCCGCATCACCCGTCGTATGCCGTAGATCGCGACGCAGGCTACAGCCACCATGAGCCCGATCTTGAGCCCGAGTGCTAGAATTCCAAGGATCCAGGCAATGACGGGGGCCATGAGAATCTCAAGAATCTTCCACAGGATGATCGTGGCGATTCCCGTAAACGCTACGGGAGCGAGAGATTTCATCATATCGTCTTTCCCTCTAAAACATGACCGCCCGGTTGCCGCGCGCGTTCCGTCCGTCGGCCAGATCGAGAAGGCTCGAGGGGCGTACGACCTATGAGCCTTTACGAACGGTGGGCATCGCCGGTTTCACGCGGCCCGGATCGTCACCGGATGAACACCGCCCGTGATATGAAAGCGGCAGGTCCTCATCCGTGTTGCGACCCCGAATGAATTCCTGTTAATGTGCCCAGGCCGCCCGCGCCCCGGTCCCAACCCCCCAACGGAGCCCACGGCCCAGTCGGACGCTGAAACATCAAGAGGAAAACGAGACGATCATGAGACGAACCATTCATACCGTATCGACCCTCACCGCAGTTTTGTTCCTTTCACCGTCGATGGCAACCGGAACGGCTGCGCAGTCGTTTTCCTCCGAAGCTCTCGTCGAGCTGCCGACCGACGGCTGGCGCACCAACGGGGGGAATCTGTTCAACCAGCGTTACTCCCCCTTGGACCAGATCAACCGTGAAAACGTAGGGGAGCTCAGAGGCGTGTGGCAGACGCGGCTCCGGGGCTCGGGCGCGGGTCCGCGCTATTCGGGTGAAGCGCAGCCGATCGTCCACGATGGCGTCATTTACATGGTCACTGGCGCCGACGATGTGTTCGCCCTCAGCGTTGAAACCGGCGAAATCCTTTGGAGCTATGAGGCACTACTCGATCAGACCATCTCCACCGTCTGCTGCGGATGGCTCAATCGTGGCGTCGCGCTGGGAGACGGCCGCCTCTACCTAGGCCAACTGGACGGAAAACTGCTGGCGCTCGACCAGGAAACGGGTGAGATCATCTGGGCCGTACAGGCAGAGCGGTGGCAGGACGGCTACGTGATCACCAGTGCGCCCCTCTATTACGATGGCCTGATCATCACGGGCTTCGCCGGCGCCGAGTACGCCCAGCGGGGGCGGGTGAAGGCGTACGACGCATCAAGCGGAGCGTTGGTGTGGACGTTCTACACGGTCCCGGGGCCCGGTGAGTTCGGGCACGACACCTGGCCCGAGGAAAGCAGCGCATGGCGGTACGGTGGCGGCTCGGTCTGGCACACCCCAGCGGCCGATCCGGAGCTCGGGCTCATCTACTTCTCGACGGGTAATGCGGGGCCCGACTTGAACGGCGCGGGTCGGCCCGGCGACAACTTGTTCACCTCATCCGTCGTGGCGCTCGACGCGATGACCGGAGAGTACCGGTGGCACTACCAGATGGTGCATCACGACATCTGGGACTACGACATGCCGACCCCCATCATATTGTTCGACCGAGAGATCGACGGGCAGTTGCGGAAGGGTCTCGCGTCGACGGGCAAGACCGGCTGGGTCTACCTCCTGGACCGCGAAAACGGGGAGCCGCTCATCGGCATCGAAGAGCGTCCAGTACCCCAGGAGCCCGCGCAAGCTACGGCCGCGACACAGCCGTATCCCATCGGCGATGCCTACATTCCCCAGTCGATCGACATTCCGCCGGAGGGATACGATCTCGTAAACGGCGGGCGCATCTTCACGCCGTTCCTCCGCGAGGGTGTTGTCATGAAGCCCTCCTTCACGGGCGGCGCCAACTGGTCTCCCAGCTCCTATGACGTCGAAACAGGACTCTACTACGTCTGTGCCACCGATCAGATCTCCATGTTCCGGGGCGGTCCGAGCTTCAACGCAGAGCCTGAGGCCGGTGCCAGATTCTGGGGAGGGATCTTCGGCGGGGTAGCCGCAGCGGGGACCGGTGTCTTCGCCGCCATCGACGTGACGACGAACCGAGTGGCTTGGAGTCAACGTTGGCCGGACCGGTGTTACAGCGGTTCGGTGACCACCGGGGGCGGGCTGGTATTCGTCGGACGTAACGACGGACGGCTGACGGCGCTTGACGCTTCGAACGGCCGACGTCTCTGGGAATTCCAGACGGGTGCCGGCATGAATGCCCCGGTCAGTGTGTTCGAGCACGAAGGCCAGCAATACATCGTAGCCAATTCCGCCGGAAACCTGTTCGTGGGGTCCGCACGGAGCGATCGGGTCTGGCTATTCTCTCTGTCCGGAACCGTGGATCCCGTCGTGCCCGGGGCGGAGGGCGGGAGTGGGGCTTTTGCCGAATCCACCGAGCCCGCAGCCGGGCATGCCGGCGGCGACGAGGTGGCCACCCTGCAACTCTACGTGGAGGCGTGCCAATCGTGCCATGGGGTCGACGGCAGAGGCGGCCAAAACGGGATCGCATACTCGAACGAACTCACGATCCAGGCAATCGTCACGGTCGTGACTGAAGGCCGGAATGACATGCCTGGCTGGGAAGATTCCCTCAGCCCGGAGCAGATTCGTGGCCTGGCCGAATACATCAGGGGAGTTCTTCTAGCAAGGTAGCGAATTGCCGCCGCACGGATCAGTGAGGTCGAGACCCATCTTGCAACGCTAGGCGAGCAACAGTGACATGAGCACCACCCCCCCCAACACGGAAACGCTCCGCGTACCGGGCATCCATCACGTCACTGCGATTTCGGGGTCTGCTCAGCAGAATGTGGATTTCTACGCGGATCTCCTCGGGCTCCGTACGGTCAAGCAAACGGTGAATTTCGACGATCCGGGGACCCACCACCTCTACTACGGCGACCGAGCGGGGACGCCCGGAACCGCCATGACCTTCTTCCCGTGGGAGCATGCAGCCCTCGGGGGGCATGGATCCGGCGTCACCGAGGCGACTGGCTTCTCGGTTCCGCCCGGGTCGCTCGAGTTCTGGGCCGACCGCCTGAGAGAAGGCGGCGCTACACCCAGGGAGGTCGAGACTCGGTTCGACGAAGAGTCACTGGGCTTCGAGGATCCCGATGGGTTGATCCTCGAACTAGTGGCCGGGCCCGCGACACGAGAGACGCCGGCCGGCCGGCCCGTCCATCCTGACGTTCCCGCGGAGTCCGCCATACGCGCATTTCACGGCGTGCTTCTCGATGTAGCGGACCCCGACCCGACGGCGAGGCTCCTCACCGACGTCATGGGCTTCGAGCACCTCGGAGAGTATGAGGGACGGCTTCGCTTCAGGGGCAATGAGCAGGACGTCGGCTCGATCGTGGACCTTCGCTCCACTGGGTCGGAGGCAAATGCGACGATCGGACGAGGGAGCATCCATCATGTGGCGTTCCGTGCCCAGGACGACGAAGAGCAACAGTCCTGGAGGGAGACGATCGCCGGCGCGGGCATCCCCGTGACGACGGTCCAGGATCGATGCTACTTCCGGTCCATTTATTTTCGGGAACCGGGTGGCGTCCTCTTCGAGATCGCCACTGACACTCCGGGGTTCGGAATCGACGAGGCCCCTGAGGAGCTCGGACGAAAGCTTCAGCTGCCGCCATGGTTCGAAGCCCGACGTGAGGAACTCGAGGCGCGGCTTCCGAAGCTCATCCTTCCCGACGAACGTTCATGACCGACGATCCTCACCGAGGAAGCGAGGAAGTTTGGTTCGGTCCTGCCCTGGAAGAGGCACAGAGCGCAGTCGTTCTGATCCACGGCCGAGGCGACAGCCCCCGAGGCATTCTTCCCCTGGCGGTAGAGCTCGAGGCGCCACACACGGCCTTTCTCGCACCACAGGCGGTCAGCTTTTCATGGTATCCGTACAGCTTTCTGAGCGAGGTTGAGCTGAATGAACCCTGGCTCTCTTCGGCTCTCGACCGGATCGAAGCAGGGGTTAGCGCCGTCCGAACGGTCATTCCAGAGGAAAGAGTCGTGCTCATGGGCTTCTCTCAGGGAGCTTGCCTGGCTCTCGAATTCGCAGCCCGAAATACCCGCCGATACGGAGGCGTGGTAGCGTTCTCAGGCGGTCTTATTGGACCCGACGGCACGCCGCGTGACTACCCTGGCTCCTTGGAGGGTACGCCGGTCTTCCTGGGCTGCAGCGACATCGACGCGCACATCCCGGTGGGCCGTGTCCACGAATCCGCGCTCGTCATGGATGGTCTGGGTGGCGAGGTCGAGGAGCGGATCTACGCCGGTATGGGACACACGATCAACGAGGACGAAATCGCTTGGGCCAGCGGACTCCTCACGTCCATCAGCGCTGAAGGGTCGTAGTACCCCCCAAACCCAAACATTCGCGGGGGTCCCTTCTGCAGGAAAAAAGCGCTAGGTCTCCCACCGCCTCGACTTGTATGTTTGAATACCCACTTGCGCTGCGCACGACGTGCGTTCGCTCTCCGGGAAGGTCACCGGGTTTTCCACTGTCATGCCGGGATGAAAAAGATTTTCACAGATACGACTGTCCTCGTTATCGAGGACGATCCTGATCACGTCGGGTTGATCGAGGCGGTGATCTCCCGGGGCCTCAGGGGAGCCCGCATTCGGGTAGCTCTCCTTTGCGAGGGTGCTCGAAGCTATCTCCGTGGGGAGTGGCCCCAATACGAGGATGACGGCCCAAACAACCCGGTCCCCGACTTGATCGTGATGGATATGTGGTTACCGGATGGGACCGGCTTCGATCTCCTCAGATGGATTGCAAAACACGGGCAACTCAAGAACATTCCCGTTGTCATGTTCTCAGCGTCGGACGATCCGGACCACGCCCAGCTGGCAAAGGAGCTCGGTGTCAGCCGATACCTCCAGAAACCCGCCCAGTTCGGCAAGTTGGTGGCGGTGATCAAAGAGGAGCTACAGGCTGTGGATGAGTGCAGCACCTCCGGCTCGATGAACGGTTCGGTAGCGCGCTGAGGGCATAACCGCCGAGGCCCTCCGGCCCGACTATTGCTCGCCGACCCGATTCGGGTTTCTGTTCGAATGAGGCGCGGCTCCCCACACCGTCGCCTGCACGCCATCACCGGACAGAGGGCGCCCCAGTACGATGACCGGCTCCGAGACGTCGACACCAGCCAACACCCACAAACCCCCGGCCTTCTACGTGGGCTCGGAGGTCGGGCGGCTGAGAAAGGTGTTGGTCCACCGGCCGGACCTGAGCCTTCAACGGCTCACGCCTTCGAACGTCCGGGAGCTGCTCTTCGACGGGGTGATGTGGGTGCGTAGGGCGCGGGAGCAACACGACGTGTTCGTCGACCACCTCCGGGACCGGGGCGTCGAAGTCTTCCTCCTGAGAGACCTCCTTTCGGAAACGCTCACCTCGGACGAAGAGGCGCGACAGGACGTCGTGGAGCACGTCGTCACGGAGCGGACTGTGGGGGCCTCCCTGCGTGATGAGATTCGGGCCTATCTCCTGGAGATGAGCCCAGACGACCTTGCGACTCACTTGATCGGCGGACTGGAATGGACCGAGATGGAGGGACTCGATCTCAGCCGCTCGCTGATGGCGCAGGCCGGCCCCGACACATCGTTCGTTCTTCCACCGCTTCCCAATTCGCTCTTCACGAGGGATTCGTCGTCGTGGATTTACAACGGCGTGACCCTGAATCCGATGTACTTCCCGGTGAGACGGTTGGAGACGGTGAACGTCGACCTGATCTACAGGAGTCATCCCATGTTCAAGGGTGCGGATTTCGAGATCTGGCACTCCAACGATCAGAGGAGTGGGGACCCAGTCGAGGATTTCGGACGGGCGTCCCTAGAGGGCGGGGACGTCATGCCGATTGGCAACGGTTGCGTGTTGCTGGGTATCAGCGAGCGTACCACCGCACGGATGGTCGAGCTCTTCGCAAGAAGGCTCTTCGAGGCGGGCGCCGTGGAACGCGTGATCGCGTGTGACATCGGCCGAGACCGGGCCCATATGCACCTCGACACCGTGGTCACGATGTTGGATGTGGATGCCGTGACCGTCTACCCACAGGTCGTGGATCGGATCGCAGCCTACAGCATTCGCCCCTCGGACCGGTCGGAAGGCGAGATGGAGATCACGCAGGAGAAGAGCTTCCTCGACGCGCTCAAGGACGCACTACAGGTGAACCAGTTGAGGGTCATAGGAACAGGGGGTGATGAGTTCCAGGCCCAACGTGAGCAGTGGGACGACGGGAACAACCTCCTGGCCGTCGAGCCCGGTGTAGTCGTGGCGTACTCAAGGAACGAGTATACGAACACCAAATTGCGTAAGGCGGGTATCGAGGTGATCACGATTGATGGGTCTGAGTTGGGCCGTGGGCGGGGCGGAGGGCACTGCATGACCTGCCCACTTCTGAGGGACCCGGTGTAGATGCATCGGTGCTCGCATGGCCGAGACACTTCTGCGACACCACACTCGGCAGAGAACTCGTAGGTAGGAGGCCGTGAATGACGGTGGATCTCGGGCGGCGGAGCTTCCTCAAGCTTGATGACTTCACACCGGATGAGATCCGGTACCTCCTGGACTTTGCGGCCAAGCTGAAAGCCGAAAAGGCGGAGGGTCGCGAACGCCCGCGCCTGGCCGGCAGGAACATCGCCTTGATCTTCGAGAAAACCTCCACCCGGACGAGGTGTGCCTTCGAGGTGGCGTCTTTCGATCAGGGCGGGCGTGTTACGTACCTGGGGCCGAGCAGCGGATCCCAGATCGGGCACAAGGAGTCGATCAAGGACACGGCCCGTGTGCTGGGCAGAATGTACGATGGGATCCAATATCGGGGATTCGGACAGCAGATCATCGAGGAGCTAGACGCATCAGCCGGTGTGCCGGTGTGGAATGGCCTGACCGACGAGTTTCACCCCACACAGGTGTTGGCCGATCTCCTCACGATGGAGGAGCACAGCCCTACGCCGCTCTCTGAGGTCTCTTTCTGCTATCTGGGAGACGCCCGGAACAACGTGGGCAACTCGCTGATGGTCGGGGGAGCCAAGATGGGAATGGATGTCCGGCTTGCGGCTCCGCAAGCGTGCTGGCCAGAGTCGGACCTCGTCGAACGGTGCCGGGCGATCATCGAAGCCACGGGCGGAGCGCTTACGCTGACGGAGAGCGTAGAGGAAGGCGTCCAGGGCGTGGACTTCCTCTACACGGACGTGTGGGTGTCGATGGGTGAGCCGGAATCGAAGTGGACGGAGCGGATCGACCTCCTGAGACCCTACCAGGTCAACTCGGATGTGATGGCCATGACCGGCGATCCGCCGGCAAAATTCCTGCACTGCCTGCCGGCCTTCCACGACAGGGGCACGCGAGTCGGGGAGGATATGTTCGAGAAGTTCGGGTTGGACGGAATGGAAGTGACCGACGAGGTGTTCGAATCCGAACATTCGATCGTGTTCGATCAAGCGGAAAACCGGGTGCACACCATCAAGGCGGTGATGGTGGCGACGCTCGGGGGCTAAGGGGCACCTCTATGCGCATCGTCGTGGCGCTCGGAGGGAATGCACTGCTGCGTAGGGGTGAACCTCCCACAGCGACGGTACAACGTAAGAACGTGCGGACCGCGGCCGAGGCGTTGGCGCCCATCGCAGATGGCCACCAGATCGTGATCACACACGGAAACGGTCCCCAAGTGGGTCTCCTGGCACTGCAAGCGGCAGCGTACGAAGACGTGCGCCCCTACCCCCTCGACGTCCTCGGTGCCGAGAGTGAAGGGATGATCGGGTATATGATCGAGCAAGAGCTGGGCAACCTGTTACCTGTCGAGCGGCCTTTCGCGACCATCCTCACGATGGTGGAGGTCGACCGTGACGACCCGGCGTTCCAGAATCCGACCAAGCCGATCGGCCCGGTATACACCGAGGACGAAGCACGAAAGCTGGTGAGGGACCATGGTTGGGCCATCGCACCCGACGGCGACGGCTGGCGGCGGGTGGTGCCGTCACCGCACCCCAAACGTGTCTTCGAAGTTCGACCTGTGCGCTGGCTCCTAGAGCACAACGTCATCGTAATCTGCTCGGGAGGCGGCGGAATTCCCACCGCCTATGATGATCAACGAAAACTGCATGGAGTGGAAGCGGTGATCGACAAGGACCGGGCCAGCGCGCTCCTGGCCGAGGAAGTGGGAGCGGATTGCCTCATCCTCGCCACCGACGTCGATGCAGTCTATCACGACTGGGGTACACCAGAGGAGCGGCGGATCGTACATGCGTCTCCCGACGATTTCCGCCACCAGGACTTCCCTGCCGGCTCGATGGGGCCTAAGGTCGAAGCGGCCTGTAACTTCGTTGAGAACACCGGAAGGAGGGCGACTATCGGCGCGCTCGAAGATATCCAAGGGATGGTGGCCGGCGAAGCCGGAACGGTGATCGAACCGTGACGGCCTTCCCTGGAGGGGTCCTCGCCAGGTGCTCGACCGCGAAACCCGAACGTACGAATCCTCGTCGGGAGGGGGGAGGGGAGGGCAATATCCCTCTCCTCCGGACTCCCGCCGGCCATCAGGGTGGCCGGTTTCACACAACCACGTAACGTTCGTATGGATGTGGAGATCATCATGGTGGTTCTCGCCACCTTCGTGGGCGGCGGGGCGATGGGGGCAACCGGCATGCTCCTTTGCCAGTGGGTCGTGAGGAAGATATCTCCGCCGCCGCAACACCGGTTGGACTCTGTGGATCCACGGGACGTCGAGGTGATGAAGGCGGACGTGGCCGACCTCGCCGTTCGACTCCACTCCGTAGATGCCCGGCTGGACTTCACGGAGCAGCTATTGGGCGGGGCGCTCTCAGGCGCCCGGCCTCCTGAACCCCTTCCTCCGCCGCAATTCCCCCCGGCGCAGGGCGGTGTTGGCCTCGAAACCTCGTCGGACGGGCAGGACGCTTCGCCGGACGCGGAAGACGCTTCGCCGGACAGGAAGGACGTTTCGCCCCACGGGGGCGAAGCTTCTCGCTGAACGTCCCTACGGTTGGACATCCCTCAGCCGCCGAGAATTGTTTCGCGCTCTCGAGCTACCCGGTCAGACCGTGCCCGCTTCGTGCATGATGGCCATGACGTTTCCCTCGGAGTCGTAGAAAGAGGCGATGGACAACTCGTAGTTGTCGGTCCGATGTACCACCTGCGGTGTCTCAATGAAATTCACTCCGTGGCTGAGGAGCGTCTGATAGGAAGCCTGAATGTCAGCCGCCCGAAAGTACAGCAGCGACGAGGATGGCCCTACGCCCTCCGGCCGACTCAGCATCAGCCGTATCCCGCCGAGGTCGAAGAACGCGAGCCCGGGCGCGTCGAATAGAAACGGAACGCCCAGCACATCACGGTAGAACGCCGTCGCCCGTTCTACGTCTTCGACGGTGACAGCAATCTGTCCCACTTCGGTCAATGCCGCGTTGGGGGGCTTCTGTTCGCCACCTGTCTGCTTCTCGTCCTCCGTCTTCGCCACGCTTTATTCTCCGGTTGACCGTTCGCTGAGCACAGTTACTAGAGCGGCTCATACTTCCTGAAGGCCACCCCCGGCAGACCGTCGGCTCGTCCACTGCTCGATGAGCTCCTGGATTGCGGCAACGCCCTCGGTGAGGGCCGCGGGGCCCGGCTGAAGAATAACCGACGATTTGATCTCGTAAACGTGGCCATCACGTACCGCCGGGACGTGCTCCCATCCCGGCCGCGCTACGACCTTTCCCGGACGGAACTTACGGCCGCACCAGGAACCAATGATGATATCCGGCGCCCTACGTACGACCTCCTGTGGATCCTCGATAATCCGGCCCTTCGCGAGGGAGGACTCAGACAACTCGGGAAAACAATCCTCCCCACCCGCGTAGCCCACCAACTCCGAAACCCAGCGGATGCCGGAAATCATGGGGTCACTCCACTCCTCGAAATAGATGCGGGGCCGGTCCGGGAAACTGAGGGCCCGCTCCTGGACCCTGGCGAGATTCGCAGCGAGCCGGACCGCGAGTTCCTCCCCTTTTTCGGAGCACCCCACCATCGAACCCAACACCCGGATCATCCGCAGGATGCCGTCCACGCTTCGGTGATTGAACACATGGACCTCCACCCCGTGGCCGATCAACTGCGCGGCGATGTCTGCCTGGATGTCCGAGAACCCCAGCACCAGGTCTGGGCGGAGACGAAGAATCTCGTCGATCTTGGCGCTCCTGAAAGCGGAAACTCTCGGCTTCTCGCGGCGGGCGCGAGGCGGCCGAACCGTGAATCCGGAGATCCCGACGATCCGCCAATCCTCACCGATGGTGTACAGCGTCTCTGTGGTTTCTTCGGTCAGACAGACGATCCGCTCGTACATAGCACGCTTCTGGATTCGGAATTGCGATTGCTTCGAGATCGGATATCGTACAATTATCCATGAACGACACCAACCTGATGTCGTCCGGGATAGCAAGTGAGGAGCACTAAGCGAGTGAGGAGCACCATGAGAACACAACCCGACATGGTACCGATGGCGACGCTGGCGGCGATGCTGGCACTCCTTACCCCAGGTGGCGCCCTAGACGGCCAGCAGTCCCTGGAGATGAGAGGGAGCGCCAACATCGAGGTAGTCGCTCACTTGCCGCTGGGCCCCAACGTCACCGATATCGAAATCGAGCAGGACCTGTCCCGTCCGTATGCCTACGTAGCCCGCAAGAACGGAGGGCTAGACGTCATCGACCTACACGATCCCGAAAATCCGACAGTACTGCATCGCTGGCGCATCGACGACATGGATTTACATGTGGGATCGGCGGGCACAGACATCAAGACCTTCCGGTGGGCCGATCGAAACTATGTGGTCCACGCGGTCCAATTTCGGCGGGCTGGTCCAAACTCCGATCTGGGCGCCATCATTTTCGACGTCACCGATCTTCCGGATGTGTCTACCTTCCGGGAAGTCGTGAGACTCCAGGGCCCGCAGGAACAGGGTGGATTCCACAACGTCTTCGCGTACCGGCATAGCAACGGCCGAGTGCTTCTCTTCGCAACGCGGGTTGCGCCTCACGCGAACGTCTACGACCTGGGTTACCTCGTCGAGGGACGACCGGATGCGCTCGTCGCCCAAATCCCACTCCCCCCCTCCGTGGCGGTCCCGGGAGAGAGCGCGTACCACGACTTCTACATCGGCTACCACGCCGACAGCGGACAGGATCGCTTCTACGGCGGCGGCACAGGCGGGTACTACGTCTATGACGTCACCGACCTCGAAAGTCCGGAGCTTCTCGTGAGCCTCACCGGCATCGATGGTGTGAGGAGGGGCCATACGTTTACGCCCTCCCCCGACGGCCGCTATGCCGTGACGGAGACCGAATACCGGTACGCTCCGCTACGCATATTCGACTTGAAGCCGGGGCTCGACGGAGTCACCAGAACTATCCGTAGGCCCATTTCGGCCTGGACGGCAGACTGGCGGAATCTTGTACACAACCACGAGGTGCGATGGCCCTACGTGTTCGTATCGGGCTACTTGGATGGCCTCCAGGTCTTCTCGCTGGTGGACCCCGAGCATCCGACTACGGTGGCATACTACGACACGTACCTGGCGTCTGGAGGGGACGACGTGATGATGGGAGCGTGGGGCATCGACGTCCGGAACGCGGACGGGCTGATCGTCCTATCGGATATGGTCACCGGCTTGTGGGCCTTCAGGATGGAGGACTTCCAGGGGTGGAACGGTCTCGACTGGGGCGTACCCAACATCTCGAGCGTCCAAGACTGGGAGAACGGGCCCCAGCATCAGGCCTTCAACCGCTAGAAGGCTGTTGGAACACCACACTAAAACCATTTTTACCACCGAGACACAACCGATACATAGGGAGTGAGCACGTGTCGCACAGGAGCGCCAACGAAGTTCCAGCTGAGCCGGTTCGCGCCGGCTCCGGTACCGTCCGACAAGTTCTGATCGGCCCGAACGAAGGGCCGAACTTCTCGATGCGGCGTTTCACCATGAAGCCCGGAGGAGGGATGCCGAAGCACACGAACACGGTGGAGCACGAGCAGTACGTGCTGGGTGGTGCCGCCCGCATCGGCCTCGGAGACGACGTGATCGAAGTCACTCAGGGTGACGTCATCTTTATTCCGGCCGGCGTACCGCACTCGTACGAATCCCTTGGCCCGGAAGCCTTCGAATTCCTGTGCGTGGTCCCCAACGGGCCGGATGAAATACGCATCGTGGATGCCGACTAGACCCCATGGAGACCATCGGATGGCTTTCGATTCTCCCACCCGTGGTGGCCATCGCATTGGCCATCAAGACTCGTGAGGTCTACATCTCGCTGGCCATCTTCGTCTGGTTGGGCTGGACCATCATGAACTCGTGGAATCCAGTCGTGGGATTGGTCGACGGTGTAAACACGTTCCTGGCCGCAATCACTAGCCCCGGCAACGCCAGAACGCTCGTCTTCTCCGCGCTGATCGGTGGGATCATCACCCTGACGCAAGCCTCGGGCGGCATGGAGGGGTTTATCAACTGGGTCGAGCGAAAGCGGTTGGGCCAAAATCGCCGCACCGTACGGCTGCTCGCCATCGGTACCAGCATGTCTCTATTTCTGGAATCGAACTTCGGACTGCTGGTGGCGGGTTCCGTCTCGCGGCCACTCTTCGATCGGGCCAAGATCTCTCGCGAAAAATTGAGCTATATCCTCGACGCAACGTGTGCACCCAAGCAGCTTCTCATCCCGATCAACGCCTGGGGGGCCTACATCGTGACGCTCCTCGTAGCGCAGAACGTTGCCGAGCCGAATCGTGTGCTCCTCTCGGCCCTCACGCTGAATTTTTACGCGATCCTCTCCATAATTCTGGTCGTGTTCGTGGCTCTTACCGACTGGAATATCGGACCCATGAGGGAAGCCGAGCGCCGAATCCGGGAAGAGGGCAAGCTACTCCGTGACGGCGCCGAGCCCATGATGTCTTCGGATGTTTCCATGTTGGCAGCGAAGGAGGGTGTACCGCACAGGGCGATCAACATGCTGCTCCCGGTAATCGCCATGGTCGCCACCGTGCCGATGGTTCTATGGATCACCGGAAACGGGGAAATGCTACAGGGTAGTGGCTCAGACGCCGTGCTCTGGGGCGTGATCGTCGGGATTCTGCTCGCATCCGTCATGTACCGGGCCCAGGGGATCATGACGTTTCGGGAGGTGACCAACTACACGATCAAGGGAATTCAGGGACTCACGCCCGTCGTGATCGTGCTCGCGTTGGCGTTTTCGATCGCCGGAACGCAACAAGCCCTGGGCACAGGCGTGTGGCTGGCTCAGGTGGCGCAGGAGGGCGTGAACCCGGGCTTCGTGCCGGCCATCATTTTCGTGCTCGCATGTATCATGGCCTTCTCGACGGGAACGTCGTGGGGCACCTTCGCGATCATGATTCCGATCGTCGTCCCCATGGCGGAGCTGCTGGATCTACACCTCGGGCTCACGCTTGCAGCAGGTCTGGGCGGCGGGATTTTCGGGGATCACTGTTCGCCGATCTCCGACAGCACGATCGTGGCGTCCATGGCTTCTGCCACCGACCATATCGACCATGTTCGTACGCAGCTTCCGTACGCGCTCCTGGCCGCTTCAGGCGCCCTAGTGCTGTTCCTGGGTGTGGGCTTCATACTGTAGCCCCACGGGCTCGGTCCTGTTCGCGTCCTGTTCGCGACCCTCGGCATCCTTCAACAGCCTTCTACCGGCCCTCTAGAAAGATCAGCCCTCCACCACGTCCACCTGAGAAGACGTCCAGGTCGCCATCACCATCGATGTCCACCAGGGACGGTGTAGAGTAGTTGGGGAGCGGCACCACGAAGGTCGAATCCAGGACAAAGAAGGGATCGGCGTCCGCCGTGGAACCCACTCTTCGGTAAAGAAGCACGCCACCCACTTCGCGGCCGAGTAGCAGGTCCTCGTCACCGTCCCCGTCGACATCCGCGAACGCCGGAAAACTCCTCCG
>Ga0114996_10003061_pt1 | contig 21064 bp, 17 predicted proteins | sample ArcticOcean_MG_C_4_FD_87039 | JGI IMG/M metagenome (GOLD analysis project Ga0114996, IMG submission 87039) | Marine microbial communities from western Arctic Ocean - ArcticOcean_MG_CB4_134 | ecosystem: Environmental > Aquatic > Marine > Oceanic | place: Arctic Ocean: Canada Basin | collected... | reverse complement strand
TGAGCTGGAGGCGCCCGGCGTCTACGTTGGAGTAGACCGTCGATGTCCACAGATCTGTCAGGCTACCGGAGGCCGCGAGCAGAGTGAGCAGCCCCAGCAGCCCCGTGGCGCCCCAGAGCACCCGCATTACGCTCTGCCAGCCCAGGTCGTCGTCCTCCTGGGCGGCGCGCAGAAGTCGGTCCACACCGAGTGCCGCCAGTGTCGCTGTACCGAAGCCGAACAGGAACATGACTTGCGATGGTGCCCTGAAGAGCGAGATGCCCGGCACGAACGTGTAGAAGAGCCGCCAAATGGGCGTGTGCATCCCTAGGGCGAAGAGGAATGCGAGTCCTGCTAGGCCCGTGAAGAACCAGCGAAGTCCTGACCGGGCGCCGCCAGCGAACGAGACTGCCGCGAGCAGGAGCAGCACCAGGCCCGCGTATTCGTGGTTGTCCTTGAAGAGGTTCCGGCCCCAGTACGTGCTCTGTGCCCAGGCCGCTGACCCTCCTGCGTTGTTCCCGGCAAATTCGGGGACGATCATCGCCATCGCTTCTTCGGGATGCAGCGACCACGAGCTCGACCACGCGATCCCAGTCTCGCTCGCGGCGGCGCGAGAGGTCTGAATGCGCCGCGAGGAGTTGGTCACATAGTCGAAGGCGGGAAAGAACTGAAAGCCGGCGATGCCAGCCCCAGTCAGCGAGGCGGCCAAGAAGAGCGCGAACCTTAGGCCGGCCGTTCTCGGCCCAGCCCTGGGTCGTGTGGGTACAGGTGCCGGTCCTTCGTCTTCCGACTCTCCATCCCCGACGCCTGCACGTGCGATCTGTATTGCTCGGAAGATTGCGTACAGGCCCACTGCTGCAAACAGGAAGTACGCCATCTGGAAATGGGTCGTCGATATGACCAAGCCAATGATGAGCGCCATGGAGGAGAACGCCGCAACTCGTGGAGCGACGAAGTGACGTTCGACCGCCCAGAAGAGCAGCGGTGTGAGGGCCGTGACGAACATCTTCCCGTCGTGACCGGGGTGCACGAGGCTCACGAAGAACGGCGCGAGCATGTAGCCCACCCCCGCGACGAGGGCAGCCGGTCGAGACGTGCCGATCGAACGTGCCCAACCAAACATGAAGAAGCCGGCCGCAGCCACGTGGATGACCAGCTTCCAGCCTAGGGCGCGGAACGGCTCCATGACCAGAAGCAGGAATAGCGAAGGCGGATAGAATGAGTCGCCTGCAGAGAGCGCCTCGAGAAACGGCGTGCCTCCAAGAATATCCGGAGCCCATCGCGGGATTGTACCGAAGGTATGGATCGATTCGGCGTAGAGCTCTCTTACCACGTAGCCCATCCCGCTCAGCGTGTCCCCACCGAAGATCATCTGACCGCCGAATACGAACTCGCGGAAGAGCAGCAGTGTCAGGCCAAGGAAAAGCGTAGGTGGTAGCCATTTGGGGACGGAGGGCATCTCTGCTTGCGTTCCAAGCGAGCTCGGCGGCCGTCGGCTGCCGTCGCTACTGTCTCGATCCCTGCGTCGTTTCTTGGCCATCCCTTCCCTCTTACGCTTCGTGGCGGCGCGCCACGAGCTCCTCGTAGATCTCAAGATGACGGTCGGCGAGGCGAGCGTTGCTCCACTGGCCGACGACTTGCTTGCGCGCTTCGGCGCCGAGAGCACGCAACTGACCACCCCGTAGCATCTCGACTACCTTCGCCGCGAGTGCCGCCGGGTTCGCGGGCTCGAAAAGCCCCCCTACTGCGTCATTCACAATCTCGGGCAGTCCGCCGACGCGCGAAGCCGCCACCGGCAGTTCGCACGACATCGCCTCGAGTGCCGCGACGGAGGTCGCTTCCATGAGCGACGGGAAGATGGCCAGGTCGCCCGATGACAGCAGTCCGGGCATTTCTTGGTTCGGCCGCCTACCCAGGAAGTTCAAGCGATCAGAGACACCTAGCTCAGCGCCCAGGGCCTCGAGCTTTTCTCTCTCTGGCCCATCTCCCACAAGGACCGCTTCTACTTCGATCTCAGCCGCGATAAGTGGCATGGCGCGCACGAAGTACTCGACGCCGTTCTTGTGAAAGAGCCTGCGCGGTACGATCAGTCGCGCGCGACCGTCAGGAGGTGCGGGTAGCGTCGGTTCGACCCGCTGGAAGAACGACGTTTCTACACCATTCGTGAGGGCCTCGACGCGCATGCCGGGTGCTATGCCCTCCCCTACCGCTGCGATTTCTCCACTGGCGGCGAGGTTGTGATCTGCAGATTCCAGAAAGCGTTTGAAGATCGGACGCCAAAACGACGACTCGGCTCGCTTGAGGAAGTGACTCGTGTGATATGTGGTGACGATCGGTGCCTGCGTCGCTCGCTGCGCTACCACGCAGGGAAGTACCGAAGCGATGTCCTGGGCGTGCAGGACATCCGCGGAGCGCGCCAGGGCCCCGAAGCGTGGCATGGAGCAGAACGCATGGGCCGCCCAACCGGCTGTGTTGCGCGCGGGCATCCAGGTTCGCCACACACGAACGCCCGCCATGATTTCATGGGCGGGCAGGCCTGGCTGCGAGCGAGACGTCACCATGTCGACTCGGTGCCCGCGTTCGGCCATCGCTTTGCATAGATAATAGACGTGGCTTTCGAGGCCGCCGACTTCTGGGGGGAAGTAGACGCAGTGCATGAGGATGTTCACCCGTCCCAGTCCTCCGTGGAGCGCTCACGGCCCAGCAAGTCAGAAACCACGATATCCGCGATACGCTCTCCGGCGCGACCGTCCCCGTAGGGGTTCGTGGCAGGTACGTGTGTCGCAGATCGAGTGAGGGCGGCCCGACTACGCTCCAGGATCCGGTCTCGGTTCGTGCCGACCAGTTCGGCCACGCCCGCCTCGACGCCTTCCGGCCGCTCCGTGACCTCTCGCAGCACGAGAACCGGCACGCCGAACGCCGGAGCCTCTTCCTGGATACCGCCCGAGTCGGTCAGAACGAGAGCAGCCGACGAAAGCGCGGTGACTAGGTCCAGGTAGCCGACCGGGTCGATTAGATGGATGCGCTCATGGTCCGCGAGTAGTTCACGCGCGGGTGCAACGACGTTAGGGTTCGGATGTACCGGATACACGATCTCGATGTCGTCGATCTCGTCGGCGAGGGCGCGCACGGCGCTGAACACCTCCCGGATGGGTGCCCCGAAGGATTCACGCCGATGCGCGGTCAGCAGCACGAGCCGCCGCTCACCCTGGATCACCGAGCGCAGTACCTCGTTCTCGGTCGGTCTCTGCTGGTCGGCAACACTCATGAGCGCGTCGACGACCGTATTCCCGGTCACGTACACCTGCTCACTTGGCACGTTTTCGGTAAGCAGTAACTGCTTGGCGTACGCGGTTGGAGCGAAGTAGTAGTCGGAGACTACATCGGTGAGCCGCCGGAAGATTTCTTCGGGAAACGGAGCCCACTTGTCGTGGCTGCGCAGGCCGGCTTCGACGTGCCCGACCTTCACCCGCTCGAAGAAGCCAACCAGCGACCCGGTGAAAACGGTGGCGGTGTCGCCCTGCACGAGCAGCGCATCAGGTCTGAACTCTTGCACGACCCGGCGCAGGCCTTCGAGCGCTCCCTGAACCACGTCGTAGAGCGTCTGGCCCTCTTTCATGATGTGCAAGTCGTAGTCGGGCTCCAATCGGAACGCTTGCACGACCTGTTCGACTAGGTCTGTGTGTTGGCCTGTGAGCACCACTCGTGTCTCGACGTCGGCGCTGTGATCGCGGAGCGCCTCGACCACCGGGGCCATCTTGATCGCCTCCGGCCGAGTCCCCACGACGACGAGGACTCGGGAGTACTCCCTGTCCTGCTCAGTCAAGACAGTTGTTCCTTCCTAAGCGCGTCGATCTCGTCCCTCACCTGGGCGATCTGTTCCGAGACGAGCCCAAAGCCAACGAGCAGGAAACCGAGCGTTTCGAGCAGCATGACGAGATAGAGAAGCGGTCGATACCCCATCGGCGGGATGTAGGGGTCGAACCCTACCATGGGATGTACGAAGCGCAGGTAGACCGCTACTCCCGCTACGAGCAGCCCGAGAGAGGCAAAGAGTATCCCCGTCGCGCCGAAGAGCAGCAACGGCTTCCGCGAGAAGATCAGCAGGAAGCCCACAGAGACCAGGTCCATCAATCCGACTACGATCCGGAACGGGCCGGTGAACTTGGACTCTCCGGCGCGTCTGTCGTGCAACTCAATGTCGATCTCGGTCACCGTCGCACCGCGCGCGTGGGCGAGAACGACGAAGAAGCGGTGCCAGTCGTGGCGCAGCGTGAGCCCTTCGAGCACGCTGCGGTGGAACGCCTTCATCGAGTTGAGGTCGGAGACGGGCACGTCGAAGATCCGCCGCGAGAGTCGGTTGTAGACCGTGGAGATCCCCCTCTTATTGTAGGCGCCGATCTTCCGTCCGGTCACGATGTCGAATCCGTCCGCGAGCCTCTCGAGGAAGCGGGGAATCTCGTCCGGGGAGTGTTGCAAGTCCGCGTCGAAAAGCACGAGGTAACTCTTCTCAGTCGCAGCTGCGGCGGTGATCATCGCCTCAGTCTTGCCCCTGTTCATCTTGTGTCGGACCACCGTCAACGCTTCCCATCCGTCCGCCTCTTGGCGGGCGAGGGCGGCGGTGTCATCGGTGGAGCCGTCGTCGACGAGCACGACCTCGCCGTCGAGTCCGTGCCGCTCGAAGGCTTGCCTGAGCTCCCGTACGAGGTCTTTGATGACCGGGGCTTCATTGAATGCTGGCACCACTACGGCGAAGTCGTTCGTCATACTCGCTTACGCATGCGGGCCGGCATGATCTCCAACTGGTCTCGGTACTTGGCCACCGTGCGGCGGGCGATCTTCACGCCGTCGAGCATGAGCAGTTTCACGATCGCCTGATCTGTGAGCGGTTTGCCGGTGTCTTCGTCTGCCACGAGCGTCTTGATCTTGTCCCGGACGCCACGCGCCGAGATGTCTTCACCGCTGGTGGTCGAGAGGCCGCTCGAGAAGAAGTACTTGAGTGAGTACACCCCACGGGGCGTCTGCACGTACTTCTTGTTCGTCACCCGAGACACGGTGGACTCGTGCATTTCGATGTAGTCGGCGACCTCGCGCAACGTGAGCGGCTTGAGGTGCTGCACGCCTCGCTCGAAGAAGTCGCGCTGACGATCGACAATGAAGTTCATGACCTTGAGCATGGTCTGACGCCGCTGCTCGATCGCCTGAACCATCCACTGGGCCGAATTCAGCCGGCTGGAGATGAACTCCTTGTTTTTGCCCGTGAACTGCTTTTTGTCTTTGGCTATGTCTTTGTAGCTCTGCGAAATGCGCAGTCTGGGTAGACTCGTGTCGTTGGCGAAAACCATGTAGACGCCGTCGATCTCCTCCACGATGAGATCCGGAATCACATACTGCTCTGGTTCGGGAGAGTACTTGAGTCCCGGCTTGGGATCGAGATGACTGATCGCGTCGGCGGCGTCCTGAACCTCGATTGGCTCGACACCGAGCTCCCTGGCGAGTTCAGTCCAACGATGGCCGAGCAGCCCCTCGAAGTGGTCCCGCACGATCACATACGTGATCTCATCTTCTTCATCCCGCATCCGGAGTTGGATGAGGATCGACTCCTGCACGTCTCGCGCGGCGATGCCAGGCGGATCAAAGGCTTGGATCACCGTGAGCATCGCATCGGCTTCCTCGATGACGTATGGCGTGAAGAGCGCCTCGATCTGCTCGAACTCGGCGGTCCGCTCGGCCTCGTCTGTGATCGACTCCGCGGTCGCGATCGCGGTGGGTAGGACCTCCCCGAGCCAGCCGTTCACGCCGGTCACCGCCTCATCGAGCTCACACGCGAGCATTCCGTCATCGTTGATGTTACCGATGATCTCCTCACCCATCCGGAGCTCTCTCTCCGATAGCAAGAGCATGCGCAGTTGATCCTGCAGGTGATCATGAAGGTCGCGCGTATCTGCCGGCGTACGCTCGAAGTGTTCAGTATGCTCGGCCTGTGCCCGCCTACCCCCGACATCGAAGCCGTCTAGAAGGATTTCCTCCCAGTCGGCACCATCGTCATCCATTGTTTCGTCGCTGGTCTCGTCCTTGAGTTCGACTTCCTGATCAACCTCCGCCTCATCTAACTCCAGCATAGGGTTCTCTTCAACTTCCTGCTTCAGGTGCTGCTCGAGATCCAACATGGGCATGTAGAGCAGTTCCATCGCCTGATATAGGCGTGGGTTGATCCGCATCTCCTGCCGGAGATGCGCACCCTGGTGAAGTTTGAGGAACTGGCTCATCGGTGACCCTAAACCCCAGCCGGCGCTGGATACTGGGCCCGCATGCGCGCCGTGAGCGTCGGGCCGAGGTAAATCTCTGCAACTTCGTCGTTCCAGACCAACTCCGAGACGGTCCCACTCACTCGGATATGCCCTTCGTACATGATGTAGGCTCGATCCACGATCTCGAGTGTCTGCTCGACGTTGTGGTCCGAAATGATCACACCGATGTCACGGTCTTTCAGTCCGCGAACGATCTGCTGGATATCGTTGACTGCAATTGGGTCGATGCCCGCGAACGGCTCGTCCAGAAGCATGAACTTCGGCTGCTGCACCAAGGCTCGCGTAATCTCGAGCCTTCGGCGTTCACCTCCGGAGAGCGAATACGCCTTGCTTTTTCTGAGCTGCGAGAGGCCCAGTTCGCCCAGCAGCAGCTCGAGGCGCTCGTGCTGTTCTGACTTCGGCAGCTTCAGTGTTTCGAGGATCGCCAGCACGTTGTCTTCGACCGAGAGGCGTCGAAAGACCGACGGCTCTTGTGCCAAATAACCGATGCCGAGGCGCGCTCGGCGGTACATGGCGGTGCGCGTGAGGTCGTCGCCGTCGAGGTGTACCGTTCCCGAATGGGGTGCGATCAGCCCGACCATCATGTAGAAGGTCGTGGTCTTCCCTGCCCCATTCGGTCCAAGTAGCCCAACGATCTCCCCTTGGCGAACCGTCAGGTCGACTTCGTTCACGACCTTGCGGCGTCGGTAGATCTTGGTGAGGGCCTCGCCCGAGAGGCGACTCCCAGCGCCCGGATTCTCGGCGTCCGTCACGAGCCGCTCCATGGATTGAGTATTGCGGCTGACACCCGGATGTGGGGACGGCCACTTGGTTCGTTTGAGTCTCGCTGGCGCGAAGGCTCCTGCGGTAGGGTTCCTGAGCCTGGGCGCGCGCCACTGACTGCTGTCGTGTCGACGGCAACGGTGTCGACGGCGAGGGGTTGGGTCGAGGGGCTGTCGGCGGCACTGTCGGCGACGGCCAGCACCGGCTCAAGATGCAGGCCGCGCGTTTGGCCGATCACTTCCATGCGTTCCACCGCTCCCTCCGCCATGACGATCGTGATCTCGTCGCCCAGCACGTAATGCACGGCGGGTGCGTCCGTACCTGGGAGCGCGGTGGTGTCGGACGGGGGGAGGCGGTAGAGGGTTCTCGCCTCGACCCGAGCGACGATCCGGTCGATCCGATATTGCGAGTTGGTCGAGTCCGCTGCGGTAGCGGAGGAGGAGGCCGCGTCTACCGCCGCGAAGGTGACGATCACCGTGTCCCCCTCTAGCCAATCGTTGCGCGCGATTTCCGGTAACACCTCGACGTTTAAGGAGTCGCGCGCGCGGGACACGCTGCGTGCGGACCCTCCTGCGAAAATTCGCTCGAGCACCTCGCTTGGCGCGAGGACCTCGATGGAATCCGCAGTGAGTTCGAAGTCTTCCGCTAGGGCGATAGGGCGCGCAACTACGTCGTCGCCGTCGTCGGGCACTCCAACGGACGCGGGCGGAGCCCCTACGGCGATGAGTCGCTGCAACAGGTCTTCGAATAGGTAGATGCGGATTTCAGGTGACTTTAATTCCAGATCCTCGCCGGTGAGCACGGCTTCGTCCACGGCACGCAGTTCGTCAATGGCGTCCCCATTCATGCCGAGCGTGATGGTGCGACCCACGAGATCGTACGTCGGGCCGTCGACACGGGCGGATCCTTCGAGAAGGATCTGTCCGCGGGCCTGGTCATACTCTACCTCGTCCGCGAACGCATCCAGCGAATCACGCTGGATCTCTACCCTGCCCGTCGCTCGGAAATAGTCATCACCCTCAATGAAGATTCGGTCGCCATCCACGACGTACGGTGAGCCTGGCTCGGACGGGCCTGTAATCGTGGAGTCGGCCTCGACTGGCTCTGACTCAACTGCGTCTGGCTCGGCGCTGGGCGGCCTAGCCTCGGCGGGCTTCATTTGGAGGATCGCGTGGGGTCGGACACCGTCGGCCGCGGTCGTCACCGTCATCTGTGGCTCTTCACGGAAGTCTGTAGCCCGCAGATACAAGAGGTCGCCGTTCTCGATCGTGAAGCCCTGGATCGTATCCTCGACGAAGACGTGACCGGAGGCTTGAAGGCGACCCTGCTCGGCGAAATAGCGAGCCTCATCGGCCCTCAACTCGCCGTTGGCGTCGATGAAGCGCACCGACCCCATCATGTGCTGGAGCCTCTGCGCGGAATACTCAACCGCGGAATCGGCCCAGATCTCGATCCCCTCTTGGCACAGCATGTGGGGGCCGCCCAGGTAGGTGATGGTGGCGCCGCCGGTGAGCGTGGTGAACACCATCGACCTGGTGGGTGCGACGAAGTCACAGTCCTCCTGCGCCTGGGTCCGTACGGGCATCAAGACGCAGGTCAGCAGGACGAAGGCTGCAACGGACCGACAAGACACTAGCGCCCTACCGCTCCACGGATGTTCTGGATTTGCACATTCCGGAACTCCATATCGGACCGGAACGACGAACCTCGTGTCACTCGTCCGTTGGCAAGCGTTTGTACGGTCGCCGAGTCGCTCCAGATTTCCTCCTGCTCGGGGTCGTAGACGATCTCCGCGCTCTCGATTCGGCGTCCGTCGGCGTGCACGATCAGCACGACGTCTCCCTGAGCCCACATGCGGTCGGTGTTTCGGTCCCATTCTCCGGCGGTTCCGGTGACCGTGGCTCGCTCGCCGCCGTTGTCGTCGTAGAAGACGATGCGCATCTGCCGCAGCTTCGCCTTTGCCGAGTCTGCGTACATAAAGGCGGTGTCGGCCTCTACCCTACCCTCGCGGATCCCACTCGAGGTCATGAAGCTGGACATCCCAAACACGATGTTGTCCGCACCCAGATCCAAGAGTTCGTGCGATGCCACCTCGCTGTTCGTGGACGCTTCGCATGCGGCCAAGCTCGCGAGCAGGGTGAGGGTCGCGAAGCGTAGCCTGCGCCCGGTTCTCGACGTGGCTTCACTCATCACACCGCTCCCGAGCGCATGAGATCATGGAGATGCACAATTCCCACGAGTTGGCCGGCGTCATCTTCAACAGGCAGAGCCATGATTCCGTGGGCCTCCATGCGGTGAACCGCTGCTGCTCCCAATTCTTCGGGCCGGGCGGTCTTTGGATTTCGAGTCATGATCTCTCCGATCGCGCGGTCCAAGAAGTCAGCGTCACGTTCCATGAGGCGGGTGAGATCGCCGGCCGTGAGCACACCCGTAACACGGCGGTCCTCGTCGACTACCGCTACGGTACCGCGCATTCCAGCCAGCGGCGCGATCGCTTCTTTCATCGTCGCGCTCTCACCGAGCAAAGGATATTCGTCTGATATCATGACATCTGCTACACGGACCGAGAGCTTGGTTCCCAATGTTCCACCGGGGTGCAAGGCCGCGAAGTCTTTCTGCTGAAAGCCTTTGAGTCGCAGCACGACCATCGCCAAAGCGTCACCCAGTGCCAGCGTCGCGGTGGTAGAGGAGGTCGGGGCCAGGTCCATGGGGCACGCCTCTTCGGCCACCGAACAGTCGAGAGTCACCGTGGCGTCATTCGCGAGCGGGGACTCGGGTCGTCCCGTGATCGCGATGAGGGGGACTCCGAAACGGACGAGATGTTCGGTCAGGCCCCCGAGTTCCGAGCCCTCACCCGACTTGGAAATCAGAATCGCGACGTCCCCGCGGCCCACGATCCCGAGATCGCCGTGCAGTGCCTCTACCGCATGCAGGAACGTCGCAGGCGTTCCCGTGGAAGTGAGCGTGGCAGCGATCTTTCGCGCGATATGCCCACTCTTACCGATGCCACATACAACGACCCGACCCGAGGCGTCCGAGACCATCCGGCACACGCGCACGAATTCCTCATCGAGGCGGTCCTCGAGCGCAGCCACACAGGCTGCCTCGATGCGCAGCACGCGCCGACCCTCATCGATCAGGGAAGCGGCCGAGTGTGTCACCGGCTCCGCTCCTCCACATAGTGCTCCACGACGTCGTCGAGTTCGCCTCGCGCCGTGAGCAGCGCATCGCAGAACTCCCGGGCGGCGCCGTGCCCCCCCTGCTTGCTCGTTTGCCAGTCGCAGATGTCTACCACGTGGGAGGTCGCGTTGGCGACAGCGACCTTGAGGCCGACGCGTCTCAGGACCGCGAGGTCGGGGATGTCGTCGGCGAGCATTGCTACTTCGTGCCACTCCACACCCTTCCGGCTGAGCAGATCCTCAACGATGCCGAGTTTGTGTGCGTTCGGGGCTTGGTGGCACTCCACCACGGTTAGTTCACGGGCCCTCATTGCCGTCGCCTCAGAAACTCGCCCCGACACGATCGCGACCTCGAGGCCGGACCACATGAGCATCCTCAGACCGACTCCGTCCTGGATGTCGAAGCGCTTCAGCTCGGTGGTTTCCCCGCGCGCATTCGCTCCGATATAGATGCCGGCATCGGAGAGCACGCCGTCCACGTCGAAGATCACAAGCCTGATTTTCGCGGCGATCTCCGCGTCGATCGGTGGTGGGCTGTCGCTCATGACAGTGCCGTCCGAATCGCCACGACGTCCTTCAACAGGTCGTGCATGCGCTCGAGTGGCAACATGTTCGATCCGTCGGACGGTGCGTCTCGAGGGCTCGGGTGGGTCTCAAGAAACAGACCGTCACAACCTGCTGCGACTGCCGCGCGTACGAGTGCCGGGATGTGCTCCGGGTCTCCACCGCTCGAGCCGCCGGCAGTGCCTGGCCGCTGCACCGAGTGGGTGCCATCGAAGATCACGGGCGCGTCGGTCGCAGCACGCGCGGCCGCGAAGGAGCGCATGTCGACGACCAGATCGCCGTATCCGAAGAACGTGCCCCTTTCAGTGACTGCGACATCCGTCGCTCCAGCGCCGCGCAGTTTCTCGACCGCGCCTGCCATATCGTCCGGAGACATCCATTGGCCTTTCTTTACGTTCACGGGCTTGCCCGTGGCACCGGCGGCCAGCAAGAGGTCCGTCTGACGACACAGAAACGCGGGGATCTGCAGCACGTCGACGATCGGTGCCACCCTCTCGGCTTGCTGCGGTTCGTGAATGTCCGTGAGCAGCGGGAGGCCGGTTTCTTCTTTCAGGGTGGCAAGCCGTTGCAGGCCGTCTGCGAGCCCGGGCCCCCGTGCGGAGTCCATCCGGGACCGGTTCGCTTTGTCGAACGAAGCCTTGAAGATGACCGGTAGTGCGAACGTCTCACTCAAACGCTTAACGGCGTGCGCGATCTCGAGGTTCAGCTCGTCATTCTCGAGCACACAGGGGCCCGTGATGAGCGTGAATCGCTCGAACATGTCATGGCCCTCTATACCCCGACCGGCTCCTCAACCGGAGCGACGCTCTTTCTTTCAGCGTACTGGGCCGCTGCTTCGATGAACGAAGAGAAGAGTGGGTGCGGTCGGGTCGGTCGGCTCTTCAGTTCGGGGTGGAATTGTGCTGCGAGGAACCATGGATGATCACTGAGCTCGATCATCTCCACGAGGCTGCCGTCGGGGGATAACCCACTGAGCGTCATGCCATTCTCAATGAGCAATTCCCGATACTCGTTGTTCACCTCGAAGCGGTGTCGATGACGCTCAGAGATCTCTGGAGTATCGTAGATCTCATGAGCGCGGGTTCCCTCACCGAGAGCACACGGGTAGGCCCCGAGCCGCATGGTGCCGCCCTTGGTGGTGACCTGGAGCTGGGAGTCGAGCAGACAGATCACCGGATCGGACGATGTCTCCGCGAACTCAGAGGAATGGGACTCCTCGAGTCCGCAGACATTGCGCGCGAACTCGATTACGGCCGTCTGGAGACCCAGGCAGATACCGAAGAACGGCATCTCGTTCTCTCGAGCCCAACGGATGGCACTCAGCATGCCCTCGACGCCGCGAGGCCCAAAGCCACCGGGAATGAGCAGTCCGTCGAACTCCTTGAGTCTCTCGCGGCTCTCCCCTTCGGCGAAGTACTCTGACGAGAGCCACTCGACATCGGTTTTGACATCGTTTGCGATGCCTCCGTGGATCAGCGACTCCTGGATCGACTTGTAGGAGTCGACCAAGGCGGTGTACTTGCCGACTACCGCGATGCGCGCCTTACCGGATGACGGATTCTTCACACGATTCACCATCGCGGTCCAGTTGGTGAGGTCCGGCTGAGGCAGATCGATACCGAGTCGCTTCAGGATCACGTCGTCGAGGTTCTGAGCCTTGAGAGAGAGCGGGACCTCATAGATGGTCTCCACATCACGCGCCTCGATCACGCCATCGAGTTCGACGTTGGTAAAGAGCGCGATCTTCTTCCGGATTTCCTCGGAGAGCGGGTGCTCCGTCCGACACACGAGCACTTGGGGCTGGATCCCGATCTGCATCAGGTCGCGAACGGAGTGCTGGGTTGGCTTCGTCTTCAGCTCCCCAGCCGCGGTGATGTAGGGCACCAACGTCAGGTGTACGAAGATGGCGTTCTCACGACCCACATCCGCACGGAATTGACGAATCGCTTCCAGGAAGGGGAGTGACTCGATATCACCGACGGTGCCGCCGATCTCGGTGATCACGACGTCGTTCTCCGCAGAGAGCCGGCTGATGGCGCCCTTGATCTCATCCGTGATGTGTGGGATGACCTGCACGGTGGAACCGAGGTAGTCGCCACGCCGCTCCTTCGCGATCACCGTCTGATAGATACGGCCGGTCGTGATGTTGTTGGCCTGGGAGAGCGACTGATCGATGAAGCGCTCGTAGTGCCCGAGATCTAGATCGGTCTCGGCACCGTCATCGGTGACGAAGACCTCTCCATGTTGGAACGGTGACAGGGTTCCAGGATCGACGTTGATGTAGGGGTCGAACTTCTGCAGTGTCACCCTCAAGCCGCGCAGTTTGAGCAGCCTCCCTATGGATGCGGCCGCGATGCCTTTGCCCAGCGAGGAGACGACTCCGCCGGTGACGAAGATGTACTTCGTGGGTGTCTCGTGCTTGTCGGTCATGGATTCCGTCATGCGAAAGTGGTGGTTCCTTGCTCGCTCAGCTTCTCTTCCATGCGAAGAACGTCCGCAGGTGTATCAACGCCTGGGTCCGCCGCACCCACGATGGCGACCCCGATCCTCAGTCCTGCTTCTAGCGGTCTCAACTGCTCCAACAACTCCAGGCGCTCGAGCTGCGACGGGGCGTGGGCTACCCAGTCGTGCAGCGCGGCGCGCGTATAAGCGTAGATCCCGATGTGACGCAGGAACGGCTCGCGCTCCAGCTCCTCCCCGACGGGCTTCTCGTCCCGTTTGTACGGGATCGGCGCGCGCGAGAAGTAAAGCGCTCGACCGCTTGCGGCACGAGCGACTTTGACCACGGAGGAGTCCGTGCGTGCTACGTCCGTGTTAAGCGGTGTTGCGCAGGTCCCAACGTCCCAACGGTCCTCGCGAACGAGGTCGATCGCGGCCCTGACGTGCGCTTCCTTCAGCAGTGGCTCGTCGCCCTGCACGTTGGCGATGAATTCGAAATCCCGGTACTCGCTTCGGTCGGCTACTTCGGCGACTCGATCGGTCCCCGACGGGTGGTCGGGCGACGTCATCTCGACAGGGGCTCCCAGCGCCCGGCAGATCTCGGCCACTTCATCGGAGTCGGTCGCAACCACCGCTCGATCGAGTACCGACATGGCCTCAACGCGACGCCAGACCCATTCGATCAGGGGTCTTCCGAGCAGAGGGTAGAGTGGCTTGTTGGGGAGTCGCGACGACGCGAGTCGGGCCGGCACGATGCCGAGAACCTGGCCGCTCAAGGGGCTTTTCCGGGGCCAGAAGGGCGCGATAGGGATGCAAAATTCACGCCAGGAAAGTTACCGGTGGCTAGGGGGGAGGGTCAAGCGAGCGGGGCAGTGACCTTGCCCAGTCCGGTCCTAGAACGCCAGGGCGGACTTCCGAACGGTCACCTTCCTAATAGCGCGAGAAAGTTCTCGCCTAAAGCGCGAGAAAGTTCTCGAGCAAGCGCTCCCCGTGTTCGCTGAAGAAGGACTCCGGATGGAACTGCACGCCCCAAAGTGGCAGGTCCCGGTGGCGCACCGCTTGGACCTCACCTTCGTCGGCCGGGTCGGTGCTCCAGGCCACGGGGGTCAACGCCTCCGGAAGCACAGAGGAATCGGTCACTAGAGAGTGATACCGAGCCACATCGAACGGCGACGGTATTCCCGCAAAGAGTTCACCGCCTTCGTGTCGCAGGGGCCCCGTCTTTCCGTGCATGATGCGGCTTGCTCTAACGGTGCTGCCACCGAATGCCTCACCTAGCGACTGGTGACCCAGGCAGACGCCGAGCATGGGAATGCCCTGCCCCCCCAAGATCCGGAAGGCGTCGATGCTCACGCCGGCCTCTGCAGGCGTGCAGGGTCCAGGCGAGACGACGACCCGGTCCGGCTGCATCTCAGCGAGCTGCTCGATCCCTTTTTCGTCGTTACGCACGACGACGGGGTCCGCGCCCAGCGCTCCGAGCAACTGGACGAGGTTGAACGTGAAGGAGTCGTAGTTATCGATGACGAGCAGCATCGCGAGAATGTACTCATCTCTCTTGAGGCGAAAAGGCCTGCGCGGCCGGAAGAACCCACGGATCGTCTGGAAGAAGCAACGGACCTGACGCGTATTGGGCGTGTAGGGCCATTTGCTTCAGTGATTCTTCGCGTTCTGTGCTCTAGTCGGGAGGAAGCGTGTACACGCGCTGCCTGGTCTGTGCCACGCCGTTCGAGGCCAACGAGCAATTGGAGTATTTGCCCAACGCACAGCGTGTGGCGTATGACCCCGGACGTGGACGGCTGTGGGCGATCTGCTCTACCTGCAAGCGCTGGTCGTTGACCCCGATCGAGGACCGATGGGAGGCTCTCGACGAGCTGGAGAAGTTGACCACCGACAAGGCTCGCCTTCTCTCGCAGACCGATAACATTTCCCTGCTCAAGGCCGGTCCGCTCGAGATTGTGCGGGTCGGGAAAGCCGAGCTCACTGAAGAGGCCTGGTGGCGATACGGACGGGAGCTGGCCTCGCGTCGCCAGAACTACAAAAAGATTTCGCTCGCCGGCACTGCGGCCGCTGGCGCGGTCGTACTCGGTGGGTGGGTGACGGGTGGCATGACGTTGCTAGGCATGTGGTTCATCATGGGGCACGCCCCCGACTCCGTTGCCGATGCCGCGCGTTGGCTCCGTTTCGGGGGCGCGGCTTGGCGTGGCGCGCGCGAGTGCCAGTCGTGCGGATACACGTTCACCCAAGTTCCGTACGGAGACCGGGGGAGCCTGGGCATCTTTCCTGGAGGTGAGGCTGGGAGTATCGAGGTCGTCTGCAGATGCCCGGTGTGTGGCGAGTATAAGGATGGTGGCCTACACCTGCAGGGCGCTGACGCTGACCGTACGCTCCGTCGTGTTCTCGCCTACCACCACTTCGCGGGTGCGTCCGAGCGGCGGGTCGTTTCAGCGGCCAAGCTCATCCAGGAGGCGGGGTCGCCGCAGGACCTGACCCGTATTGTGGTGAAGGACGGCCGCAGGATCGGCGACCTTCAGCGCACGGGAGCGATCGCGCTTGAGATTGCGGCGAACGAGGCCGCCGAGGCGCAGCTGCTCGAACTCGAGCTCGCACAGCTCGAAATGCATTGGAAGCAAGAAGAGGAGCTGGCGGCGATCATAGATGGCGAGTTGACGCCCCTGCTCCTCGTCGAAAACCTGCGACGAAAGGTCACGGGGCGCAGCTAGTGCTGTGTTGCCGAATGGCAGCAGACTTCAGCAACACAGCACCTAGTCATCCGGCGGGCTCCATCTTCCAAAAGATGATGCCGCCTGCCTGCTGACCGACTGCGGCGGACCCCATCATCTCGAAGCTCTCTAGGTCGTACACGTCGACCTTGCCCGGTTCGGCGCCCTTGCCCTCAACGCTGACGAAGGCGTAGCGGGAGTCCGGTGTCAGTGCCACGCCGTGCGTGACCGTCGTCGACGACGGCACGATCGCAAGACTCACTCCGGTGGCCGCGTCGAAGAACTGAACTTGGCCAGCGCTCTTCAAGGACGAGACGAGGATCCGCCCGTCGGCTGTGATGCCGAGGTTGTAGGGGCCCGGCCCCGTCGAGAACTTCCGCTCGAGGGTCCAGCTCTCTCGATCCAGCACTAGGATCTCATTTCCCTTGTTGCAGGCGATGAAGACGGACTTTCCGTCCGGAGTTGGCTGCGCCCACGTAGGAGAGCACGTCGGCGGCGGAGGCACGCTGCGCGACGAGCGGCCCTGCGAGGCTACAGTCATTCCGCGAGCCCCTGTGACCACCTCGCCCACCTCGTAGTCCGTCAACGCCATCTCTTTTCCCGTCGCCACTGAGAATCGGCGAGAGACCTCAAAGGTGCGAGTGTCGATCTCGACGAGCTGGTCGTCCCTCATGCAATTCGTGTAGAGAAAGAGTCCGTCTGGTGCCATGCGCAGGCCGTGCGGCATCGTGCACGTCGCGATCTGATCGACCTCCACGAGATCGGGCGTGTAAACGACCGACACGGTCGACGGCACCAGTTCACCGTGCAGATTGAAATTCACGATGAAGGCGTACAACCCGTCGGGCGTGAGGTCGAGCGTGGACGGGAAGTTCCCGAGCAGAATCGGCGCGGCTACCAGCGTGTCCGGACCGGCGTCGAACTTCCACAGCTTGCCGTCGGGGATGCCGTGAGCCGTCGTCATGTACAGGTACTGCCCGTCCGGCGACACGTTGAGTCCGTGCGGCCCCTCGGTTTCGATCGCCATCTCCCCGACCGGCGTCGTCTGGTCCACGCTGACTCCGTCGGGTCCCAGGCGAATGCGATGGATCAGGTCAGCTGACTCCGCGCCCACGTATGCGTAGTAGACGGCGTCAGCGCCGACGCTCGCGGGCAGTGAGCCCGCAGCGGAAGAACTTCCGTACGATCCGCCACAGGCTGTCAAGATCGCGGTCGTGAAAACTGCTAGAGTGGCTCTCATGGTCATTGATCGTTGGACGGTCGGACGGTCATTAGCCAGGTGCGGGCGCATGGTCATCGATCGTCGGTTGCATGGTCTATCGATCGTCGCTTGCATCTTCATCAATCAAACGGTCACTGGGACCGCCATCAATCTAGGGTCGGTCGGTTGCTGACTTCCACGCCCCCAGACAAGTTGACACCTCAGCGGTGGGATGGGCTGTGGGGGGACAGAAGCTGATGAGTCGTAGTCATAGGGTGAATAGGCCGAACTGATAGGTCCTTTACAAGGGAGCGACAGCCGGATGAGACGTTTTTCTGAGTTCTTCATGTGCTTGGCACTCGTGGTGAGCGCCGCACCGCTGGCGGCGCAGGCCGACCTCGAGGCCGGGCTTCGAGTCTCGCGAATCACCACCGATCCCGCCGAGGTCTCACTCGAAGCCGGATCGGAGGCTTCGATTTCGATCGTGGCGCGCGATGCTGACGGGAATCCGGTAGAGGCTTCGCTCCGCGTCCGCGGCAGCAGCGGCCTCAATCACAGTGACGGGACGCTGAGCGCAGCGGCCGGTGGCGACTACCAATTGATCGTTTCCGTGGTGCTGCCTCCCGACGCTTCAGCGGCTCCCGCGACCCTCTCCGTCCCAGTACATGTGAGCTGGCCGTCTGTGAGCACGGTCGACGTGGAGAACCCGAGCGAGAAGCGCTTATACGCCGGCACGACGATCCGCTTCGGTGCCGCGGCGTTCTTCGCCAGCGGCGCTTCCCGTCCGGAAACGACGTTCGCCTGGAGCTCCTCGGACGAATCGGTGGCGACGGTCGATGCCTGGGGTGCTGTGACCGCCCACTCGGCCGGTTCGGTCACGATCAGCGCGGAGTTCGAAGGCGCGCGTGGGACGGCGGAGCTCTATATCCCAGACTTGGCCGCTACCAGCCTCGAGATCCGCGGCGGTCCTGACCAGGTCCGTCAGGGTGATGTCCTGACGTTCGAAGCCGTGGCGATGGGTGGTAGCCAAGCGATCCGGGACATCCCCGTGACCTGGTCTCTGTTCTTCGAACCTGATGACACGATCAACGCGCCCGGAGCAGCCGGGATCATCCAGGACGGCAAGTTCGTCGGAGAGGTGCCGGGCCAATACACGGTCCTGGCCTCAGCCGGTGATCTGGTCGCTCGCCGGAAGATCGACGTTCGTGCCCGCGAAGCTGTCCAGGACATTGAGCTCTTGGGACGTGGTGGCGTAACCGATCAGCGCACGTCGGACCTTTGGATCTACGAAGGGATGGACGGTCGCGACTACGCCCTCACCGGCACGTGGAGCGCCGATGGGTGGGCGTTCTTCTGGGACGTCACCAACCCGGGCGCGATCACCAAGATGGACTCCATCCAGGTGGATGCGCGCACCGTCAACGATGTGAAGGTGGCGCCCAACGCCCGCTATGCGGCGCTCTCGAGAGAAGGCACCTCGACCCGTCGTGACGGCCCCGTGCTCGTGGATTTGGCGGACCCTCAGAACCCGGTCATCGCCGGTTACATCGACGATCCCCACATCACGGGTGGCGTGCACAACATGTTCGCCACGGATGACTACCTGTTCGCGCTGGCCAACGGCGACAAGTACGTGATCTTCGATGTTACGGATCTGGCCAATCCAAAATTTGTCAGCGAGTACAACCACCCAGACAGCCGAGTGCACGATGTGTGGGTGCATGACGGCATCGCTTACTCCTCGGAGTGGGAAACAGGGGTCGTCGTGGTGGACGTAGGGAACGGAAAGTGGGGCGGCTCGATCGAGAACCCTACGTTCGTAACGAACGTGCCCTACCCCGTCGGCCGGACCCACGCCGCGTTCCCGTACTACTCCGAATCAGCCGAGAAATTCTATCTCTTCCTCGGCGACGAGATCATGGGCCGCGGCGAGCAGGCATGGCGCGGTACGGGTCTCAATACCGTGCCTCCCCAAGGTGGGACCCCGGTAGCGTTCAGCGGCTACATCCACGTCATCGACTTCACAGATCCGATGAACCCCAAAGACGTGGCGCGCTATGAAGTCAGCGAATTCGGCACCCACAACAGTTGGGTAGAAGACGACGTCCTGTACCAAGCCTACTACGACGGTGGCGTACGGATGGTAGACGTCTCCGGCGAACTCATGGGCAACCTAGCCACCCAAGGCCGCGAAATCGCCGTATTCAAACCCTTCGATCCCGACGGCTGGGCCGCCAACGTCAGCGTCGTATGGGGCGCCCAAAAATACAAAGGCAACGTCTTTTTCACCGACCTAGCCTCCGGCCTCTGGTCAGTAAAGCTGCTCCCAACCCAGCGCCCCGTCAGCTAAGGCCGAGCGAAGCGAACGAGGCTTCAGCAACATAAGAAGGGGTGGTCGCAAAAGCGACCACCCCTTTTATGCAGCGCTAAAACGAGTCGCCGCAGCCTCAGTCAGTCTCCGATGGCATCCCGGAAGGAAGACCCCCGCAGCGTCAGTCAGCCCCCAGTGCCCCCAAAAGCAGGAACGCCCTGGCGTTGCCGAGGCGGGCAGGCTCGAAGGAGTATTCGACGCGGCGTGACAGAAGCGAATGAACACCCGCCCGCCCCTCACGCCGCGTCGTTAAGCGAGCGGCTCCGTAGAGCCTGCCCGCCTCTGCGACGCCAGCCCTTAGAGCTTGCAACTCATATCCTCCGCACAGCACATCGGCGACTTGATCTTCCCGTCACCGTTCGGGCACTTCGATATCTGCACAACCCTGCCGTCGGCCGTGGTCAGCGTGTCGTTCTCCAACTCTGCGCCACAGGTGCCGCACATCATGTTTACGCTCATTCCACACTGATCGCAGGTATAGCTAGCCATTCGGAACTCACTAGTGTTGTGGGTGTCGTCTTGCAGCGTGTGTCTGGCGCCAAATACGGGTCCACATTAACCCACTCGGGCGTTGGGGTCACCTCCCTGCTATACTCTCCCCCATAATGGCGACCCTCCTTTGGATCCTCGGGCTGAGCCTCGGGATCTCATTCCCGTGTTCGATTCTGGAAGCGGTCTTCCTCTCCGTCACGCATGCGCACATCGCCGTCCTCAAAGAACGGGGAGAGTGGGCTGGCGAATGGCTCGAAAGTGTGCAGGACAACTTGGACGAGCCGATCGCGGCCATCCTGACGCTGAATACGCTCTCGCACACCGCTGGCGCGACGCTCGCCGGCGCGGCCGCACAGGAGCTGTGGGGTACCGTTTGGGTCTCGGCCTTCACCGTCGGCCTTACGTTTACGATCCTGGTCTTCTCCGAGATCGTGCCCAAGACCCTCGGCGCCACGCATTGGAAGCGACTCGCGAAACCCTCTGCGCACATCCTTCGTGCCATGGTGGTCGGAATGAAGCCGATCCTCATCCCGCTCGGTTGGGTGTCGGGTTGGATCACCCCGGACGACGGCGTGCCAAGGGTTAGTCGCGCTGAGCTCGAGGTGCTTGCCGAGATCGGCCTACGCGAGGGAACGCTGGACGAGGATGAGTGGAAGGTGATGAGCAGCGTCATACGGCTCGAGGAGGTTTCGGTCGGCGAGGTTATGACGCCGCGTACCGACATGAGCGCCGTGCCGCTCAAGGCCTCTGTCCCCGAAGCTCAGCAGGTCATGCTCGACACTGGGCATCTCCGGCTACCGGTGTACGAAGGCAGCCTCGACCAGATCGTCGGCGTGCTCGTTGCGCGTGACCTGTGGCGCGCGAACCAGGCCGGGGTGGAGTCAATTGCGGACGTCATGCGCCCGGTTCCGTTCGCTCCAGCATCGAAGCCTGTACAGGACTTGATTCCTGAGATGCGAGCTCAGCGGGTCAAGTTGGCCATCGTACTCGACGAATTCGGGGGCACCGCCGGGCTCGTCACGCTCGAGGATCTAATCGAGGAGATC
>Ga0114996_10003058_pt1 | contig 21076 bp, 24 predicted proteins | sample ArcticOcean_MG_C_4_FD_87039 | JGI IMG/M metagenome (GOLD analysis project Ga0114996, IMG submission 87039) | Marine microbial communities from western Arctic Ocean - ArcticOcean_MG_CB4_134 | ecosystem: Environmental > Aquatic > Marine > Oceanic | place: Arctic Ocean: Canada Basin | collected... | reverse complement strand
CACGCTCTCCGGCAGCTTCGGTGCCGTAGCCGGGCCTGCGACCGGTGGACTCATCGCGACCTTGTTCGAGCTACGCCACATCTTCCTGTTCGACTCAATCACCAAGTTCACGATTGTCCTCGTCGTACTCCTGTTGATCCGCGAATCTCGGCCTGCTGCAGTCCGCGTCGCACGGCAAGTCAACGACGCATCGGATGTACCCCGCATAAGCCTACGCACGTTCGCCAACAGGACCTTCCTCGCGCTCGGCGCAGCGACCGTTGCGGGAACCGTGCTACAGCAAGGCGTAACATTCTCGGTCCTACCGGTGCACGCCTTGGACAACGTGGGCATCTCCGCTGGCGCACTCGGCGGGCTCGTCAGCGTAGCCGCATTGCTAGGGATGCTTGTCGCGTATCCCAACGGCGTTGTCTCTGACCGCTACGGCCGCAAGTGGTCCCTGGCGCCAGGCCTGCTCCTGTTAGCGTTCGGCACCGTGCTGCTGGCAGTGAGCCCCACCTACGCCGCGCTCGTGCTAGCCATGGCCGCGTTCGGAATGGGCGAAGGCATGACCGTGGGCACGACTCAAGCCTTCGTGATGGACCTCGCGCCCGAACAAGGGCGAGGGACATTTCTTGGCCTCTGGTCCCTCGTCCGCAGCATAGCCTCGGTCGCCGTACCACTCGTCATCGGTGGGCTCTACGAAGCCGCAGGCCCACCTGCCGCGTTCCTAGCCGCCGGCACCTGGCTCGCGCTTAGCGCCACTCTCGTCATCGGTATCGCACGGGAGACGGCGGGCAGGCGACGCTAGTTCAGGTACCCCTCCGCCCGCCAGAATGCCTCCGCCGCCGGGTGCAGCGGAACGTCGATGGGCCCCTCGCGATTGTCGATGCACATCCGCTCCAGTGGCAGTGGACCAGTCCCTTCCCAGGGAATGTTCGCCTTGCGGGCAACCAACGCAGCGCAGATCGCGGTCACTTGGTCGTCAGGAACGTTGGCATTCGTGAAGATCGGGAAACCGGAGAAATCGACTGATTGGAAGTCCGCTGGCAGGTTCGGGAAGTCTGACCTCAGCACGGGCCCGCGCCGCAGGCCCAGCGGTTCAAGTCTCGCAATCGCGTCGTCCCCAATCGGCAGGAAACGCATGCCCATCGCAGCGCCCGGACCCACCCAGTGACGAACAGTCTCGTCGAATATCGCGTCAGCCTCGTCCTTCTCGATGTCGGGCAGTCTCGCGCCGGGCAAACGCCTGAAGTAGGACACTTCACCACCCCACGACACGATATCGTCGAGCGTGAAGCCGTATGCCTTGCAGATCTCATTGGCCACCAACGGCACGGAATTTCCCTCAGGCCCACGTAGAGACACGCGCAACGGGTACTTCTGCTTACGTATGTCGTCGAACGACGTCAGCCCCGTGCGTTCCGTCACGCCAAGAACAATCTGGTCGAACGACGGCAACACGGAAGATGATCCGCACCAGCAATGGCGCTGTGTACGGCCCGGTGCCACGGTAAGCCATGGACAACACCGCTGAAGGATTGATCATCGCAAGACCGCTCCGGCCCGCGGCCACCTCATCGATGCCATCCGGGCTGCCACTACCGAAAAGACCGAATCCAGTCTGGTCGAAATCTCGCTCGCGCAACTCGATGTGCGCCCGCAGGTAGGGCCACCCCTGGGTTCCGACAAGCTCAGCGGCGAGCTCAAGCGCTACACGGGATCGACTGAGAGCCGGAGGCGTGGGTGGGCCATAGGACTCCAACATGGCGTAGCTCCTTTCGCCGGCAAATACAAAGGGCGACACTCCGCGCCGCCCCTCTTGCATTCGAATCATTCCGGCCGCCCCTGCGTAGAGGCCATCGTTGGGCGGCCCCGTTGACAGGTGATTCCTGCTTGCACAGGAAGAAACCGTGTTCAAGCTATTCAACACGGTTTCTCAGCGGCTAACTGTTCGTAACGCGATAGGGGGTGCTGATAACAGCACCCCCTATGTATCGACTCAAACAAGACGGGCTTACACCGACGCGATAATACGCACGGCAATGATGAGAACCACTGTAATCAAAACCCCAGCGGTCAGGGTCCCACGTACGGTGTTTAATGGATTTTGCATAAAAACCTCCTCAGGTTTGGCTCAGCGTACGTCTAGCTCCACAAGCTTGGCAGGTGGCGTGCAGCGACCATGAAGAAGAGCATCGGGATCGACAACATGGTGTTGGTACGAGAAGCGAGCAACGCTGTCCTGCCCCACTTGGGTTGTTCCGCCGGGGCGGGCGTGCCGTTATCGATGGTGTCTTGAACGGCGGCAATAATCTTCTTTTGGTTAGGCCAAATAATGAACCAAACGTTGTAGGCCATGATGATACCGAGAATCCCACCTATCGCAACCGTCTGGAATCGCTCTGACTCGAAATAACCGCTCTCCGCGACGCCCGCTCCCACTATGTATGCCAGCCCAAAGAACAACGTGGCAGCGGCGGCCCACCGGAATATCAACAATGAAAATGGCAGTATGGTCACCTGGTATTGAGGCCGTGCTGAAGCCTCCATCTTCGGAAGCGCTATCGCTTGGATAAAGTTGTAGAAGTACAGCACTCCAATCCAAAGGATTCCCGAGAAGATGTGCGCAAGGCGGACCAGGTCTAAATAAATTTCACTCAGCATGTTCCCTCCCTAACTTACTCATGATTACACTACCGATACCCCATTGGAGTTACCGTACTTCAATGGTTCCCGTCATCCCAAAACCTTCGTGGCATGGGACAGCGCATATCAGCTTAAACGTACCTGCCTGCTCGAATGAGAACGTTTGCGATTGTGACACTGCTTCTCCCGGTACAACCCCGTTGATCCCAAGCGGCTGAACCGTGAAAGTGTGCACATCATCCTCGGAGGTCAGGCGAAGCTCAACCGTCTCTTGGAGTTCAAACAACAATCTCTCTGGTTCAAAGGCGCAGTTCTTGAGATTCATCTCAACCGTGCCGTTCACACTAGGCCGCACCGCCTGGAAACCTGCCCCGCCGCCGCCATCGCAACCTTGCGCGATAATAGTGCAACGAGGACGATGAGACCTACTCCAATCTTGTGCAGACGAGCCAACCTTAATCCTCCGGAGCGTATCTTACAAGGCCTAGGCGCCCCCAACCTCCGGCGCTAGCCCGCGATGAACTTCATGGATATCGAATTCACGCAGTGTCTAGCATTGGTCGCAGTGAAACCTTCGCCCAAGAAAACATGGCCCAGATGACCACCGCAGATGGCGCACTCGATCTCAATGCGGAAGCCATCAGGGTCTGCAAGCCGGCGCACAGCCCCCTCCATCTCTTGATCGAACGCAGGCCATCCGCAATGAGCGTCGAACTTATCCACCGATCGGTACAGCTCAGCGTCGCAGCGGCGACAAACGTACGTGCCCGTCTCGTAAAAATTGTCGTACTCACCGGCAAAGGGCCTTTCGGTACCCTTGGATTCGATAACCCCAGCCTCTGCCGGTGTGAGCGAGTTGTAGTTAACGTTCGTCATAATCGCGACCTCCCGAGTACTGGATCCCCAAAGCGACCTGCATTATCGCCGATGACACAGGTGGCGAGAACTAGGATGCCGGAGCGGTCGCAGGATACATACGTTGCCTCACCCAGATGGCCACCGGCAACAAGATTGACCCCACGACCAGCGTCCACGCTCCGGTGCCCCAATAGGGGTATTCAAGGTAGGGAAGGCTCACGCTCGTGTCCGCCGTATCGTAGGCAACAAGGATCAGCGAACCGGCACCCTGCCGCGCCCATCCATAGGCAGCATTGGCTTCTCCCGCTCCCTCTCCCACCGGCAATTTATCGAAAACACGGCTACCATCAGGGAGTTCAAAACCATAGCTGACTACCAACCCTACGGGAGTCTCCTCAACCACGATTAGGAATCCCTCCGCGATGCCCGCGTCTCCCGGGGTAGGAGTCTCTGGCCAGGTGACCGTCCGGACCACGACGATAAGGGTCATCACCACTACAGTCAGCAGCAGTGGCGCCCACCGAGCAAGCCATGGCGCGGCAGTAGCTTGGCCTCGTTCATCGAGGCTTACTGAATCTTCCGTCACTTTGCCCTCTTGTCGTTCTTGTCGTTCAGGCGGTCGCAAGATCGCAGGTTCGGCGCTAGCGACCACCCCTGCCCGCCAGCAAGCGGTCGCAGATTGCCGGGGTCGACGCCATATCTATCGCAGTCCAGGCAAGAGACAGCGCGCCGTCGTAGATCGCCTGCTCCGCAGCAGGCGTGATTGTCGCATCGGCAAACTCAGGCTGATGATTCACCGCAGGCAGGCAATCAATGCCCAGTGCCGGGTGGATTGACGGCAGGACCAACGAAACGTTCCCCATATCGGTCGACACAGGCGTCGCTGGCGAAGGGCCACCCGGCGCCGGGAACTTGCGTCCCAGCACCTCAGCGTTTGCCTGGTAGAACGCCGCCATGTCGATGTCGTCCTCCATGTGCGCGAATGGCTTATCGCCCCCCACGATCTCCAACGTTGCACCCGTGGCTAGCGCACCAGCCTCGAAACAACGCATCACCTTTTCATAAACGTCGCTCAAATCATCGAGCGTCCGAGCGCGCACCGCAAAGTCTGCCGACGTGTCAGCCGGGATGATGTTGAAAGCATCGCCGCCCTTGGTAACGATCCCATGGACGCGATCTGACTGGCGCAGATGTTGTCGCAGCAGACCGATCGAAGTCTGCGCGATCGTGATTGCATCGGCCGCGTTCACCCCCTTATCGGGGAAGCCTGCAGCGTGCGCCGCCTTGCCCGTGTAGTGCACCTCGAAGAACGACGCTGCAACGATCGGCCACATCGCCACATCCCACGGGGCGGGGTGGGCCATCATCGCCGCGTGGATTCCATCGAACGCACCACGATCCAGCAGCAGGATCTTGCCGCCAGTCTTGAGGATCTCCTCCGCTGGCGTACCTATCACACTGATCGTCAGGCCCACATCGTCAGCAACCGCAGCGGCGGCCAAAGCAGCCCCCACCGAGGACGCAGCGATCACGTTGTGCCCGCATGCGTGGCCGATGCTCGGCAGCGCGTCGTACTCGGCGCACACGGCGATATGCAGGGGGCCGGAACCAATGGTCGCCTTGAACGCAGTAGGCAGGTCGCAGATGCCCCGCTCCACCTTGAACCCAGCGCCATCGAGCATGTCAGCGAGCCAGCCTGAAGCCTTCTCCTCTTCATACCCCAGCTCAGGGTTATCATGGATACGCCTGCTGAGGGCGATCAAGTCATCCTTGATGCCATCCAGTCGGTCCTGCGCTCCGCTCTTAACAGACATAAGGTTCTCCCATCAGTCGCCAATATCTTACACGTCCCCGGGCGGCGCAATGCGACCAGAATTGACCTCACCCCGCGCGCGGCCTAGCATTCCTGCAACCCCTAGAGAGCAAACCATTGTCACCGCAGATCGGAGAACCATGACCAGCTCACCTGATGACATCGGCCAACGTGCCATAGACCTCCACCGCCAGTACCAGGGCAAGCTCTCGATAGATGCCAGAATGCCGTTGAGGAATGCCGACGACCTATCCCTTGCGTACACGCCGGGCGTCGGCCACGTCAGCACAGCTGTAGCCAACGACCCCTCGCTGAGCTACGAGCTCACCGGACGGGGACGCACCGTGGCCGTGGTGAGCGACGGATCAGCCGTCCTCGGCCTGGGCAATCTCGGTGCTCTCGGCGCCATGCCCGTCATGGAGGGCAAGTGTTTGCTCTTCAAAGAGCTGGGGGGCGTCGACGCGGTTCCCATCGTCTTGGATACCCAGGACGCGGATGAGATCGTCATGATCGTCAAGAACCTCGCACCCTCGTTTGGGGGGATCAACCTTGAGGACATATCAGCCCCGCGCTGCTTTGACATCGAAGAGCGTCTCCAGGACATTGGCATTCCCGTGTTCCACGACGACCAGCACGGCACCGCCATCGTAACCATGGCGGCCGTCACCAACAGCCTGCGTGTCGTGGGCAAGAGCCTCGAGCAAGTGAAAATCGTCTTCTCTGGCGCCGGAGCAGCCGGCATCGCCTGCGCCCATATGCTAATGAAGGCAGGCGCTGGCAATCTGATTCTCGTCGACAGCAAGGGCGCCATCTACGACGGTCGCCCCGAGCTCAACCACGCCAAGCGCGACATCGCTCAGGTGACCAACCGCGAGGGCATCACCGGCAACATCCACGAGGCCATCGAGGGCGCCGATGTGTTCATCGGCCTGTCGAGCCCCGGCGTCATCAATCGCGAGGACGTCAAACGCATGGCGCCCGATGCCATCGTCTTGGCCATGGCCAACCCAACGCCAGAGATCATGCCCGACGAAGCCAAAGCAGGCGGCGCGGCGGTCATTGGTACGGGCCGAAGCGACTTCCCCAACCAGGTCAACAACGTCCTCGCGTTCCCAGGCGTCTTCAAGGGAGCGTTATCCGTACGAGCCCCCCGCGTGACCGCCGAGATGCAGATCGCGGCCGCGGTCGCGCTAGCCAACCTGGTAGACGCACCCGGCCAGGAAAACATCCTGCCACCGGCCCTCGACCGTACCGTCGCACCCCATATCGCCCAGGCCGTAGCTTTGGCGTGGAGCAGCAGCCGGTAGCCTAACGCAACCGCCCGTACGAGCCAACCTCACTCGCACCGCAATCGAACGCCTCCCGCATGCCGCTGTCGGCACGCGGTTCAACTACAGCGTTAGGCCGTCATCGCAAAGCCGCCGAGGCCACGTTCCTTAAGGCTCACGTGCCCGTTACGGCCGACCACGACGTGGTCGAGGGCCTCCTATGTCCAGCGCCTTCCCCGCGGCCATGATGTCGCGCGTCCCCCCGGCATTCTCAGCGCTCGGTGCAGGGTCCCCGTAAAGGATGGTTGTGGACGAGGATGATCCCGGGAGAGTGTCGCCGCACCGCGTCGAGGAACACCTCACCCGTACGAATCGTCGTCAAGTTCACTCTTCCCACGAACACATCTGGCACCGCTAGAGCATGGTCCCGCATCCCACAATCGCTCCCGCAGGCGCTCTCCCCAGGCAGATTACGGATCATTGGCCTATATTCAGCGTTGTCACGGACACCGCGCGCCAACGTCTTCGTAGTAGTCATGCACCCCGCATGGCCATACCGGCGCAGCCGCGCGATATCCTGCTCTCATGGTCAACGACCCTCATCAGGCCCAGAAGCGGTACTGGCGCAACATTCAACGAAAACGCCCCACGGACATCGTCGTGCCGAGGCAAGGCCAGGAGTCCGTCTGGGACTACCCACGCCCGCCCGCCGTCGAGCCCGTCGCGGCGCGCCTCCAGGTCTGGTTCGCAGGCATCCTCCTCGCCGACACTGTCCACGGACTGCGCGTCATCGAGACTTCCAGCCCGCCCGTGTACTACTTCCCCCAAGAAGACGTACATGTGGATTTCCTTACCCAGATGGTCCACACCACCCTGTGCAAATGGAAAGGCGTCGCTACCTACTGGAACGTCAGCGTCCGTGGGCGGCGCCAGGAGGCCGTAGGCTGGTCGTACGCAGAACCGGAGCCAGGCTTCGAGCGCCTGAAACGGCATTTCGCCTTCTACTCAGGAATCACCGACACCTGCTACGTGGGCACTGAGCAAGTGCAGCCTCAGCCGGGCGACTATTACGGGGGCTGGATCACATCAAACATCGTCGGCCCATTCAAGGGGCTCCCCGGTACCCAACTTTGGTAGCGGTAGCGCTGCGTGCGTCGGGCCTCCAGCGGCTAGAATCGTGGGCACCACCAACCACGGGAGGCACCGATGTCCGACATGCTGCTGTTCGACGCGCTCAACGCCCAGCGAGCTATCCGTTTCCTCAAGTCCGACCCCATCCCTGACAATGTGCTGGACCAGATTCTGAGCGCGGCGCTCCGTGCCCCTTCTGGCGGAAACTCCCAGCCCTGGGCATTCGTCGTCGTCCGCGACTCATCCGTAAAGCAGCAACTCGCCGTCTGGTACAAGGGCTTCTGGGACAACGTCTACTCCCAGCGGCCAGACCGGCAAAACAGCCCCGTCACCCGCTCCGCAGAGCACCTCGTCCATCACTTCGCGGAAGCCCCAGTCATCGTCATCCCCTGCATCGTTGGGGCGAAAGGATCGGCCCGCGACACCATGACGACAGGCGCATCGATCTACCCTGCCGTCCAGAACCTCATGCTCGCCGCCGTCGGCTTGGGCATAGGAAGCGTCATCACTACATTCCTGCAGAACCACGAAGAAAAAGTGAAAGACATCCTCAGTATCCCTGACGACTACCAAACAGCGTGCGCCGTCCCATTGGGCTACCCATCGGGCGAAGAGAACTTCGGCGGATCCAAGCGTCGCCCCCTCGATGAAGTCGTCCACTGGGACCGCTGGTAGGTGGGACAGCACCCGCTCAACCCATCCAACCCTCACCCTGGATAACCCCGCGAGCGTAGGCGATTTGCCCCGTGTGCTGGAGCGCTTCGATGAGGAGCCCCCCAGTCCGCGACGCCAACGGCACCATCGCTCCCCCGAAGCCCGGCACGGGCCGTTCTGGATCGTCTGTATCCAGCCTATCCAAGAAACCATTCACGACCGCGCGCACTGCCGTGTAGTACGCCAGCAGTAACGCCGCACTCGGCGCCGCGAATGCTGCCACGTGCTCCGATGTATCGCCGTTCCCGCGATCCTCAGGATCGGCCTCCCTGCCGAACCTGGCGTACCAGCCGTCGCGGATCCACAGCTGCTCCTGGTCCGTCATTCCGGCGACCGCCCTATCTTGCACTCGCGCAACGTGCCACATGAGCCAACCGATCGGGTTAGCGCCCGCAGCAACGGGCTGGCGCAACTCCGCGTCTGTCAACCCATCGAACCCTGGTAGCAAATAGTACTCATTGCGGTCGAGAATCTCCCTCAGCAGCTTCCCTGAATCCATGCCTCACCTCGTAGTTGGTCGCTGGCCCAGAGGATACGCGTGATACGCGAAAGGGCGGCCCCTAACGGGGCCGCCCTTTTCCTTCACATTATCAGAACTGAGCTTAGGCGATCGCGGCAGTCGCGCCAGCCTCTTCGAGCTTCGCCTTGGTCTCAGCGGCGTCATCTTTCGTGATGCCCTCCCGCACTGCCACAGGTGCAGACTCCACGAGCTCCTTGGCCTCCCGAAGGCCCTGGCTGGTCAGCTCGCGAACAATCTTTATTACGTTGATTTTGTTCGCGCCGATGTCGGTGAGGTTGACCGTGAACTCGGTCTGCTCTTCCTCGGCGGCGGCTCCATCACCTGCTGCGGGCGCGGCAGCAACAGCCATCGGCGCAGCGGCGCTAACGCCGAATTCTTCCTCAAGTGCCTTCACCAACTCTGAGAGCTCCAGCACTGAAAGGCCCTTGATTGACTCGATAAGTTCGTCTTTAGTTGCCATCTCTTTTTCCTCCTGCTCCATACTTCATTTAGGAACGTGTGTGTTTCGGGAACTACGCTGCCGCGCCCAACTGCTCTGCCCGGCGCTGCAACACGATCGCAAGTCCGCTAATCGTGCCGTTGAGCACTTGAACGAGGCCCGCAATCGGGGCGTTCATCTGACCCAACAGTTTGGCGATAAGCTCGTCCTTCGGCGGGAGCGCCGCCAGCGCCGAAATCTGAACGGGGGTGATAACAGCCCCATCCATGACGCCATTCCGGATCTTCAGTTCCACGCGCGTCTGCTTCACATACTCATCGACCACCTTCGCGGCGGCTACAACATCGTCGTAACCGAACACGACACCGGTCGCACCCTCCAAGATCTCCTTGAAGGATTCGACCCCGGACTGAGCGGCCGCTATGGCCGCGATTCGGTTCTTAACCACTTTGTACTCAACGCCCTGTTCACGGAGCCGCTTCCGCAACTCCGTGATGTCGTTGACGCTGAGTCCCGAGAAGTCGGTGGCGATGGCGATCGAAGACCGTGACATACGATCTGCCAGATCCGCTACCGCTGCTTCCTTTGCTTCCGTCGGCATTTTATTAAAGCGTCCCTTTCACTAGATTCTCCAACCACTAACTGCCATTGAACCAAAACGAAAAACCCGCTTTCCGAAGACGCGGGTTGCACTAGATCTAAGGAGATCTTCGGTGTGCACCTCGGCGGGCTTGCTGCTTAGGTCTCTGCCGGTCAGGGACGCCCGCTGTCTTCGGTGGACTATTCGTTTATGGCCCTCAGTGTCCTTTATTCGGACCGGAGCGTCAACGTCGTCGCCAGGTCCAGCGGCACGCTCGGGCCCATCGTCGAAGTCAGGTACGCCGTCTTGACGAACGGTCCCTTGATCGCGGACGGGCGGAGCTGATTAAATGTATCCACCACCGCAGTGAGGTTCTCCATCAGCTGGCCAGCATCAAAGCTCGCCTTGCCCACCGCCGCATGGATGATTGCCGTGCGATCCATGCGGAGCTCAACACGCCCCTTCTTGGCTTCCACCACCGCCGACCCGATATCGCCTTCTCGCACGACCGTGTTAGTCCGGGGGTTGGGCATGAGACCCTTCCGGCCGAGAATGCGGCCAAGCTTACCGATCTTACCCATCATGTCAGGCGTGGCGATCGCCACATCGAAGTCGGTGAACCCGCCCTCGACACGCTCGATGAGATCATCGGCGCCTACGAACTCCGCACCGCTTTCCGAGGCGATGCGAGCGCCTTCACCACCGGCGAAGACAGCGACACGAACAGTCTTTCCCAGACCCGCAGGCAGCGTGGCAACCCCACGCAACTGCTGGTCAGCGTGACGCGGGTCAGCGTTGGTCCGCAGGTGCAATTCGATCGTCTCATCAAACTTCGTGCTTGACGCCTGCTTCACGAGCTCGATGGCTTCCGTCGGCGCGTACTTCTTCTCCGGGTCGATGAGCGCCTCAACTGCTTGGTATCGCTTGGAATGCTTAGCCATTGGACTACCCCTCGACGTCAACGCCCATGCTGCGGGCGGTGCCTTCAATAATCTTCATAGCCGCTTCCACGTCGGCGGCGTTCAGGTCCTTCTGCTTGGTCTCGGCAATCTCACGAACCGCAGAGCGGGGCAACGTGCCCACCTTCTCGTGCAGCGCACGGCCGCTACCCTTCGTTACGCCCAGCGCCTTGCGAATCAGCTCTGGTGCGGGAGGAGTCTTCGTGATGAACGTGAACGAGGAGTCCTCGAAGACCGTGATTTCGGCGGGGATAATCGTCCCTGCCTGGTTCGCGGTTCGAGCGTTGTACTCCTTCACGAATGCCATGATATTGATGCCGTGCTGGCCCAACGCCGGCCCCACCGGGGGCGCTGGCGTTGCCGACCCTGCCGGCAGCTGGAGCTTCAGTATTGCTTTGACGCGCTTTGCCATTTCCTACTTTCTCTCTACCTACTGCATCGCCTGCTGGCCCGTTCCCTACATGCATGGCGATGGGCTCATTAGCGGCTCGCCGTCCGAAGACCTATGCCTTCTCCACCTGCAAGAAGTCGAGCTCCACAGGAGTCTCACGGCCGAAGAACGAAACGAGAACCCGAATCTTGCCCTTGTCCCCGTCAACCGAGTCGATCGCTCCCATGAACTCCGCGAACGGACCACTCGTAATCCGAATCATCTCTCCCGGGACCAAGCCAACGATGACCTTCGGCTCTGGAGAGTACATCCGATTCATGATGAGTTCGACCTCGCGAGGCTCCAGCGCTACAGGTTTCGGCCTGCGCTCGCGTTCGTCCTCCGCCGACACGAAGCCTGTCACACCGGGGGTGTTCCGTACGACGTACCAGCTCTGGTCATCCATGTTCATCTGAACAAGGATGTACCCAGGGAAGATCTTGCGCTGGATGTGCTTGCGCTGACCTTCCTTAATCTCTATCTCGTCCTCGGTCGGCACCACCACCTGGAAGACCTTGTCCTTGACATCCATGGACTCGATCCGCATCTCCAGGTTGCGTTTAACCCGGTCTTCCTGACCGGAGTAGGTGTGCACTATGTACCAGTCAACACTGGTTTCCGACGCGACTTCTTCAGTCATGCTTTGATACCTGAATCCTCAACGGGGGAGCTCCCCGATCAACGATCGAGAAGGAACCGTTCGACAGCCGTGGTCAGAACGGTGTCCCAGATGATGCCCAGGAACACGCCCATGACCACTGCCACGCCGATAACCAGTAACGTGAGTCGACCGGCGGTCTGCCGATCGGGCCACGTCACCTTGGCGAGTTCCGAATAAATATCGACGAAAAAGGCAAACCGGCCTCGTCGCCGAACTTGCCCCTCGTCCATCATCCCACGCAGCTGATTACCGCCACGAGCCGCCATCTCTAGCGGACCTCGCGGTGAGCAGTGTGCTTACGACAACGTGGGCAGAACTTGTTCAGCTCCATCCGAGTCGGATCGTTCCGTCTGTTTTTCTCTGTGTGATACGTCCGCTCCCTACACTCGCTGCACGCGAGATTGATCAGCTGACGTACGTCTCCACGCTTCTTTGCCACGCTATCCCCTAACTGACGCCGGTAATGACGCCAGCGCCAACGGTCCGCCCACCTTCACGGATGGCGAATCGCAGACCCTCTTCCATCGCCATCGGGTAGATCAGCTTGATTTTCATCTTCGTGTTATCACCCGGCATCACCATCTCAACGCCCTCGGGAAGCAAAATCTCCCCCGTCACGTCAGACGTCCGGATGTAGAACTGCGGCTTGTAGCCAGGGAAGAACGGCGTGTGACGGCCACCCTCGTCCTTGCTCAGCACGTAGACCTCAGCGTCCGCCTCTGTCAGAGGCTTGATTGAACCCGGCTTGGCCAATACCTGGCCACGCTCGATGTCGTCACGCTCAACACCACGCAGCAGCGTACCGACTGCATCGCCAGGTTCCGCTTCGTCAAGCAGCTTGTGGAACATCTCCACACCCGTGACCGTCGTCTTGTGCGTCGCCTTGATGCCCACGATCTCAATCTCATCGCCAGGCTTCACCACGCCACGCTCCACACGACCGGTCACCACCGTACCACGGCCCTTGATGGAGAAAACATCCTCGACCGGCATCAGGAACGGCAGTTCGCGCGGGCGATCCGGCACATCAATGTACTCGTCAAGCGCGTTTACCAAATTCATGATGCCTTCGTACTCTGGCGCACTCGCATCGGTGCTGTCGGACTCAAGCGCACCCAGGGCGCTTAGGCGAATGATCGGGGTGTCGTCACCAGGGAAGTTGTACTTGTCCAGCAGCTCGCGAATCTCCATCTCGACCAGCTCAAGAAGCTCCTCGTCGTCCATCATGTCAACCTTGTTCAGGGCGACAACCATACGGGGAACGTTCACCTGACGGGCAAGCAGGATGTGCTCCCTAGTCTGCGGCATCGGGCCGTCGGGAGCGCTCACCACCAGAATCCCGCCATCCATCTGCGCAGCACCGGTGATCATGTTCTTGATGTAGTCAGCGTGACCAGGGCAGTCCACATGGGCGTAGTGCCGCAGGGGCGACTCGTACTCCACGTGGGAGATATTGATTGTTACACCACGGGCTTTTTCTTCCGGGGCGCTGTCGATCGTATCGAACGCGCGGAAGGCGCTGCCCCCGGCCAGTGCCAGCACCTTTGTTATAGCGGCTGTAAGGGTGGTCTTACCGTGGTCGACGTGACCAATAGTGCCGACGTTCAAGTGCGGCTTGGTTCGCTGAAATTTTTGCTTCGCCATGGAATTCTTTCCTCCGAACTACTCGTCTATTCCCGTTTGGGCCAGTCCGTGAAAATGGAGCCCACAATCGGACTTGAACCGATGACCTCGTTCTTACCAAGAACGTGCTCTACCACTGAGCTATGTGGGCAAACCTTCGAACTCAGCCATCTGTCGTATCTACCGCAACAACCGCCCTTGGGGCCTTCGTGGTGGAGGGAGCAGGATTCGAACCTGCGTAGCCCATCGGGCGTCAGATTTACAGTCTGATGGATTTAACCGCTCTCCCATCCCTCCAAAGAAGACCGTCCGCAAGTTTAGCACAGAGGCGAACCCACGCCCACGGCCGATCCGTAGCAATCACGGGTCAATGGAGCCCGAGAAGGGACTCGAACCCACAACCTGCCGATTACAAATCGGCTGCGCTGCCAATTGCACTGCTCGGGCAGTACGAAATGCGCCCAACCAAAAAAGGACGGCCTTCGGGCCAGTCCAGCACCAATTATAGGTACCCGTGGGAAACCTCGTCAACCGCTCTCAGCCCCGAAGCTCTGCACGGACACCGGCTACGGTTTCATGAAACTCCGGTCGCGAGACCTGAAGGCCCTGGCCACCCCACCTGAGCCACGGAAATGTGGCTTTCCAGATAGTTCACGACAACCAAAGCCCGGTATAAAATCGCCCCTATCGATTTGACTCGCATATTTGCCGTGGCCCAACCAACAGTTGCCATGGCGCCAGATACAAACGGTGAACTCATGCGCCCAGGCCTAATTTTCATCAGCCTTTTCGCAGTACTGATTGTCATGTACGTACGACTCACAGATGCTCTCGGCACGGTGGGCACGGTCCTCCTCCAGGCCGCCCTCATACTCGTCATCCTCATCGGCGCGCTCTGGTTCTGGTACACCAAGCGTCGAAGTGGTTGGATCTTCTTCGGTGACGAGGAAGGCCGCGACCCGGGAGCCCACCCGGACAGCAAAGACGACGACGAGTCAGCGGACGAATTCCGCCAAGCCAGCTAGCCCAGACTGCCTGCTCCCCAAATGTCTGCCTTAAGAGTGAAGAGGCGCCGTAGGGCGCCTCTTCACTCTTATAAACAAACCGCCAGGCCGAGCCCCTAGAAATCAACCGTCAGCGTACGAACCATCGCCGCCTCCACATCTATCGCCCGCACAGCGTGGTTGTTCGTATCCGCCACGTAGATCGTCGACCCACCTATCGATAGCCCTCCTGGCTCGTAGAATCTGGCGCTGGCCGAAGGCCCATCCTCGTGCCCAGGCTCGCCGCTGCCTGCCAGCGTGGACACTGTCAAGCTTTCGGTTCCCAGTCGCTTGATCTTGTGGTTATACGTATCCGCGATGAATATCGTCCCACCGTCGTAGTCGATCCCCAACGGATGCTGCAGCCGTGCGCCCGAAGCGTCCCCGTCTACATCGCCGAAATCGAAAAGCCCTGCTCCCACCAGCGTACTCACGTGATGCGCACTCACTGTGTCCACCGTCCGGATCGACGACGTCTCGCTATCCGCAACGTACATCACGTTGTCCTCATCCACCGTGATGCCGCTCGGCTGTGCAAGCAACGCCTCCTCCGGCGGACCGTCAACGATATTCTCCGCCCCCGTGCCCACAGTCGCCTGCACGATGTGCGTATCCAGGTTCATCGTCCAGATCTGGTGGCTACCCGCCATTGCTATATGCAGGCTCCGGCCCGCGAGCGCTATATCCCACGGCGAGCGTAGATCCACCTCCAGCGCCAGCCCTCCCTCAACGTGCCCCACCGCCTGATTTCCCGTCCCTGCAATCGTTTCAACCGTCCCCACCTCCAGATCCACGACCCGCAGCGCGTGGTTCTCCGTATCGGCCACGAATAACGTCTCGCCGTAGACCGCCATCCCTTGGGGGTGGTTGAACTGCGCCCCTTCGAGCACGCCATCGGCGAGCCCTTGGTGACCGCTGCCGATCACCGTCTGTATCTCACCATCAAGGTCCGTCACCAAGATGCGATTGTGGCCGGAATCAGCGATGAAAAGGCGCTCGTTCTCCTCGTCAGCAACGACCTTGCCAGGGTAGCTCAACACGCCCGCACGTGGAGCCTGCTCCGAATAGTGCCCTGGTGACGGCTGCAGCGTTCCTGCCGTCCGAAACTCCGCGAGCATCTCGTCGAACAGTGTCACGCCATCCTCGTACGTGAGCTCTCCCTCGATACGGCCGACCACCATGCCCGTAGGATCAACGAACATCAACGTCGGCCACGCCCGCACCACATACGACTGCCAAACCATCTTCTCAGCGTCGTTGATGACCGGGTGGCTCACCCCGTAGCGCATGATCGCCTGCTGGATGTGCTCTGTCGCTCGCTCTTCGTCGAACTTCGCCGTATGCACCCCGACAACCGCGATCTCCTCGGGATACTGGCGCTCGAGCCTGCGCAATGCAGGAATAATATGCATGCAGTTTATGCAGCAGTACGTCCAGAAATCGAGAACCAACAGCTTGCCCTTGAAATCATCGAGCGACAGTGGTCCTGGGCTATTCAGCCATTCGATCTCGACAGGGAACGGCGGAGCGTTCACCTTACCCGCGTACTTGCTGGTCACCACATCCTCCGTGCGCAGCAGCGCAGCCGCGTGTTTGTCAGCAGACCATTCCCTGCTGGGAAAGCACGCATATGACCTCCACAGAGGCGAAGTCCGACTGACCAGTCTCAGAGGTGAGTTACTTCGTCACGTTAGCAGCAAACCGGTCGCCGTGTCGCGTATCTCAGGCGCGCCAACCCTCTGCAATGGGATTGTTCTCACCTCTTAATGCGCGTCATGGCAGAACAGCCCATAGCTCGTCGTAAAACAGGCCGGTTCTCGTTGACACCCGGCTCCGCGGTTTGGTTAACTGGCCACGACTGGAGAGGTCCAGCAGTCTCGGTGCCCTGAAAAGGCAACTCCGGGGCTGTTTCGTTTAAAGCCCCTTGCTATACTCCTAAACATGACTGAATACGAACCCGTCATCGGCCTCGAGGTTCACGCCCAGCTGATAACCAACAGCAAGATGTACTGCTCGTGCCCCGCCGACTACCAATCGGCCGAGCCAAATACCCACGTCTGCCCCGTGTGCCTCGGCCTGCCCGGCACCCTACCCGTTATCAACCGCGAGGCCATCAAGAAAATCATCTTGACCGGCCTGGCACTCAACTGCGGCATCGCCGAGCAAACCAAATTCGACCGCAAGAACTACCCCTACCCCGACCTCATGAAGGGCTACCAGATCTCCCAATTCGACCTGCCCATCTGCCACAACGGCTACCTGGACATCGATGTCGACGGCGAAACGCGGCGCGTAGGCATCGAGCGCATACACATGGAGGAAGACGTAGCCAAGTTATTCCACCGCACCGAGGCCGGTTCCGGCGCAGGCTACAGCCTGATTGACGTCAACCGCGCTGGCGTTCCCCTCATGGAGATGGTCGGCCGGCCGGACATCCGCACGGCAGAAGAAGCCCGCCAGTACTTGATCGCCTACCGGTCCATCCTCCAGTATCTCGGGGTTTCCACCGGAAGCATGGAAGAAGGATCCTTCCGATGCGACGCCAACGTAAGCATCAGGCCCAAGGGAACCACCCCATTCGGCACCAAAGTCGAAGTCAAGAACATGAACAGCTTCCGAGCCGTGTTCCGGGCTATCGAGTTCGAGATTGAGCGCCAGACCAACGTACTCAACGAAGGCGGACGCATCGTTCAAGAAACTCGCGGCTGGGTCGAAACCACAGGCAAGACCATATCTTTGCGCAGCAAGGAAGAAGCGAACGACTATCGCTACTTCCCCGAACCCGACCTCCCCCCGCTCATCGTCGAACGATCGTGGGTGGCCCAAATCGCCGAGTTGCTACCGGAGCTCCCGGCTGAGCGCAGAGCACGATTCGAGAACCATCTGGGCCTGTCCGTCTATGACGCCGGCCAGCTCACCGCGAACGCTCAACTCGCCGACTACTACGAATCGGTGCTTGATTACTACACCAAGACCAACGGCCCATCGGAAACCATCGCGAAAGCGGCGGCCAACTGGACTATCTCTGAGCTCGGAAGACTCTCCAACGACGCCCACATCGCCATCCAAGACTCACCACTAACGCCCAAGAACCTGGCTGAGTTGATCGGCCTCATCGACAAGCAGATCATCGGCACGCCGCAGGCCAAAACTGCAGCGGAGTCCATGTTCACTACCGGCAAGTCGGGCAGCGCCACAGTCGAGGAATTGAGGCTCGCCCAGATCACCGATTCGAGCGCCATCGGCGACGCGGTCAAGGAATCACTCGAGGCCAACCCTTCGGCCGTCGCCGACTACATGGCTGGCAAAGAGACCGCCGCCAAATTCTTGGTGGGCCAAGTCATGAAGGTAACCAGAGGAAAAGCAAACCCAAACATCGTCTCAGAGCTCATCGTTGAGCAGCTCGAAGCCCTTAAGTAATGCAGAAGAAATCGTCGGGAGCATAGCGTGGAAAGATTCATCGGCTTCGCCGTCATTCTCGTGGTCGGTCTACTTGTCACCACCATCCTCATGCAGGTGAAAGGCGCGGGCGGCGGGCTCTTCGGCGGCGGAGAGGCTCAATTCCGGACCCGTCGCGGCGTCGAGAAAACACTGTTCCAGATTACCATCGGCCTGGGCGTTCTGTTCGTGATCCTGGCCATCCTCAACCTGCGGTTCAGCTAGCCTAAGAGCATCGGCATGCCACCGCCGATCATCACACTCACCACAGATTTCGGCACCGCTGACTCCTTCGTCGGCACGATGAAGGGCGTTATTCTGAGCATCGCACCGGATGCACAGATTGTTGATCTCACCCACGAGATCCCACCCCAAGACGTGCAAGCAGGCGCCTTCGCCGTCGCTTCTGCCTACCCCTACTTCCCTGCGGGTACCATTCACGTCATTGTCGTTGACCCCGGCGTCGGCACCCAGCGCCTTCCCATCGCCGTCGCCACCGGCAGCACAACGTTCGTTTGCCCTGACAACGGCCTTCTCTCCCGCGCTCTTGATCAAAATGGCGCGCGTGTCGGCGGCGTCCCATTTGTCATGGACCGCACCGCGTTGCCCGACACGTGGCACGCGGTGCGCCTGACAAACGCCGATTATTGGCACCAACCGCTCAGCACAACCTTCCATGGTCGCGACATCTTCGCCCCCGTCGCAGCCCACCTCGCCAGCGGCGCGCCCATCGAGTCGATGGGCGTCCGCATCACGAATCTTGTGGCCTTCGCCGTACCCCAGCCGACGTCCGTATCAGGAACATCCATCGGCCAAGTGCTCCATGTGGATCGTTTCGGCAACTTGACCACCAACCTGCGATCAAGCGACCTACCGCAAGGCCAGATCGAGATACACGTTGGCGGAAAAGCTATCGCGGGCCTATCTGAAACGTACCAGGACGGTGGAGATCTGATTGCGCTCATCGGCAGCGGTGGCACGCTCGAAATCGCAGTCCGTAACGGTGACGCATCACGCGCGCTGCATTCCACCGTCGGCGCTGAAGTCCACGTCATCAGCCGAAGTTAATCGTCCCCAGACCAACGAGCGACCTGCTCCGCGAAGTAACCGCTGAGCAATCGTGTGCCCATCTCTGGCGCAACGAGGTCGGTGTGTGCTGCCACCGTGTTCGCCGCGCTGACATGCTTGTTATGGCCCCCGCGAAAGATGGAGAATCGCGACCAGTACGCGGCCAGCACCAGAGGCAAACTACGGATTTTCGGCGCCTTGCCCCATGCCTCGATGGCCAGCTCCGCAACCTCCCCGCGCGTGAACACCTCAGGCCCACCGACGTCGATTTCCATCTCGCGAGCCTCTATAGCATCGACGAACGCCACCGCCAGATCATCCCTGTGGATGGGGTTGACCAGCGCCGAGCCCCCGCCGATAACTCGCAGCTTCCCTTTGCGTGCCTTCTTAAGCATCCCATCGAACGAATCAAACACCGGTGTCGTTCGCACCACCTGATACCGCATCCCCGACGTCTTGAGCGCTGCCACGAACGACTCGTGACAGCGGATGTACTCATTCCCCATGAAACGTCCGCCGAAGACACTCACGTACGCGAACCTCCGAACCTTGGCCGCGTGCGCCGTATTCAGCAACGTCCGATTCCCGAAATCATCAACACTGGGGAATGAATACCGCCCTGCCCGCGAACCGACGAACCCCGGAGGCGCACCTGCCGCCGAGATCACTAAGTCAACGCCATCGACAGCTGCCTCCAGCGTGTCGGACTGCAGCAGATCACCAACGTATATCTCATCAATGTCCACCTTGACGTTGCCAGCCTGGCGGGTGAGCCCTCGTACCCAGTACCCACGCTCTTTGAGCTCCCCCGCGATTGCGGTACCGATGGTGCCCGACGCACCCGCCAGCAGCACGCGCTTACCGTGCGTCGGCTGCTCCACATCAGGCTGATTCTGGGCTGCGGGCCGTTGGCGGGACCTGCGGCGTTGATTATTCATAGTCCTAGCTTACCCGGATTGAGTATTCCATTGGGGTCAACGGCGTGCTTCAACCGCCGCGCTAGGAGCAGCGCATCCCCCCATTCCTGCTCTGCCCACGATGCCAGCTTGGTGCCGAGTCCATGACAGTACTCGACCCCACCCTCCATGCGCAGCGCGCCTGCCAGCAGTTCGTCGACGGCTCTCCGCAGCGGGGGGCCGTTGCCATCCACGTCGTCAGCGCCCTCCCCATCCCTCCCCACGCTCGGATCAATCAAGTAGATTGAGAAGAGCCTGGGGTCCGTCCAAACCGCCGTCTCGCGGATATCTAGTCCGTAACGTACTGCCACACCATCGGCGAGCCGCTTGTAATCGAGCACTCGTGTGACTGGTAGCGATACGTGCAGGTAGTCGGCCGCACGCCACCGATGATTCACCCAGCGCTCAGTCGGCCGCAGCGGTCGAGTCTCATCGCTCCATCGCTCGGCAACGGCGTGACGCGCGTCCCAGTAGTTCTGCGTCGTCTGCGCGCCGATATCGACTCCCCCTGCCGCAGTTGCTTCGGCCAACGCCCGGGTACGTTGAGCCTCGACCTCCTCGCGGTATCCCTCAAACCCCAGATAGAGCAAGCAATGGAACCCCTGAGCATCATCCCCTGGATCCTCCTCCGTGAGATCAATCAGCGCAGGAACGAGCCCCAAATCGAACAAGCGCACCACCACGGGATACCCGGCCTCGAAGCTATCGAACCCCACCGTAGCGAACTCGCGTGCCTCAGGCTCAGCGAACAAGCGGATCGTTGCCTCCGTGATAATCGCCATCGTCCCCTCAGCCCCCGACAGCAGGCGGCCCAGCATCGGGCCTGAGCTTTGGCGCGACAGTGGCTTCGTCCTCACGATCTCCCCGTCCCCAAGCACAGCCTCATACGCGACAACCTGCTCCCCCATCGAGCCATACCTGCTCGCGAGGTAACCAACGCTATCGGT
>Ga0114996_10003057_pt1 | contig 21094 bp, 19 predicted proteins | sample ArcticOcean_MG_C_4_FD_87039 | JGI IMG/M metagenome (GOLD analysis project Ga0114996, IMG submission 87039) | Marine microbial communities from western Arctic Ocean - ArcticOcean_MG_CB4_134 | ecosystem: Environmental > Aquatic > Marine > Oceanic | place: Arctic Ocean: Canada Basin | collected... | reverse complement strand
AATCTAAAAATCTCTTTTTTACCCAGTTTTCTTAAATTTTCTGAAATATGCGAAATTCCTTTTTAATTTGTATTGTAAGAGATAGTTTGAATTATCCCTAATTTTATCATACTTTTAGATTTTTTAATTATTAATTATATTTAGGCACACTTGAAACGTTCCTTTCATTTGAACAAATCTTTTTGATAATATCCATTACGAAAAATCTCATAACAAAACAAGAAAAATTAAGCAATACTGTCAACTAAACTTGTTAACCATCGATTATCATGCTTGTTGCAAAAATATCATCATTGGTTCATGTAAAAAAAGTAGAGATCTTTGGCTTCAAATCATTCGGATTTAAAAATACGACTGTTCAATTTGAACCGGGACTTGTATCCATTTCTGGTCCAAACGGTTCAGGTAAAAGTAACATCTTAGATGCTATTATTTTTGCAATGGGTGAAAACAAACCAAAAGTGATGCGAGTAGATAAACTCCGATCACTAATTCATGATATTGAGGGTGCAAATAGACGTGGACCTAAAATGGCAAGATCTAGTGTACACTTTGATAATTCTGATAGAAAAATTCCTGTTGATTCTGATACTGTTGAGATCACAAGAGAAATGGATGCTAATGGTGAAAACATTTACTATTTGAACAAAAAGAAAACAACTCGAAGTCATATTCTTAATTTATTAGATATGGCAAATGCTGGTCTGGGTCAACTAAATGCTGTCCAACAAGGAACTGTAACTAGAATTTCAGAATTTTCATCTGAAGAAAAAAGAAAAACAATTGAAGATTTGATCGGTCTATCCTCATTTGATGATAAAAAAATAGAATCCATTAAGCAATTAGAAGAAGCCGATAGGAGATTAGAAATTGCTATGGCAAAAATGGGCGAAATTAAAAACAGGATTGATGATTTGGAAGAGGAGAGAAATCAGAAACTTCGTCATGACATAATTGAACGTGAATTAAATCGATACAAAGCAATTGCAGCTGCAAATAAAATGAAGATTATTTCTGCACAAAAAACTTCTAAAGAAACCACTTTGCATTCAATGACTACTGAAATTACAACCCACGATAGTGAAAGAACTACATTACGAGCCAAAATTGACTCTCTGGACTCTGAAAAATCAAAGTTAATGGGCAAGGCAAATGATTTCAATCAGGCAAAAGCTACATTAGATTCAGAAATAAGTGCCGCAATGGAACAATATGAAATTGATAATACTGCAATATCTGCATCTCAGAAAAGATTAGAACAAATTGATCTTAGAATCCCTCAGATTAAAACTGAATTACAATCCATCGATACAGCTCGAAGTGATATCGATACCGAAATTCAAAAAATTAAAAAATCTCTTTTAAAAACCACTGAAAATAAAAACAACATCAACAAAACTGTAGAGGTGATTGATTCTCAAAGAAATAAAGTACTTGCTGAACAATCCAAAGCTGCTTCAAAAAAATCTGAAATTGACACTAAAATTAAAAATCTTACTTTACAACTAAATGATTCAAAATTAAAACTTTCAAAAATTCAACATGAAACAAATGAATCTAAAATTAAAATAAATACAAATACTGAAAGGTTTAATGAATTAGATAATGGCTTATCTAAATTATCTGATTCTAAAACAAAATTAGAATCTTTGATGAATAATCATGGTGAAACAATTATTGAATTAAAATCAAGAATACAAAAACTCCAAAATAAAAAATCAAAAATAACTAATGATTTAGAAGAATGGAATTTAATTTTGGAAAAATCAAGCAAAGCTGCAACACATTATGAATCTAAAATTAAAACAGTAAAAGGCTACATGCATGAAGATTACACAGTTGCAAAATTAAAAGAAGACGCAGATAAAATTGGTATTGAAGGATTAGTCTATGAAATGGTTTCATGGGATAAAAAATATGAACGACCCATGATGGCAGTAAGTTCTGATTGGATTAAAGCAATTGTTGTTAAAGACTTTGCAACATTACTTGGAATTGTAGAAATTGCCCGAAATAAAAAATTACACAAACTAAAAATTATTCCTCTGGATTCAATTCCTAAATTTCAACTTACCATGCCTAAAATGCCTGGTGTAATTGGTATACTTGCAGATTATGTAACTTGTAAATCTGCATATTCTATGCTCAAAACATTCCTATTTGGAAATGTAATTCTTACTGAAACACGTGAAGATGCTTACAATGTCTCACAATCAGGTTACAAAGCAGTTACTTTGGATGGTGAATATTTTGAAGCAAAAGGAGGTACAGTTGTAATTGATATAAATTCAAAAATTTCGAAACTAACAAAATTAATTTCTATGAGTACTGAAATTGATATTTTACTACAATCAAACACTCTGATCAAAAAATACATGTTAAAACAAAAACATTCTTTGAAAAAAATTGATACTAGTATTCAATCATATGTTCAAAGATTATCTATTTCTGAAAAACAATTGAGTTCAACTAATGAAAATTATTCCAATCTGAAATCTAGAATTCATTCTACATTAGATGTGAAAGAACAATTATCCAAAAGAATTTTGCAATTAAATTTGAGAAATTCAACTATTGAATCTGAAGAAAGTACTACTGAGTCACATGTTGAATCATTAACTGACAGGATCGTTCTTGTTGAAGAAAATTATGCCAGTGGCGAACAATCTCGTATTGCAAATGAACTATCTAAAATTAACCTTAAAAAAATAGATGTTGACAAATTATACAGCTCTATCATGATTGAATATCGTGATAAAGATTCACAGCTTACAATAATGCAAACTCAAGATGATAGAGAAAAATCACAAATTAATAGATTAACTACTGAAGAATCTGCTTTAAAATCTGAATATCATGAATTAGAAACTAAAATTCAAAATTTGGAAAAACAAAAAGAACCTAAACACGAAGTTCTTGTTAAATTACGGGAAAAAGAACAAGAATTAATTTCATCATCTGGTTCTTCTATTGAACACCTAAAAGAATATGATGATAAACTCAAAGTCTTATCTGAACAAGACAAAAAACTTACTGGACAAATTAATACATTGGAGCGAAAATCTGATTCATTAAATCGTGATTTACATGATTTAGTTCAAAATGAGGCTAAATTACGCCAAATTCTTTCTGCATTTGGCTTTGACAAAGACATGGATACATTTGACGTTGAACCTATTGTTCAAGGATTGAGTACTGAATTATCTTCGCTAAACTCATTAAATGCAAAAGCTCCTGAAACATATTTGGATGTATCTTATGGATATCGTTCAATGTCTGAGAGAAAGAATTCTCTTGAAGAGGAACGAAACTTTATTGTAAAATTCATTGAAGATATTGAAAAAGATAAGCGTCAAACATTTTTGGATGCATTTGATAAAGTCGACAAAGAAATTCGACTGATTTTCAATAAAATGACTGGTGGTAATGCTTGGTTGGAATTACAAAATGAGGATGATATTTTTAATTCTGGAATTTCTTATTTGATTCAATTTCCCAATAAACCAAAAAGAGAATCTACTGCCATTAGCGGTGGTGAGAAAACTTTAGCTGCAATCGTATTTGTTCTTGCTTTACAAAAATTAAAACCATCTCCATTTTACTTATTTGATGAAGTAGATGCCCATCTTGATGCTCCAAACTCTAAAAAACTTGCAAATATTTTGGAAGAAAGATCTAAAGAGAGTCAATTCATTATGGTATCTTTGAAAGATTCTGTAATTGAAAAAGCTAAATTGATTTATGGTGTATTTCCAAAGAATGGTGTATCACATGTTGTTACTTACAAGGATAAACGGATGCCTTCTGTTCAAAGTAGTTAGTCTAATTTAACAAAACATGCAGACAAATGCTCTTCTGTAATTTTTTCTAATTTTGGTTCATTAGTGCATTTTTCAATAACATATGGACATCTTGCTCTGAATCTGCATCCTTGATACACATCTACATCTGTTGTTTCATTAATTCTGATTTTCTTCTCTTGGTGTAAGTTTTCAGGATCGGGTTCAGAAATAGCATCGATTAATGCTTGTGTGTATGGATGTTTTGGGTTATACAATACTTGATTAATTGGTCCTTCTTCTACGATTTTACCCAGATACAAAATCCCTATTCTTTGGCCAAAATATCTAGCAGTTGCTAAATCATGGGTAATATACACAAATGAGATAGTGTATTTTTTCTGTAATTGTTGCATTAATTCTAACATTTCTGCTCTAATTGATACGTCTAACATTGAAACTGGTTCGTCCGCTAAGATGATTTTAGGTTTTAGTGCTAGTGCTCTTGCTAGAACTACTCTTTGTCTTTGTCCTCCTGACAACATGTGAGGATATTTTTTTAGGATTTCTTCTACTGGTTCTAATTTTACTTCATGTAAAACTTCAATTACTCTTTTCATTCTTTCAGCTTTGTTCCCTAAATTATGAATTTCAAGTGGTTCTGATACAATATCTCCAATTTTCATTCTAGGGTTGATTGAATCATATGGATCCTGATGGATCATTTGACAATTCATTCTAATTTTTTTCAAGTTCTTTTTTTTATTATCAATTTCTTGACCTTCAAAAAAAATTTTACCTGAATCTGATTCGATTGATTTTAAAATTAATTTTGCAATTGTAGATTTACCTGAACCTGACTCTCCTGCCAAAACAAAAACTTCTCCTTCATTAAGTGTAAATGAAACATCATCTGTTGCTCTAACTACATCAGATTTTTTTCCAAAAATCCCTTTTTTAATAAAATATTTTTTCAAATGTTCTACTCTTAGTATCTCGTTCATTAGTTATTGTTGAATAATGCAGTATATCAAGAAATATGATTGAGCGTGAAAATTGTGATAAGGCATTTATGTCAATTTTAATTGGATTTAATACTTGAATAATTCTGTACAAAAAAACCTTAATTATAAAAAATATGTAATTGACTCTAAATTACAATATTTTAAACCTCATGCTACAAAAATTGAGAAAACATTTGCAGAAGAAATTCGTTTGAGCTTAACTAAAAATCAAAAATCAATTGCACCAAAATTCTTTTACGATAAAAAAGGCTCTGCTCTTTTTGAAAAAATCTGTTCCTTGCCTGAATACTATCCCACAAGAACCGAAATTATGATATTAAAGAAATTACAAACTGAATTACCTGATTTTCTTGATCACTCTTTTCGTTTAGTTGAATTGGGGAGTGGCACATCTATTAAGACTAGATTACTTTTAGATATCTTTACTAAATTACAAGACAGAATAGATTATTTTCCTATTGATATCTCTGAAATTTTGACTGAAAGTTCTGAACAATTACTTGCGGATTATGATGATCTTCACATAACTGGTATAATTGATACTTATGAGGGTGGATTGAAATTCCTTCAAAATTTTGATGATAAAAAGAATTTGATATTATTTTTAGGTTCTAGTTTTGGTAATTTTTCTCCTGATGATGGGTATGCATTTTTACAAAAAATTAATTCTGCTATGAAACCTGGCGATCTTTTCTTGATTGGATTAGATTTAGTAAAAGATGTCCAAATTTTAGAATCTGCATACAATGATTCTCAATGTGTTACTGCAGAATTCAATCTTAATGTTTTATCTAGAATAAATGATGAACTTGATGCAGATTTTGATTTGATTAATTTTAAACATCATGCAATATACAACAAAGAAGATCAGAGAATTGAAATGTATCTACGTTCTCTTGTAAATCAGTCTGTTATTATTTCAAAATCTAATCTTTCATTATATTTGCAAAAAGATGAATTAATTCACACTGAATATTCTCGAAAATTTCAAGTGTCTCAAATACGTGAATTGCTTACTAGTGTAGGTTTTAAAATTAAAAATATTTGGTTAGATGATGGTGAGAATTTTTCATTATCCTTAGTGTCAAAAAATTAAACATCTTCAGCACATCTAAAACCTGAAAATAACCATCTCTCGTCTAATCTAAAGAAATTCCTGTAGCTTGCTCTAATTGACATTTTTGTAGTTCCAAATGATCCTCCTCTCAAAACTTTCTGATTTGTAAACCACTTGTCATTATACTCATCAAACCCTGTTTTGAATCCTGGAAATCCAGTAAATTCTGAAGATGTCCATTCCCAAATGTCTCCTATCATTTGTTGACACCCTGATGAACTTGAACCTTGAGGATATGTTCCTATTTCTGTACATCCCCAATAGTGTGATTCAAGTAAATTACACTTCTCCTCTGTTGGTGATTCATTTCCCCATGGGAATTCTGTTTTTTGTTGTGTTTCTTCGTTCCAGCATGCTGCTTTTTCCCACTCAGCTTCTGTCGGAAGTCTTTTCCCTGCCCATTTACAATATGCTTCTGCCTCGTAATAGCTAACATGGTTAACTGGTTCATTTGGATTAATTTCTCTAATTCCTAAAAAGTCTCTTACATGCCATTTCTCATTAATTTTTTCCCAATACATTGGGGCATTCCATTTGTTTGTCTTTACTTTCTCCCATCCATCTGATAACCAATATTTGTACATCTCATATCCTCCATCTTCGATAAATTCCATGTATTGTTGATTTGTTATAGGGAATACATCTATCTTGTAATCATTTAGGAACACTTTGTGTTCTGGAAGTTCAATATCATAACAATAGTCTTTTCCATTATGCCCTAGATTGTATATCCCACCTTTGATGTGAACCGACTTTTTTTCAACACTGTTTTGTTTTACAATATTGTTTTTTCTTGTTGGTTTGTATTGTTCTGCTAAAAGATGTTGTAAATCATATACTAAAAGTTCTTGATGTTGACATTCATGATGTAATCCCATTGTAATCAACCTCATGGAATCACTATTCAGTGATTGTGACTCAATAAATTTTTCAACTCTTTGATTTATTGTGTTAAAATATTGGAAAATTTGATCAACAGTTGGTCTTGAAACCACCCCTCGTAATCCTTTATCGTGTGGAACTCCAAATTGCTGATAGTATGAATTGAGGTATTCTGAAAATTCTTTAGAATAAAATTCATAATTTTTATCCAATTTACTCATTATTGCTTCATAAATCCAACTTACATGACCAATATGCCATTTTGGTGGACTCATAAAAAATGCAGTCTGAACAATAAAATCATCTTTTTCTAAAGTCTTTACTAATTCCAATGTTCTACTCCTAGTTTCTTGGAATTGCTCTACTAATGATCTATATTCTAATTCTGGATTTGAGGTCATTATTGAAAAATAATATTTTTTTGACTATTATATTTGTGGGTAAATTTCTAATATCCTCTAGCAAAAATTGGAATTGTTTTACTTTGTTCCCCGCAGTAAATGCATTTTTTATTTGAATCTTCACTATTCCATGGGATTACTCTGATATCTGCTCCTGTTTCCTCTTTGATTTTTTCTTCACATTCTATTTTTCCACACCATGGGGCATTAAAGAAACCACCTTCCTCAATCTTTGATTTAAATTCTGTATAATCTAAAATATTGATTGTATTTGTTTTGGCTTGTTCTTTTGCATTTTCTAACATGATATTCTGAATTTCATCTAAAATTGTAGAAATTTTCTCAATCTTTGTAAATTCTAAACTTGATTTTTCACGATTGTATCTTTTTGCAATGATTACACTTTGTTTTTCAATATCTTTTGGACCTATTTCAATTCGAATTGGTACTCCTTTGAGCTCCCAATCATTGAATTTGTATCCTGGTGATAATTCACTTCTATCATCAATGTGAACTCTAATATCTTTTGATTCCAAAATTTCTTTGATTTCTTCTACTTTTGGCAATACTATCTCTTTCCCTTCATCATTTTTGTAAATTGGTACAATTACTACTTGCATTGGTGCTACTTTTGGAGGCAATACTAATCCTTTATCGTCACCATGAACCATAATCATAGCTCCAATTAATCTCCATGAAACTCCCCATGATGTTTGCCATGCAAAATGTTCTACATTGTCTTTATCTGCAAATTTCACATCAAATGGTTTTGAAAAATTCTGTCCTAGAAAATGAGATGTCCCCATCTGTAATGCTTTTCCATCCGGCATAATTGATTCCATTGTGGTTGTATAGACTGCTCCGACAAATTTTTCTTTCTCACTTTTTTTTCCTGTTGTAACTGGAATTGCTAATTCTTCTTCTACTGTATTTTTGTAAATATCTAAAATCTTCATCACTTCTTTTTCTGCTTCTTCTTGTGTTGTGTGGACTGTATGGCCTTCTTGCCACAAAAACTCCGATGTCCTAAGAAATGGTTTTGTTGCTTTAATTTCTGCTCTTAATGCAGTATTCCAAAAATTAATTTTTAATGGTAAATCTCTCCAACTTTGAATCCATTTGGAATACATTGTATATGCCAATGTTTCAGATGTTGGTCTTAACGCTAGTCTATCCCCGATTTCATTTGTTCCTGAATGAGTAACCCAAAATACTTCTGGGTTAAATCCTTCAAAATGTTTTTGTTCTTATCCTAATAGTGACTCTGGAATAAGGATTGGAAGAAACCCATTTCTAATTCCATTTTTTGAGAATTCCTTATCAAATGTGTTTTTCAATGATTCCCAAATGGAGTATCCATCTGGTCTGAGTACAATTAACCCTTTTACTGGTGCATAGTCTGCAAGTTTTGCTTTTAGTACAACTTGTGTATACCATTCACTGAAATCCTCATTTTTTGAAACTGTAATGCCTACGTCTTCTTTTCCCAAACTAGATTTCAAAGAATTAATTTACCTAATGAGCCTTTCGTGAGAAATTTTATGATTAAAGCTTATCGCCTTTGCATAGAACTTTTCCCATCACTCTACTTTGGAAATTTGGACATACAAAACATTGAACGAAGTGAATTTGATCTTTTAAAACTGGGCATTCTACATACTCTTGCTTCATTCTTTTGAGCATTTTTGGACTTACTCCTTTGAGTTTTAATTTCCCTTTTTCATCCATCAATCCTGATGATTTCATTTCATCTTTGACTTCTTGTGGTAGCTTTTGTCTACCCTCTCTTTCTAGAATTTCTACTTCAAATTTGTGTTCTAATTCATCAGCCATTATTATTAACCTATTCTTCGGTGATTTATTACTAACTGTTTTGATTTTATAATTAGTTTAAACTTTAATATTATTAGAATTTTTTTTATAAATCAGAAATTAATTGTTAGCGATTTTTGATGTAGAAGGTGTTTTGTATGATGAAGAATATTTACCTATTCTTGCAGAAAAGATCAATAAAGAAGATGAAATTTGGGAAATTACCAAACAGGGAATTCAAGGTAAAATTAATTGGGAGGAAGGACTTCGAACAAGAGTTGCAGCTTTGAAAGGTTTAGACAAAAAAGTTTGCCAAGAAGTAGCTGACTCATTACCTATAATGACTGGTGCCAAAGAAGCTTGTAGGATCTTAAAATCTGCTGGATGGAAAATTATGGCCGTCTCTGGTGGTTTTACTTTGATGATGGACAGACTAAAAGAGGAATTGGATTTGGATTATATTTTTTCCAATGAATTAATTTTCAAAGATGGCAAACTTGATGGTGTAGAAATCAATGTTGATTCAAATAAAGCAAAATCCGCAATTACAAAAATTGAGGAATGGGGTGAAAAGAAAGAAGATATTGTATGTGTAGTTGATGGTGCAAACGATATAAAATTATTTGATATTTGTGGTTTGAGTATAGCTTATCGTGCACAAGACATTGTTAAGGATTTGGCAACAACTACTTTGGAAGAAAAAGACTTGTCTAAAATTTTAGATATAATTAATAAACACTACAAATTAGAATTAGAAACCCCTGCCTCTGTATAAACAATTTTTTAGTACGTCTTTTAATCTGTAATAATTGCAAATCATCCCAATTCACATAGAAAAAGAAATTGAATCTTCTGATGATATTTCTAAACTAATCATAAATTCTACTGACCTTAACGATGGGGATATTATTGTAATTGCACAAAAAATTATTTCAAAACAAGAAGGACGAATAATTGACTTATCTTCTGTTACTCCTTCTTTGTTAGCAGAAGGAATTAGTTCTCAATATCATAAAGACCCTAGAATTGTTGAATTAATTTTATCGGAATCTAAAAGAATTGTTAGAATGAAAAATCAAATAATTATTGTTCAGACAAATAATGGATTTATTTGTGCTAATGCCGGAGTTGATGAAAGTAATGTAAAAAATGGATATGCTATATTACTTCCTGTAGATTCTGATATGTCTGCTAAAATAATTCGTGAAAAAATTAAATCAAACACTGACAAAAATGTGGCAATCATAATTTCTGATACTTTTGGTCGTCCATTTCGAATGGGTCAAACAAATTGTGCAATTGGAATATCTGGATTAAGTCCTCTGTTGGATTATGCTGGAACTTTAGATTCTTTTGGAAAAATTTTACGTGTAACTGAAATTGCAGTTGCTGATGAATTTTCAGCAGCTGCTGAATTAGTAATGGGTAAGACACTAAAGTGCCCAGTGGCAATTATTCGTGACTATTCTTTTAATTTTGGAGATCATGAAATATCTGAATTGATTCGTCCTGAAACTGAAGATCTTTTTAAATAATTTTAATTAAAAATTATATTTTTAAAAACACTCTCAAAACCATTTGTTAGCTTTACCTATTCTTTATGTAAAACTCAAATAGATTTTAATATGACAAAACGCTCTCGTTGAATTAGATATTCATGTCTGAATCTGACCAAAAAAAATTAGATGCAGTAGGATTGTTTTGTCCTGAACCTGTATTTAGGACAAAAATTGAAATTGAAAGAATGCAAGTTGGTCAAACACTAATAGTCTCCGCTGATGATCCTGCAGCTGAAGAGGATATATCTAGATGGGTGTCAAGAAGTGGTCATGAGTTATTAGATTTATCAAAAGATGGCAATGTCATTACATTTCAAATTAAAAAGGTGAAATAATTAAACTCATGACTGTTGTTAATGATACAGATGTATTGAATCGAATAGGTAACACTCCTCTTGTGAAGTTGGATTCTCTTTCTACTGATAATGATAATTATTTTGCAAAATTAGAAGGACACAATCCTTTTGGTTCTGTTAAAGATAGAGCTGCATACTGGATGATTAAAGATGGTGAAGAAAAAGGAATTTTAACAAAAGGTAAAAGCATAATTATTGAACCTACTTCTGGAAATACTGGAATTGCTTTAACTGGAATAGCAAATCTATTGGGGTATAAAGTTGAGATTGTAATACCTGAAAAAGTAAGTAATGAAACTAAAGAAATTATTCGAAATCTTGGGGCAAAAGTTTTTGAGACTAGTGATGATTTATGTCCAAAAGTTGGTGCTGGAACTGATCAAAGTATTGCATTGGCAACATCAATTGCATCTTCAAGACCTGATACGTACTATTCTCCTAACCAATATGCTAACGAAGCTAATTTTCAAGGACACTATGAAGGGACAGGACCTGAAATTTGGAAACAAACTGAAGGTAAAGTAACTCATTTCTTTACTGGTGTTGGTACTGGTGGTACTATTACTGGAATTGGTACTTATCTTAAAGAAAAAAACCCTAATGTAAAAATTATTGGCTGTCAACCACAACAAAATCACTTAATTCAAGGTTGGAGAAATTTTGAAGAATCTGCAAAACCTGACTTATTTTTAAAACGAGAAAATGTTGTTGATGATTGGGTTTCTGTAGATAATAGTGAGGCATTTTCAGTTGTAAAAGAAGTTTTTACAAAAGATAAACTCTTGATTAGTCCTTCATCAGCTGCAGTTTATGCATGTATGAAAAAATATTCTATTGATGGTGATGCATGTGTTGTTGGAATTTTTGCAGATGATGGACGCAAATTCAAAAGTGTTTATGCTACACAAAACATTATGTCTGAAGATGAATTTGAAAATTCTCTTAAAAATGCAAAATACATGTCTGAATTGGCATATTGATTATTCTAAAATTTCTTTAACATATTTTTCATAAAATTTTCTAAATACTACATTCATATCTCTTTCAAACTGAAGACACTTGCCACTTTGTTCAATTAGGTTTTCTCCAATTTCTTTACTCCATTGACTTTTCTGTTTGTCTTTTGAATCTCCAATTGTTGGATTTTCTTTAATTTTTTTCATAATTTCAATTAATTTTAATCCTAATTGACGGAACTTACCAATACGTAAAAGAAACATCTGTGATTCTTCTTTGTTAATCACATTCATCATAGAGTAAATTTCATTATAATATTCCAAACCTTTTTGATTGTATTTTTTAACATCTGTAATTCTTTTTATCCAGTACTCTTTAGATTTTTTCTTCTTGACTTTGTAACTGAACTTATTTTTAGCTAAATCTGTGCCTAATTTAGCTAGAATATCACTATGTTCTTTGATCTTTTTTTCAAGTTCTAAATTATCACTCATTATTTTATTACATAATTGATTCAAATTTAGAGTTTAGCTTTTTCTATTTTTTGATTTATCCCATCCTTCTTTAGATTTTTTAGAATACTCCATTAAACAATTCTCACAAAACGAATCCCATTCATCAATATCTAATTTTTTGAAAAATTCTAATGACCATTTGTATGTAGGTTTATCTCTATATTGAAATTGTTGAATGGTGTAAATTTCTTTTTCTTGGAATTTATTCAAACATTTTTTGCATTGTGCATTTTTCATTCTTGTTTTTCTATAGATTCTGAAATATATTTGTCCACATCAATTGCTGCCATACATCCGAATGCTGCAGCTGTAACTGCTTGTCTATAGTTTCTATCGTGGACATCTCCTGCTGCAAAAACACCTTCAATATTTGTATGTGTTTTATTTTTTAAAATAATATATCCTTCGTTATCTAAACCAACTTGATTTTCAAATATTTTTGTATTAGGTGTATGTCCAATTGCAACAAATAGACCTCCTGCATCTAGTGATGTCTTTTCATTTGTTTTTAGATTTTTTAAAATAACTTGTTGCATTTTTTGGTCTCCTTTAATATCTACTACTGCTGAATCCCAATGGAATTTTATTTTTTCATTGTTTAATGCTCTTTCTTGCATTACTTTACTTGCTCTTAATTCTGAACGTCTATGTACTAGATGCACAGTTGTTGCAAATTTTGTTAAAAATGTTGCTTCTTCAATTGCTGAATCCCCTCCACCTACAACTACTATTTCTTGATTTCTAAAGAAAGGACCATCACATGTTGCACAGTATGATACTCCTTTTCCCCCAAAAGTTTCTTCACCTTCTAATCCTAATTTTCTTGGATTTGCACCTGTTGCAATAATTATTGCATCTCCTTCGTATTCTTCAGATGCTGTTAAAACTTTGAATGGTTTGTGCCTAAAATCTACATCCACTGCTTCATCATCAACAATTGTTGTGCCCATTCTTTGGGATTGTTTTCTCATTTCAATCATTAAATCCGGCCCCATGATTCCCTTTTCAAATCCTGGGTAATTTTCAACTTCTGTAGTGTTTACTAGTTGGCCGCCTGGTAATATTCCTGATAAAATCAAAGTATCATATCCTGCTCGGGAACAATAAATCCCTGCAGTATATCCTGAGGGGCCTGCCCCTACAATTATGACATCAAATTTTGTTTTCTTTTTGTCTGGTATTTTGGGTCCATCGTCTTTAGTTTCTAACACTGCTGCCCCTGCATCTGCTGACATCATATGATTCACCTTTTAATTGCAATAATTTAAGTCAATATCATTTTTATTTTTTATTTGTTTTATGAACAGTTCAGATCTCTAAAAAAATTTGTCCAAAAATATGTATTTTTATTGGTTCTGTAAAAAGTTAAATTGACATTTTCTTTATAATTTCTAAATGTTTTTGACAAAATTTCTTATTTTCTAATTGGGTATACAGTAAATCTTTTTGCCAATGTGCGTTAAATAATCTACAATCCTTTTGATCACAAAATATTTCTCCTGTTTCTTGATACATGATTGCTTGTAACAGATATCCTTCTATTACTTCTGATGTACGGGGATCGTGATATTCTAAAAATTCTCCTTTGTATTTTTTCTTTATTTCATTAATTCTTTCATTAGAAAAATCTGACATCAATTCAAAATAGAATTGTTTAGGTTTTGCCGGCGCCTCAATTATTCCTGACGTTGAAATTATTGTAGGATTGGAACAGATTAAGGCTCTTGCATGATATCTGCAATCACTTTCATCGTATGTACATGTTAATTTATTTGTAAAACATACGTGTAATACATCCAATTTAATTTCATTTTTTGGAATTGACTCTGAAATTATTTCTTGAATTTTAAACCCATCATACAAAAACATCTCTTTTTGTTCACTATTGTCTTTATTCTTTTTTTCAACCTCTATTTCTTTTAATGTTGGAACATATCTTTGAAATGATTTTTTTAAATCAAAAATTCTTACACTCGCAATTTTATCAAAAATATTATTGTTTGAATATTTCAAAAAGTTTTTTCTAATTTCAACTTTTACTGGGAATGTATCTGTCAGGAATTTTTGTAATCTTTCTATTTGAATTTCTGGTACTGTAGGTTCATCATATAGGAAAATTCTGTTAATTTTCAATAAGAAAATGATGTCTTTGTAGTTTATCTTTCTAACTCTTTAATTTTCTCTGCTGCAATTACTGCTGCTCTTTTTCCAGAATATAGCATTGAACCAAACGTTGGTCCCATCCTTGCTAATCCATGTGTTTCTGTTACTGACATTCCTGCGGCAATTAATCCTGGATACACTTCACCTGTTTTATGAACCACGTGTTCTTCTCCGTCATTTACATGCATTGGCTCCATTCCTTTCCATTTTGCTAGTCCTCTATCTACAAGTCTTTTTACTGCTACAGAATCATGACCTGATGCATCAATGATAACTTTAGCTTCAAAGGCAACTGGATCTACACATGTAATGTTACGTGGTAATGCTGAAACTGGCATCCAATTTACCACAATTCCTGTAACTCTCCCATTCTTCAATACTAAATCATCAAATTTTGTTAATTGGAGAAATTTTACTCCTGCATCACATGCTGCTGCAATTAATTTTGATACTGCATGTGGTCCTGGTGTTAAGTATAGCCCTTCTTGCACTTTTTTGTATGGTATTCCAAGCTCATCCCAAATTTTTTGAGCTGGTTCTCTAACTGTAACCGGATTCATCATGTATCCTCCTAACCAATATCCTCCACCAAGATAGTTGTTTTGCTCAATAACTAAAACTTTGAAACCCAAATTTGATAATTCTCTACTAGCTGTTAATCCTGCAGGACCTGCACCAATAATGATCACATCTGATTCTGCTCTATCAATTAAAACCTCATGGAATTCATTTGCAATTGCACGTGTAATTTCAACCTCACGTACATCTGTAAATATTTTAGAAGACTGTTCTGCAACTGTTGCTTCTTGCATGCAAATACCCCCTTCGTGAATAATTAATACTTTACCTTACATTTCTTGAAAATTAGCTATCACTAATCTAATTCGAATCATTAAAGATCAAAAATAGGAAAATTATGTACATCAATGAATTTTTCTCTCCTAAATACTCCAAATATATAAAATTTATAACCAAACCAAAACGAATTTCTTTGTATTGACTTTATCTGACTTGAAACAATCAAAATCTGATTCTAATCCATCTAAAATTAATTGGTCTCGCTTAGAGGAGGCAGATAATTTTGCTAATACTGTAAAATTGTTCCGACAGGGAAAGTATGATGAAGATAGTTTTAGGCGATTTAGACTTCAGCATGGTGCATATGGCACACGAATGACTGGAGATTATGCAATGGTACGAATCAAACTACCTGCAGGTGAAGTATATCCAAAACAATTGGAAAAAATATCTCAATTAAGTGAACAATATTCTATTGGAAGTGCCCATTTATCAACTAGAGAAAATATTCAACTCCACTGGGTAGTTCTTGAAGATGTTTCAGAAATACTTCGAAGTCTTGCTGAAGTTGGACTTACTTCTAGAGAAGCATGTGGGAATACTGTAAGAAATGTAATGTGTAGTCCAATGTCTGGTGTTTGCTCTGATGAAAAATTTGATGCAACTCCGTATGCCCTTGCTACTGCAAATTTCTTTTTGAGAAATCCTATGTGTCAAAACTTGCCTCGAAAATTTAAATTTAATTTTACTTGTTGTGAAAAACATGGCATGGTAAGAATTGTTGATGTCGGCTTAATTCCTAAGATTAAAGAAATAGATGGAACTACTCAAAAAGGATTCAAAATTTTCCTTGGAGGTGGTTTAGGAAATAAATCGTTTGTTGGACATCAATTGGAAGAATTTACTCCTGAAGAAGATTTACTATATACCTCAATGGCGGTAGTGAGAATTTTTGATAGGTTGGGTGATAGAAAAAATCTTGCAAGAAATAGAATGCGCTATCTTGTTAATGAAATGGGTTGGGAAAAATTTCAAAACTTAGTTTTAAAAGAACGTGCAATTGTAAGAGCTACTCAATCAGTAATTACTACATTACAAGTTGATACAACTCCCAATGAAATTAAACGACCAATCCGAATTAGTGATGAGAGTGGTTCAACAACTCATGATGGATATGCTAGATGGTTAAAAACAAATACGATAAAACAAAAACAACCTGATTATCGTTCTGTATTTATCACTCTTGAAGCCGGAGATATTACTGCAAATCAACTCAATGCTTTAGCTGACATCATTCATGATTTTTCATCTGAAGATAAAGCAAGAGTAGGATTTCTACAAAATCTAGCATTACGTTATGTGCATGAAGATGATTTATCTCATCTGTATTCTAAACTTTTAGAACATGGATTGGCAAAATCTGGAGCACTAACCATGACTGCTCCTATTGGATGTTCTGGAACTACTTCGTGTAATTTGGCATTAACAAACTCTCATAGATTGGCAAAAGAAATTCAAAGAGAATTCATAAAATTAAAACTTGATGAAGATGATGATCTAAGTGATTCTTCTATTAAGATAAGTGGATGTCCAAATGCATGTGCTCAACATAGTATTGCAACGATTGGATTCTTTGGAGGAGGTGCACGTGTTGGAAAAGACATGTATCCAAATTACCAAATGTCTCTTGGTGGACGTTCTGATGGTGACACTATGTTGGGACAAACATGTCATAGAATTCCTGCAAAAAGAGTTATTCCTGTAATTTTAAAAATTATTGAATTATTCAAAGAACACAAAAAACCTGATGACACTCTAAAAACTTGGCTTCATAGAATTGTAAATAATAGTGAGGATTCTGAGATACAATCAGTTAATGATATCAAAAAAGCATTAGAACCATTAGTTATTCCTCCTACAAAAGAAGATGATCCTGATTTCTATCTTGATTATGGCAGTGATACTAGCTATCATACAAAAACTGGTAAAGGTGAATGTGCTGCTTGACTAAAATAATCACTGATGTCGATTCTTTACGTTCAGAAATCAAAGACAAAAGTGTTAGAGTTATTGATGTTCGACGAGAAGCTGACTATAAACAAGACCATATTCCTACTGCTGTAAATCTACCTCTGGCAACTCTTTTGTCTGATGATAGTCCTGAACGTGTTTTAAAACTTGTAAACTCTATAGGCATTGATGATGAAACTCGTGTAGTTGTTTATGATGATACATTTGGTGCATTAGCATCAAGAGTTGCGTGGACATTAGAATATCTTGGACATTCTGATGTATCCTTACTTGAAACAACTTATGGTCATTGGAAATCTCTTGGATTAGAAAATGATTCTCAAATACCTGATATTCAAAGTAAGGAGCATTCAATGAATTTACAATCTAATATTTTAGCAACTTCTGATTATTTAGAGACTGCAAAAACTAGAGATGATGTAATTTTGATTGATAATAGAGAACGTCTAAACTTTTTAGAGCAACATATTCCTGGAGCAATTAGCCTACCTTACAGAACACTTGCCTTTAACGATAAAATCCTTCGTCCAAAAGAGGAAATGAAACGACTGTTGGATAATCGTGGTGTAACTGAAAATTCTGAAATTATCACTTATTGTGGTAGTGTGGGGACTCTTTCTGGGTTGGCATACTATGCACTCAAATCTGTAGGACTATCTAACACAAAATTGTATGTTCGTTCATTCAAAGAATGGAAAAATCTTCAAAAACCTACTGAGAAACAAGAAGATGCAAGTTACTGGGACTTGTCTGCTGAATAATTAGGAAATTTCGTTTCTAAGTTTTTTTGTAACTGTAACTTCTATATTCTCAAATAACAATAACATTTTTTCTTTGTTTTCAACAATATAGTCGTCCCCTCTATCTTTTAGTCTAATTTTCCATAATCTAATCTCTCTGTGTTGTTCAAAGAAATTTTCTATCATTTGTTCACCTGATTTTGTAGGATCAATGAACTCATCAAAAACTTCAATGGTCTTTTCTGCATTGTTATCTTCTATTGTTTCTTTTACTGATTGAATTGCATGACTGAGTTTTTTCAAATTTTTAATTGGTTTTGGTAATGTTTTTCTTGTAATTCCAAATAACCCCTTCTTTTCTTTACCTATCTTTTCTGCAACGTTTGATGCAAGATCATATATTGGAATTTTACTTAATCCTTCACGTTTCTCATTTTGTATTAGTAGCCCTTTTTCTAATAATTTTCTTAATGCATTTTCTGCATCAATTCTATCCAAAAATGTTGTCCATACAATTGCCCCCAATGTGTGATATCCTTGTCTAACTGATTCTAAAACAACAACTTCTTCAATTCTTTTGAATCCCTCTTCAATTCTAACATTAACAAAATCTTTATCTCGAATTGATTTTCTAGCGTTTTTAACATCAATTTCAATTGAGCGTTTTAATGATTCTAAAGATTCTGGTACTTGGTTTAACAATGATAAGAAACAGGCTTTATTGTACCAGGCCATTCCGTATGTTGGGTCTGATTCAATTGCTTTATCCACTGCATCTAGAGCTTGGGCATATTTTTTTTGTTCATAGTGGACTAACCCTTTAAGATTCCAAACCTCTGGATTTGTAACATCAATATCTAAAATTTTATCATATACTCTTAATGATTCACCATAATCATCTAGATGAAATTTTGCATATCCTAACTTTAGTAATGTTTCAACATTTTCAGGATCAATTCGTAGTGCTTGCTGAAAATACATTACAGCCTCTTCTAATTTTTCATCTGCCATCAAATTAACTCCTTTTTTAAATAATTTTTTACGATTATAATCCGGATCTACTAAACTAGTTCCTTCTTTGACTTGTTTTTTAGACTTGTTTTCCTCAAAATCCTTTGATTTTTTCCCGAATGGCTTCTTCAATATCTCTCGATGCGATTCTTTCTAGATAAATACTAACTTACTGAGGCTAATGTCATTGTATTTGAATTTGAATAGATGATCTAAATACAGAAATACTTGAATCCCTCACATTCGTTTATGTCATCTCCATCACGATTAGAAATCAAAGGGGAATCCCCGTTTAAACAATCGGGTGTATATGAGGCTCAGATTGCAATTACTGCTAGTCAACCATCTGATGTTCTTATTAGAGAAAAACAGTTTACGCCATTGTGGAAAGGAACATTTCATCTTAAAGTAAAAGATGGTATATTTTCAGAAACAGTTGGTTCTCCAGAAAATCCTTTCCCTTCATCTATTGCAGAACTAGATTCTCTTTGTATTGTTGTAACTGATCTATTTTCATCATTATATTCCGTATTTGTACTTCCTAACCCTTTACGAACATCAGAATCTGAATCTACCCCTAAACCTGAATCTACCCCTAAACCTGAATCTACCCCTAAACCTAAATCTGAATCCCCTAAACCCAGACGTACTCTAAATGCTAGTACTGGTCAACGTGGAGGCCAAAGTCAAATTAGACAATCTGGAGATAAAGGAATTACTGGAGATCGTGGATTAACTGGAGAAAAAGGAATTACTGGTGATAAAGGAGACAAGGGCGACAAAGGTCTTGCTGGCTCTTTTGGAGACAAGGGCGACAAAGGCTCAACTGGTTCATCTGGAGACAAAGGAGCCTCTGGATTGCGAGGTATACCTGGAGGAAAAGGTGAAACAGGTCCAACTGGTCCCCCTGGAGACAAAGGAGCCTCTGGATTGCGAGGTCCACTTGGAGACAAAGGTGACAACGGTCAACAGGGATTACAAGGTGATAAAGGACTAACTGGCTCAACTGGAATTCCTGGATTAAAAGGTCCAACTGGTACAACTGGTATTCAAGGGGATAAAGGAATTCAAGGTACACCCGGTACCGCTGGCGACCAAGGCCCAACTGGAACTCCTGGCGATAAAGGTCCACAAGGTCCACAAGGCCCATCTGGTTCTAAAGGTCTAACTGGAGTTCCAGGCCCACAAGGAGAAAAAGGTGACAAAGGTCCTCTTGGTATTATTGGTGCTAAAGGTCTAACAGGTCCAACTGGTCCACCTGGCGATAAAGGTCCCCAAGGTCCACAAGGATTACAAGGTGAACGTGGAACTACTGGCCAATCTGGCGATAAAGGTCCACAAGGTCCACAAGGAATTCAAGGCCCACAAGGTGCACGTGGTCCAACTGGTCCAATTGGAAGTATTGGAGAGCCAGGTCCTATTGGAGAGCAAGGCCCGATAGGCCCGCCTGGTCCTAGAGGTCCACCTGGTCCACCTGGAGAAAAAGGTCCCTCAGGAGGAATGTCTTCTGAACAAAAAGCAATCTTCAAAGACCTATTGGAACTTTTAACTACAAAAAATGTTATTTCAACTGAAGAACAAATTAAACTCATGAGTTACCTCTACTAATAATATTTTTAAAATTAAAAATTATTTTTAATTATAATTATATTTTTGATTCAAATTTTTGAATTATTTTTTTATATTTATTTAATCACTGTATTGTTTTTAATTAAATGATAACATAATTTATTTTTCAAATTTTAAAATTTTATGTTTAGTTAACACTACTTTACAACTTAAAAATAGAAAACAATTCGTCGTCTAGATGACGATTGTTAGTTTGACGAGTTTATCGTCTTTTTGCTGCTTTTCTCTTTGGAGCTGCTTTTCTCTTTGGAGCTGCTTTTCTCTTTGGAGCTGCTTTTCTCTTTGGAGCTGCTTTTCTCTTTGGAGCTGCTTTTCTCTT
>Ga0114996_10003056_pt1 | contig 21099 bp, 19 predicted proteins | sample ArcticOcean_MG_C_4_FD_87039 | JGI IMG/M metagenome (GOLD analysis project Ga0114996, IMG submission 87039) | Marine microbial communities from western Arctic Ocean - ArcticOcean_MG_CB4_134 | ecosystem: Environmental > Aquatic > Marine > Oceanic | place: Arctic Ocean: Canada Basin | collected... | reverse complement strand
TTTTTTATGAATTTTTTTCTAAGATTAAGAATATCCTCATCTTCAGAGTGAATAGAAACAATTTTAGAACTGTTTGAAATAACTTTTTCTATATCTTCTTCGTCTTTGACTAAAAGATTTCCTGTCGAAGATCCTGCAAATAATTTTACCCCACAGCATCCCTCAAGTTTATCTACATTTTTCAAATCTTCCACATTTTGAGGTGTTGCTCCAAAATAAAAAGCATAATTAGAAAACATTCTATTTTTAGCTAAGGTAAGTTTTTTATTAAATTCAGTTTGATTAGATGTTGGTGGATTCGTGTTAGGCATTTCAAATACTGATGTTATACCACCTAAAACAGCAGCCTTACTTCCTGATTCTAAATCTTCAACATCTGTAGAGCCAGGTTCTCTAAAATGGACCTGGGTATCTATGATTCCAGGAAGAACTATAAGATTGGTAGCATCTAAAAATTTTTGATTTGAGGTTTCAATATTGCCAGTTTGTTTTACTATTCCGTTAGATATGCCAATATCAGTTTTTTTTAGTTGGCCATCTATAAAGCATTTGCCATTTTTAATGATAAGATCAAAAGAAGAAGACATTCTCTAACTATTTAATATATTATAGAATTAATATTTGCAAATATGGAAAAAAATGAAGTTGCAGTTCTGGAAGATCGAGGCTTTATACAAGTAAAAGGACTTGAGGCTAAAGATTTTTTGCAAAATATAGTAACTAATGATTTAGAAAAAGTTACAATAGCCTCTACTGTATATTCATCAATTTTAACCCCTCAGGGCAAATATTTATTTGATTTTTTCATCTTAAAATTCAAAGAAAGTTATCTTTTAGAATGTGAAAAAAAATCCACTGAAGCTATTATAAAACTTCTCAATTTTTATAAATTAAGATCTAAGGTTGATGTAATAAATATAAGCAAAGAACTTGTAACTGCAGTGATTTCTTTAGAAAAATTCAAAGAAATAAACAATTCAAATTTATCAGTTGGGAAAACTTCAACTTTTGACGAAGATATTATTTACTGCGATCCAAGAAATAAAAAATTGGGAGCAAAAATTATTTCTGAACAAAAAAATATTCAGCTTACAATTAAAAAATTAAATTTAAAAGTGTCTGATAAAAAAAAATACTACGAGCAAAGTTTCAATTTAGGTATACCTCAAATTAATCTTGATAAGCTAAAAGATAAAATTTTTGGGGTTGAAAATAATTTAGATGAGCTAAATGGTATAGATTTTACAAAAGGGTGTTATATAGGACAAGAAAATACATCTAGAATTAAATTGAGAAATAAACTTCGAAGAAGAATCTTGGCAATAAAAAAAATTGAAGGTGAAATTTTAGAAAATGATATTATTAAATATGGAGATAAAGAGATTGGAAAAGTTATGATAAGCGAACCATACCCGTTTGCGTTAATTAAGGTAGTTGATCCTAACTTAGAAGAATTTATCAATACTGAGCTAGTATGTGAAAAATCAAAGATAAAAATTACAAAACCAGAATTTTTATTAAATGAAAAAAAAGTTTAAAATAATTTTCATTATATTTTCTATCTATTTAGTAATTGATTTTGCGCTCACTAATCTTTTATTAAAAAAAACTCAATTATGGAAGTCGACTGAAAAAATAGATCACTACTGGAGAATACCATCTCAAATATATCATCATGATATAATGCCTAATATTGATGTAATAGAACCTTGGCAAACATTTAATAAAAAGTTAATTACTAATTCTATTGGCTTTAGAGATTTTAATAAAAAAAATATATTAAAAAAAAATAAGAATAAAAAAAGAGTTTTATTAATTGGAGATTCTTTTATAGAAGGCGCTGGATATAATTATGAATTCACAATCGGAGGATTAATCCAAAACAAACTTGGTGAGGATTTTGAAGTTTTAAATAGTGCGGTAGGATCATACTCTCCAGGAATTTATTACTTAAAAACTAAATATTATATCGAACAAGGATACTCATTTGATTACGCACTCATTTTTTTAGATGTCTCTGATATTTATGATGAGTTGTTTTTAAAATATTCAGAAGATAATTCTAGAATAACCAACCATGATTTTAAAAAACCAGCTCATAAAAGATCATTTTATAAAGTTGGGGATTTTTTAATATCAAATACGATACTATTTAAATTTTTGTTATACGTTTCTGATCAAACTGAAATTTCAAAAAATTACGTAAAACTTAAATATAAAGCTTCAAAAAGATTTGAAAAATCTTTCTTTAGTACTACAAAAGAAGATACTTTATTTTTTAGAATGCTAACAATTGATAGAGGTTATTGGACGTTTGATGAAAAGACATACCTTGGAGTTAAAGATGGACTTAAAAAATCAGATTTTTTTTTAAAAAAATTATATGGATTGTTAGAAAAAAATAACATTAAATCTTATTTAATAATTTATCCTTGGCCTACACAAATATTTTATGGTGATATGAAACATCAAGCTTATTGGGAAAGTTTTTCTAAAGAAAATGATTTAAGCTTTATTAACTTATATGATCAATTTGAAAGTAAAAATAAAAGAAAATTTATTTTAGATAACTTTATATATGGGGATATTCATTGGAATAAAGTAGGAACTGTTAAGATTTTTAATGGTCTTAACAAAAATGGTGTATTTGAAGAAATAAATTCTTCTAAATAAGTATGGTGCGGTCGAGAGGATTTGAACCTCCACGAGATTGCTCTCATAAACCCCTCAAGCTTACGTGTCTACCGTTCCACCACGACCGCATCGTGCGTCAGAATAAATGAATGACAATTTATCTTCAAGTTGATAAGTTTTAATTATGGAATTTAATACTGAAATTAAAACTTCAACAGATCATATTTTTAACAAAATTTCCAAAGTGGTCCCCGAAATTGAATGGAAAATCCACGCCCCATTAATTCATGAGATAAATAAACTTAAAAAAGAAAAAAATGCAGTAATACTTGCCCACAATTATCAAACACCAGAAATATTCCATGGAATAGCAGACTTTGCTTCTGACTCACTAGCTTTAGCTATTGAAGCTACAAGAACCCAAGCCGATATAATTGTTATGTGTGGTGTGCACTTCATGGCAGAGACTGTGAAATTAATGAACCCAAGTAAAAAAGTTTTATTACCAGATATGAGTGCTGGATGTTCTTTATCATCATCTATTACTGGAAAAGATGTCAGAGTATTAAAAGAAAAATATCCAGGCGTTCCAGTTGTGTCTTACATAAATACATCCGCAGATGTAAAAGCAGAAACCGATGTTTGTTGTACATCAGCTAATGCCGTTAAAGTTGTTGAATCACTTGGAGTTGAAAAAGTAATTTTTTTACCAGATGATTATTTAGCAAAATATGTGGCATCAAATACGAAAGTTAAAATTATTTCATGGAAAGGAACATGTATTGTTCATGAACAATTTACCGCAAAAGAAATTAATGAAATAAAAGATCAAAATCCTGGCATTGTTGTTATCGCCCACCCAGAATGTCCTCCTGATGTAATTAATGCAGCCGACTTTACAGGATCTACAAGTGGAATGAGCGATTATGTTAAAAAAAATCAACCTAAAAAAGTTATGATGGTGACTGAATGTTCAATGAGCGATAATGTTCAAGTTGAAAATCCAAAAGTAGAATTTATAAAACCATGTAATTTATGTCCTTATATGAAAAAAATTACATTACCTAAAATATTAGATTGTTTAAAAAAAGAAAGTAATGAAATTATAATTCCAAGCAATTTAATGGAAAAAGCAAAATTGTCTGTGGAAAGAATGACTTTAATAGGTCGTTGATCATCAAACGTGAAAAAAATAGTAAAATTAGCTATGTCAGAGGATTTAAGACCTTCTGGAGATATAACAACTAAACTCATTAAAAATAATAAAAAAATAAAAGCCAAAATTATTGCAAATCAAAATTGTATAGTTGGAGGATTAAATTTAGCAAAAGAAGCTTTTAAATACTCAGATAAAAAAATTAACTTTAAAATTAAAACTATAGAAGGCAAAAAAGTAAAAAAAGGAACAGTTGTAGCTATAATTTATGGAAAACCTAAAGCAATTTTAAAAAGTGAAAGAGTTGCTCTTAATTTCTTAAGTCTAGTTTCAGGAGTAGCAACAATAACAAAAAAATTTGTTGATAAAGTAAAAGGCAAGCCTTGTAGAATTTGCTGTACAAGAAAAACTATACCAAATTTAAGATTAATACAAAAATATGGTGTTAAACTAGGCGGGGGTCTGAATCATAGGTTTAACCTTAGTTCAGAAATTTTAATAAAAGATAATCATATTGCGATAGAGGGAAATATTCATGAATTAGTCAAAAAGGCTATTAAAAATAAAAAAGGGAAAAAAATTACTGTAGAAGTTGATAATTTAAAACAACTTAAAAAAATTATGGGTTTAAAGTTTGATAGAGTCTTGTTTGATAATATGAATCTTAAAAACTTGATAAAAGCTGTTAATTTATCGAGAAAATTTTATGAAACAGAAGCCTCCGGTGGTGTCACTTTAAAAAACGTAAGAAAAATTGCATCCACTGGGGTAAAAAGAATATCTGTTGGACAAATAACTCACAGTGCCCCTTCAGCTGATTTTAGTATAGATGTTTAGTAAATTATTTTCTTTTCTTTAAATAAGCTTGTGCAGACGCAAGCCGTGCTATCGGAACTCTGTAAGGAGAACAAGATACATAATTTAATTTAACTTTCTCACAAAATTCAATGCTTGCTGGATCTCCACCATGTTCTCCACAAATACCGAGTTTTAATGATTTTTTTTGCATCCTTCCTCTTTCTACAGCTATTTTTATGAGCTCTCCCACTCCCCTTTCATCAATGCTAACAAAGGGGTCTTTATAAAAAATTTTGTTTTCAACATAATCATTTAAAAACTTTCCTGAGTCATCCCTACTTATCCCAAAAGTTGTTTGGGTTAAATCGTTAGTTCCAAAGCTAAAAAAATCAGCAAACTTTGCAATATCCTTAGCTCTTAAAGCTGCTCTTGGTAATTCAATCATTGTACCTACATAATATTTTATTTTTATAGAATGTTTTAATTGTATTTTTTTTGCAATTTTTTCAACTAAATTTTTAAGTATTTGAATTTCTGCTGCTGTAGAAACCAGAGGAATCATTATTTCTGGAATAACTAATTTTATTTTTTTATTTTTACACTCTGCCAAGGCTTCAAATATAGCTTCGCATTGCATTTCATAAATTTCTGGAAAAGAAATACCCAATCTACAACCTCTATGTCCTAACATAGGGTTTTGTTCGTGAAGTTCTGCAATCCTATATTTTATATCTTCATCAGAAATTTCTAATTCATTAGCTATATCTTTAATGTCTTTTTCTGTTTTTGGTAAAAATTCATGTAAAGGAGGGTCCAAAAGTCTTACAGTTACAGGCAAACCATTCATTATTTTAAAAATTTCAAAAAAATCACTTCTTTGATACGGAAGAAGTTTAGCTAGAGATTTTTTTCTATCTTCTAAATTTTTTGCAAGAATCATTTCTCTTACAGAAATAATTCTTTTTTCATCAAAAAACATATGTTCTGTTCTACATAAACCGATACCTTCTGCTCCAAAATCTCTTGCAATTTTTGTATCTGCTGGTGTTTCTGCGTTAGCTCTTACTTTAAGCTTTCTATACTTATCAGCCCAACTCATTACCTTCGAAAAATCTCCTGATATATCAGACTTGACTGTTGGAACTTCACCAAGCATAACCTTACCACTTCCTCCATCTATAGTAATTATATCTCCTTGTTTAATTAAATGGTTTCCAGATTTAAATTGTTTTTTTTCATAATCAATTTTAATTCCACCCGATCCAGAAACGCAGGGTTTTCCCATCCCTCTGGCTACTACTGCTGCATGGCTAGTCATACCTCCTCTAGCAGTAAGAATTCCCTTTGCTGCATGCATTCCATTAATGTCTTCAGGAGATGTTTCTATCCTTACTAAAATTGTATCCTGCATTTGCTCTTTTAATCTTTCCGCCTCATCTGCCGAAAATGTAACTTTTCCACTTGCTGCCCCAGGAGAAGCAGGGAGACCAGATGCAATTACTTTTTTTTCTGCTTTCTCATCTAATGTGGGATGTAATAAAGTGTCAAGCGTATTAGGATCCACTCTTAAAATTGCTTCTTTGTTTGATATTAATTTTTCTTTTACCATATCAACTGCAATTTTAATTGCAGCTCTTGATGTTCTTTTGCCTGATCTTGTTTGTAACATCCACAATTTATTATCTTCAACGGTAAACTCAATATCCTGCATATCTCTATATTTTTTTTCTAATTGTTTAAAAATTTTTTTTAACTGATGATAAATTTTTGGCATAGATTTATTCATTGTAAGTATATTTTTAGGAGTTCTCGTTCCTGCCACAACATCCTCACCTTGAGCATTAATTAAGTATTCACCAAATAGTTTGTTTTCTCCCGTTGAGGGGTTTCTAGTAAAAGCAACTCCTGTAGCACAGTTTTTACCCATATTTCCAAATACCATTGATTGTACATTTACAGCGGTACCCCAATGATCAGGAATTAAATTTATTTTTCTATAGATTTTCGCTCTTCTACTATTCCATGATAAAAAAACTGCATTAATGGCGCCCCATAGCTGTTCATTTACATTTTGAGGAAAATTTTTTTTAGTTTTTTCTTTTACAAGATCTTTAAAATTTTTTATTAAACCATCCCAATCATTTTCGTCTAGTTCTATGTCTTCTAAAACGCCTTTTGTCATTTTATAATTATCAATTAACTCTTCAAAAAAGTGCGATTCTACGCCCAAGACAACATTTCCATACATTTGCATAAGTCTTCTATAACTATCCTTAGCAAATCTTCCATTTGAAGTTTTATTTTTTAACGCAATAACTGTTTTATCATTTAATCCAATGTTCAATATAGTATCCATCATGCCTGGCATAGAAACTCGAGCACCTGATCTAACAGACAGTAATAGTGGACTTGAGAGGTCTCCAAATTTTTTTTTATTTATATTCTCAATAACTTTAATTTCTTTATTAGCTAAACTTGTAATTTTTTTCATAATTTTTTTATTATTTTTGTAAAAATAATCACAAACTTTTGTTGATATTGTAAAACCAGGTGGTACAGGCAATCCTAATTTTGCCATCTGAGCTAGATTTGCTCCTTTTCCACCAAGAATTTCCTTATTATTAAAAGTTCTGTTTGGACTTTTATTATTAAATCTAAAAATTAATTTTTCCAATTAAACACCTTCTACTTTTGAAAAGTCTATAAAGTTATTATAAGTTTTACAAAACATTTTAAGTAATTCTAAACGATTTTTTTTTATATCTGAATTTTCATCATTTACAATGACATTATTAAAAAAATTATCAGTCACCGGTTTAGCATTAGCCAGTATTTTCAAAGTTTTATCATAATTTTCTCTGCTTTTGGTACTTGAAAAATACTCACGTATTTCATTTATTTTATTAAATAAGTTTTTTTCCTCATCTTTCTTGAAAAGGAAGGCCTCTGGGTGACCTGATATAAAATTTTTATTATTTTTTAATTCTTGATCAATTATATTAGAAACTCTTTTATATATACCAATAATATTTTTACATACATCTTTTGAAATATTTTTATTAATAATTAAGCATTTGTTATATATAGTTAAAAAATTACCTCCTGTATGAGAAGCATCAACCGCCTCCACTATATCATTTCTGATATTTTTCTCTTTAAGTAGATTTTTAAGTCTTTCTTTTAAAAAAACAAAAATATCTTTATCGAGGTCTTTATTCAATAATTTAACATTTTGGTCTTCATAAGTAACAACTGAATAGTTGACTAAGTCTTTAAGATTAATAGTCAATTTATTTTCCATAATTATTCTTAACAATCCGATTGCATTTCTTCTTAATGCAAATGGATCTTTTGAACTGGTTGGTTTTTCATTAATTCCAAAAAATCCTACCATTAAATCTATTTTATCAATTATTGCCACCGCGGAACTAATAGGTTTTTTTGGAACTTGGCTGCTTATTCCTATTGGAAGATAATGTTCACTAATAGCTTCACTTACATCTAATTCAAACCCTTGTTCCATAGCAAAATACTTTCCCATAACACCTTGAAGCTCTGGGTATTCACCAACTAAATCTGAAACTAAATCACCTTTACAAATTGATGCTGCTATTTCTACTTTTTCTTTACTTAAATTTAGTTGATCAGAAATTAAAGAAGCAAGCTTTCTTAGCCTTTGTGTTCTGTCGTAAAATGAACCTAGTTGATTAAAAAAAATTAAATTTTTTAATTTGCTAACTTGCTTAACTAAATTTTGTCTTTTGTTTTTTTCCCAAAAAAATCTAGCATCTGATAATCTTGCCTCTATTACTCTTTGATTGCCAATTTTTATATAAGATTTTTTATCAGGCAAATTAGCAACCAATAAAAATAAATTAGTTAATTTTCCATCATTATCAAAAAGTGGAAAATACTTCTGATGTTGCTGCATAGTAACAATCAATATCTCTTGTGGAACTTTTAGGTAAATTTCGTCAAATTTACACAAAATAACGTTTGGTTTTTCAACTAAGTTTACAACTTCTTGAATTAGCTTTTTATTAAAATTATTTTCTAATTTTCTTATATTACAAATATTATTTATTTTTTTTATTACTATTTCCTCTCTTTTTTGATGATCCAAAACTATATCTTTAGATTTAAGGACACTTAAATAAGATTTAAAACTATTTATTTTTTTTATTTTTTCTTCTTTTTCTCCATCAACGGTTATTAGATTGCTGCTTTGAAGATGAAAAAAATTAAAATCAACTATTTTGTTATTAAATAACGCAATAATAGACTTTAATGGTCTGGCCCAATTTAGATCGTAATTTGACCATTTCATTGATTTTTTCCATGTGTAGTTTTTAATAACCTCAGGAATTATTAATTGTAATTCTTTTAAAACATCTGTTGTTTTTGGTTTTGTTTCCGCAAAGTAGAATTCCCCTTTTTCTATTTTTTTTTTATAAACGTCAGATTTATTTAAACTATTTGATTTGACGAAACCATCTAAAGCCTCTTGAGGTGCGTCAATTTTTGGTCCTTTTATAATTTTTTTTTTTTGCTCTATTTTCTCAGGAATTCCTTCTATAAAAAAAACAAGTCTTTTGGGTGTAGAAAAATATTTACTTGATTTAAAATTAATTTCTTTTTTTTTAAGCTTTTCATTTAATGAAACTAGAATTTTTTGTCTAGCATCTATCTGGAGTAAAGATGGAATTTTTTCGCTATATAATTCTATAAAAAGTTCAGCCATTTTTTACTTTTGACTTTCTAACCAGCCTTGTCCTGTACCTTTAGCTAAATCTCTTATTCTAGAAATATATTCAGTTCTTTGTGCCACGCCTATAACACCACGGGCATCTAGCAAGTTAAAAACATGACTAGCCTTTAAACATTGATCGTACGCAGGCAGTGAAAGTTTTTTTTCTAATAATGATTTACATTCGGACTCTGCAATTTCAAAATTTTTTAATAAATACTCTGTATTAGCAAATTCGAAATTATAGGCTGAATACTCTTTTTCTGCTTGATGAAAAATATCTTTATACTTAACTCCGTCATTATTCCAAATTAATTCAAAAACATTATTTTTTTGTTGAGTAAACATGCATATTCTTTCAAGTCCATAAGTTAGCTCGACTGATACTGGTCTACATTCTATTCCTGCCATTTGTTGAAAATAAGTAAACTGAGTTATTTCCATACCATCGCACCAAACTTCCCAACCTCTACCAGCGGCACCGAGCGTAGGACTTTCCCAGTCATCTTCGACAAATCTTATGTCATGCTCTTTATGATTGATTCCTATTATAGATAAACTTTTTAAAAAAACTTTTTTTATATCATCGGGTGATGGCTTGATTATAACTTGGAACTGATAGTAATGTTGTAAACGATTTGGATTTTTTCCATACCTTCCATCTGTAGGACGTCTCGATGGCTGAACGTATGCAGCTTTCCAAGGTTTAGGACCTAGCGAACGTAAAGTTGTAGCTGGATGAAAAGTGCCAGCCCCAACTTCAATATCGTAAGGCTGCAGTATTACACAACCATAATTACCCCAAAATTTTTGTAGATTTAATATTGTATCTTGAAAATTTACTGGAGATGGTTTTTTCTTTTGTTTGAGCATTTAAAAACCATATCTTTGCCAAATAGATTTTTCCTCCAAAATATTTAACAAATTATCAATTTGATTTTCACTCGTGCCTGATAATTTTTTATTTAACCAACTCTTAGGTTTTTCAAATTTTTTAATTATTACTTCTTCCCCAAATTTTTCTTTTATAATTTCCTCTGCATTACCAACACCATCAATCAAACCAAGTTTTTTTGCCGTAGATCCTGACCAAAACTCTCCTGTAAACAATTCTATACCATTATCATTTTTAAGTTTTTTAGCTCTACTATCTTCAACAACTTTTATAAAATCCGAATGTAATTCTAATTGTATTTTTTTTAATCTTTCAATATCTTCCTGTTTTTCTTCAACAAAAGGATCTAATGTACTTTTATTTTTTCCAGCTGTGTAAATTCTTCTTTGAATTCCAGCTTTCTTAATTAACTCTTGCAAACCAAACGATGAGTAAATAACTCCTATCGATCCAATTATTGAGCTTGAGTTAGCGTAGATTTCATCACCCGCACACGCAATTAAATATCCTCCTGAGGCAGCAACATCTTCGGCAAAAACTAAAACCTTTTTATTATTTTTTTTAGCTTGTTTTCTAATGTAACTATAAATCAAATGTGATTGAACGGGAGATCCCCCTGGTGAATTTATTGAAATAGCTATTGCTAATGATTTTTTAATGGAAAAAGCTCTTTCAATAATTTCTTTTTGTCCAACAAAGTCTAATCCTTGTTTAAATTTTCCTACAGATCCAATAACTCCAGATAACCTTATGTGAGGTACTATCTTTTTCTTTTTAAAAATTTTTAAAATTGAAAACATTTGATGATTTGTATTCTAATTACCATAGTTTTTAGAACCTTTAAAAGTCTAATTAAAGTTATAAAGCTACCTTAGGTTGTAAATTATGAGGTGCGTCACTAGTGATATAAAAGAGTTTTTTTTAAAACAAAATAAAAGCTATAATTATTTTCATGGGAACAGTAATACCGCTAAAAAAAGAAATAAATAATTCTTATTTAGAGCTAAAAAATCTTGTTGAAGATAAGCTCAATAATGTAAGCCAAGTAATAAAATATAAGCTAGAAAGCAAAATCAGCTTAATACATAAAATGACAAACCACCATTTAAATTCAGGTGGAAAAAGAATCAGACCTTTATTAACTTTAGCTGCTGCAAAATTATGCGGATACAAAGAAGGAAATAGAGATATAAATTTGGCTGCATGTGTTGAATTGATTCATAGCGCAACTTTGCTGCACGATGATGTAATTGACAACAGTGATCTCAGAAGAGGTATTAAAACAACAAATAATATTTGGGGAAATCAATCGTCGATTTTAGTTGGCGATTATTTATTTAGCAGATGTTTTGAGATGATGGTTGAAGATGGGTCTTCAGAAATATTAAAATTACTATCATCTACTTCCTCTATAATAGCCCAAGGTGAAGTTTTGCAATTAGAACATAAGGGAGAGATAGATGTGCTAGAAGAAACCTATTTTAATATTATAAATATGAAAACTGCCACTCTATTTGCCGCAGCCACAAGAGTTGGGGCATGTATAACTGATAAAAGTAAAAAAGAAAAAGATGCATTAGAATCGTATGGAAAAAATATTGGTATGGCATTTCAGATTGCCGATGATGCATTAGATTACTATTCTAAAGATATTTTTTTTGGCAAAAAAATTGGTAAAGATTTTTATGAAGGGAAAACTACATTGCCTTTAATTATAATTTTTCAGAGAGCTAACTTTGAAGAAAAAAATTTTCTTATAGAAATGTTCAAAAAAGAAAAGAGAAATGAAGATGACTTTAGTGAAACTTTGGCACTAATAAATAAATATAAAGCCGTACAAGCAAGTTTAAAAAGAGCAGAATATTTTGTTAATGTTTCCTATGATGCTCTTGGAATATTTGAGGATAGTTTAGAAAAAAAAATTTTGCAAAATTTAACTGGATTTAGTTTAAATAGATCTTTTTAAGGATATAAAATTTCTTTTTTCCAATCGTTCAAAATTTTAATATATTTTAATCTTTCATGAATTCTAAATTGATCGCCCAACCAAAATTCAATAGAAGATGGGTTCAAACACCATCCCGACCAATGATTTGGTCTAGGTAAATTTTTTTCATCTTTATATTTTATTTTAAATTCCTCAATTTTTTTTAAGAATTCCTTTCTTTCATTCATAGTTTTTGATTGATCAGATGCCCACGCGCCTATCCTACTTTCATATGGTCTACTATTAAAATAAATATCTGCATCTTCATTTAATACTTGCGTTATACTTCCTGAAATTCTTACTTGTCTTTGAAGGCTTTTCCAGTGAAAACACATGGCAGCTTTAGGATTGCTTTTGAGATCGTGACTTTTAGGACTATTTAAGTTTGTATAAAAAACGAATCCTTTTTTATTTAAACCTTTTAAAAGAACCATTCTGACGCTAGGTTCACTATTTTTATTTGATGTGGCTAAAGATAGGGCGTTTGGATCATTTATCTCCTTTTTTTCAGCCTCAGACATCCATATTTTAAACAATTCTAAAGGATCTTTTAAATCCATAAAACAAGAGTTTAATTCTAATGAGTTTTTTTGATTCATAAAATAGTCAAAATATTCTATATAATACAATCTAATGTCATTTAACACTTTTGGAAAGATATTTCGTTTTACTACATGGGGAGAATCTCATGGTCCTGCTATTGGTTGTGTTGTCGATGGTTGTCCTCCAAATATTCCTATATCTGAGAAAGATATACAAATAGATATGAATCGTAGAAGGCCTGGAAAATCAAAGTTTACATCTCAAAGGAAAGAATTAGATAAAGTCGAAATATTATCAGGTATTTTTCAAGGAAGAACTACTGGTACACCGATATCTATGATTATTTATAATCAAGATTCAAGATCAAGAGATTACGAAACTATAAAAGATAAATTTAGACCAGGGCATGCCGATTATACTTATTTTTTAAAATACGGCATAAGAGATTACCGCGGTGGTGGAAGACAATCTGCTAGGGAAACAGCATGCAGGGTAGCAGCTGGAGCTATAGCAAAAATTGTTTTAAATAAATTAATTGGAAAAAAATTTAATGTAACTGGTGCTGTAATCCAGTTGGGAATTCTTGGATGTAATAAAAAAAATTGGAATGAAAAAGAAATAAGAAAAAATCCATTTTTTTGTCCTGATAAAAAATCTATCAAATTATGGAAAAAATACTTGCTTGCAGTAAGAAAAGCTGGTTCTTCTTGTGGGGCTATAATTGAACTAAGAGCCTCTGGTGTTCCAGCGGGCTTAGGAGCACCAATTTATTCCAAACTAGACTCTGATATTGCAAACGCTCTTATGAGTATTAATGCAGTAAAAGGTGTAAATATTGGAGCCGGCATGAGTTCTGCTTTTTTAAGTGGTGAAGATAATTCTGACGAAATTAGAAGTATTTCACATAAAACAAAATTTAAATCTAATAATGCTGGAGGTATACTAGGTGGTATATCTTCTGGCCAAGATATTATTGCCTCTTTTGCTGTGAAGCCCACTTCATCAATTTTAAATAGTAGAGAAACTATTGATAAAAAAGGAAAGAATACAAAAATTTCTGTTAAAGGTAGACATGATCCTTGTGTTGGAATTAGAGCAGTCCCGATTGGTGAGGCGATGTTGTCTTGTGTATTGTTAGATCATTATCTGTTGAATAGAGCTCAGTGTAATTAGGACAGTTTTTTAACAGTATTTTTTACAACAATAACATTTGATTTTAAAACACTTTCTACTTTTTCAACAATACTTTCAAAATCCAACCCCGCTCTTTTATACATTTTTTCTGGAGTATCGTGATCTAAAAATTTATCTGGTAAAATCATAGATCTTATTTTTAAACCTTTATCAAAACACCCTTTTTCAGAAAGCATTTGCATAACATGTGAGCCAAATCCCCCTACTGAACCTTCCTCAATAGTAATTAAAGCTTCGTGGTTCATACTTAGATCCATAATTAATTTTTCATCAAGCGGTTTAGCAAATCTTGCATCAGCAATAGTTGTTGATATTCATTTTAAATCTAAAATTTTTTTAGCTTTTAAACATTCTTGTAACCTTGCTCCAAAATTTATTAATGCAACTTTTTTTCCTTCTTTAATAACTCTTCCTTTTCCTATGTCTAGCACTTCTTTAATATTTGGTAATTCAATTCCTATACCATTGCCCCGTGGGTATCTAAATGCAGAAGGTCGGTCATTTATAATGACTGAAGTATTTATCATTCTTACTAACTCGGCTTCATCACTTGCGGCCATAACAACAAAATTTGGTAAAGTTGCAAGATAAGTAATATCAAAAGATCCAGCGTGTGTTGGCCCATCCGCCCCTACTAAACCCGCTCTATCAATTGCAAATCTTACTGGAAGTTTTTGTATTGCAACATCATGGACTACTTGATCGTAAGCTCTTTGAAGAAAAGTAGAATAAATGGCAACAAAAGGTTTATAGCCCTCTGTTGATAATCCCGCAGCAAAGGTAACTGCGTGTTGTTCAGCTATACCAACATCAAACATTCTATCAGGAAATTTTTTTCCAAAAATATCCATGCCAGTACCATCTGGCATAGCCCCTGTTATTCCTACAATTTTAGTATCATTTTCAGCATGTTTAACTAAAGTGTTAGCAAATACCTTAGTGTAAGATGGGATATTAGTTGCCGATTTAGATTGTTCTCCAGTCACAACATTAAATTTGCTCACGCCATGATATTTATCTCTAGAATCCTCCGCAGGCTTATATCCTTTACCTTTTTTTGTAACGGTGTGAATTAAAATTGGGCCTTCGTATTTTGAATTTTTAACATTTTTCAAAACTGGAATTAAACTATCTAAATTATGACCATCTATTGGGCCAACATAATAAAAACCTAACTCATTAAAAAGTGTTCCTCCAGAAACTAAATCTCTTATAAACTCTTCAGCTTTGCCTGCTTTATCTTTGAATCTTTTTGAAAAAGCAGAAATAATCATTTTTATAGTTTCTCTAAAATTAAAATAAGTTTTTCCAGATAATAATCTTGCTAGATAAGAACTCATTGCACCTACTGGAGGAGCAATAGACATATCGTTATCGTTGAGTATTACAATTAACTTAGATTTCATTGCGCCAGCATTATTCATTGCCTCATAAGCCATACCAGCACTCATAGCTCCGTCTCCAATCACTGCAATTACATGGTTAGAATTATTTGACAAACTTTTTGCTACAGCCATTCCAAGCGTTGAAGAAATAGAAGTTGAGCTGTGAGCTGCTCCAAAAGGATCATATTCGCTTTCAGATCTTTTTGTAAATCCTGAAAGACCCCCTCCTTTTCTCAGAGTTCTTATGCTGTCTCGTCTGCCTGTAATGATTTTGTGGGGATACGTTTGGTGACCAACATCCCAAACTAACTTATCTTTTGGTGTGTTAAAAACATAGTGCAATGCTATTGTAAGTTCAATAACACCCAACCCAGCACCTAAATGACCACCAGTTGTTGAAACTACATTAATTAATTCTTCTCTAAGTTCTTTTGAAAGTTTTTTTAATTCATCTATATTTAATTCTTTTAAATCAGATGGGTATTTAATGTTATCTAATAAATTTTTTTCCTTCATTTAAAATTCTCTTTTTAATATAAATTCTACAGATTCTTGCAAGTCCTCTGATTTAGTACCATACTTTTTAATCTGTTGTTGTATATTTTTTTTAAGATTTTTTGCATAATTTAAAGTTTCTTTATAGCCAAGTAAATTTATTATAGTTGCTTTACTTTTCTTTTTATCTCTCCCAGTTGGCTTACCAACAATTGAACTGTCGCCTCTATAATCAATCAAGTCATCAACTACTTGAAAAAGAAAACCAATATTTAAACCAATATCTTTTAATCTTCTTCTGTTTAAAGAATTTTTTTCTTTAATTATTGCTACACTTTCACAGCAAAACCCAAAAAGTTCCCCAGTTTTTTTTTTTTGCATATCAATTATATTTTTTTTTGAGATATTTTTTTTTTCAAATGTTAAATCTAAATATTGACCACCTGCTAAACCTGAATGTCCGGAGCTATAAGATAGGGTTTTAATTAGTTCATTTTTAATTTTTTGTTTTAATTTTAAATCTTTGTTAGATAAAATTTCGAACGCCAAGGTCAACAAAGCATTGCCTGCTAGCATAGCCGTAAATTCATTAAATTTTTTATGCACCGAGGGTTTTCCTCTCCTTAAGTCATCATTATCCATGGCAGGTAAATCGTCATGTATTAATGAATAGGAGTGAATACATTCAATAGCTGATCCTATTATAATTAAATCTTTATAATTAATGTTAAATATTTTTCCTGTATTGACAACTATTGTTGACCTAAACTTTTTGCCTCCTGAAAAAAGACCATACTTCATAGGTTTCATTAAATAAGATTTACTATCTTGTTTTGAAAAAAAACTTTTTAAATAAATATTCGTATTATCTGCAATTTTATTTAGTTTATTAGGAAAATTCTGCATTAAATTATTTAGTTGTTTTAGATAAGACTTTTATATGTTCCGCAGAATTAGATTTGTTAATTTCACTTATTTTTTCTCTAAATTTATCTTGTATATGATGGTTCAATTGGATCATTCTATTGTACTGTTCTATAGAATTTTCTAAGTTATTTTCGCTGTTTTCTAGTCTGGTTATAATTTCTTTAATTTCATTTTGAGCTTCTTTTATAGGCTTTACCCGTATATCAGCTGGAATGTTTTTCGATTTCATAATATATCCGTATACTAATTTATTTATGAAAAATATCTATTTAAATATATATAAACCAAATCTAATTAACTTAAATAAAGCAAAAAAAAACATAGAAAATAATCATGTAATTGGCTTGCCTACAGAAACAGTTTATGGTTTGGCAGCAAATGCTTATTCTGATAAATCAGTAAAAAAAATTTTTAAATTAAAAAAAAGACCAAAATTTAATCCATTAATTATTCACTATAAAAATCTAAAAAATTCAAAAGATGATATAATTTTTAATAACGATTTAAAAAAGCTTTATAAAGCTTTTTGTCCTGGTCCAATTACTTTTATAGTTAATAAAAAGAAAAAATCTAAAATTTCTAAATTTGCTAGTTCCCAAAAAAAAACTATTGCAGTTAGATTTCCAAAACATAAGGATGCAAGAAAGTTACTTAAAATTTTAAACACACCTCTTGCTGCGCCAAGCGCAAATATTTCATCTAAATTAAGCCCAACTAGTGCCTATGATGTTTTTGATGAATTTAAAAATAAAGTAAAATTTATACTTGATGGTGGAAGATGCAAAATCGGTTTAGAATCCACAATATTAGATTTAACAGGCCGACCAACTATCTTAAGACAAGGTATAATTTTAAATAAGGAAATAAGAAAAATCTTAAAAAAAAAAATTATTATTAAAAAAAAAATTAATAAAATTAAAAGCCCAGGGCAGTTACGATTTCATTACTATCCTGGAATACCTGTAATAATGAACAAGCATAATGCTCAAAAAAATGGTGCTTTTATCACATTTGGAAATAAATTTAGATCTAAAAAAAATAATTTTAATATTAGTCAAAAAGGCAACTTGAAAGAGGCTGCAAATAACTTGTATAAAACTATGAGAGTAATAAAAAATAAAAAATTTAAATCAATAGCTATTTGTAGAATACCAAATGTAGGTGTTGGGCAAGCTATTAACGATAGGTTAAAAAAAGCTTCCAGCAAATGAATAATTTAGCAATCGAAATAATAAATCTAAAAAAAGAATATAAAAATATTTTAGCAGTCAAAAACGTAAATTTTAAAATTAAAAAAGGAGAAATTATTGGTCTTTTGGGGCCTAATGGTTGTGGTAAGTCTACCACAATTGGCATGATGTTAGGCTTAATAAAACCTACCTCTGGTAATGTAATGATTAATGGGCTTGATATTGAAAATAATAGAACCCAACTTTTAGAAAAAATAAATTTTATTTCTCCATATATTGAGCTACCAAAAAAACTATCTATTAAAGAAAACCTTACAGTTTTTGGAAAAATGTATGGTGTAAAAAATTTAGAAAATAAAATTCATGAATTGATGGAAAAATTTCATTTAAATGATTTTAAAAAAAGAAAAACAGGAGAGCTATCCTCGGGACAGAAAAATAGAGTTTCTTTAGCTAAAGCGTTAATTAATGACCCAGAGATACTTTTTCTAGATGAACCGACAGCAAGCCTTGATCCTGATGTGGGGGATTATGTTCGTAGTGTTATTGAAGATTATGCTGAAAAAAAAGATGCAACTATTTTGTTGGCTTCACACAATATGATTGAGGTTGAAAGATTATGCGATGAAGTAATGATGATGAAAAAAGGAGAGATTATCGACAAAGGAAATATCAATAACTTAATAAACAAACATGGAAGAAAAAATTTAGAAGAAGTTTTTTTAAAAATTGCAAGAGGATAATATGAAATTTTATAGAATTTATGCATTATATCTTAGACACTTTTATTTAATTAAAAGTTCTTTCCCAAGAATTTTAGACTTAATTTACTGGCCTACTATTCAAATCATACTTTGGGGATTTATTTCAAAATTTTTTACAATGCACAGTGAATTCTACAATCATACAGCAGGCATAATATTAACTGCTGCAATACTTTATGATTTTCTATTCCGATCAAGCATAAGTTTTAACATGTTATTTCTCGAAGAGATTTGGAGCAGAAATTTTACTAACTTATTTATAGCTCCATTTAAAATCAGTGAAATTATAGCGGCACTCACAGCAACAGCTTTAATTAGAACTTTAATTGGAATAGTGCCAGCAATAATACTTGCTTCTCCTTTTTTTGGAGTTTCTGTATTAAGTTTAGGACCTTCGTTAATATTGCTATTATTAAGTTTATATGCTTTTGGAATAACATTGGGTCTTTTAGTGGTCTCAGGGCTCCTTAGATATGGACCGGCTTTTGAAAATGTTGCATGGTCTTCTCTTTTTCTTTTAGCTCCACTTGGGTGTATTTACTATCCTTTGTCTATCTTGCCAGATTGGTTACAAGTAATAGCTAAATTGTTACCATTAGTTTATATATTTGAAGAGGTAAGATCTATTTTATTAAATAATGTAGTAAATTATTCAAATATTATATCAGCGTTAATATTAAATTTTGTTTATTTTTTATTATCAATTTTTGTGTTTTACTCAGCTTTTCATGAAGCAAGAAAAAAAGGTACACTAATTAACGTTGGGGAATAAAAATTTATTTTAAGAGCTATGAAACATCTGCATCTAGATAAAATTAAAAGTTACGAATCTCCAATTAAAGTCGTGAAAATTTTTTCGGAAAATGAAATTAAAATGATACAAGAACTCTATTCAACTCTTCCTGAAAGAGTTTTTAATAAAAAACAAAATATTAGAAAAAAAGTGTGGATACAAAATTATAATAAAGATTTAGATAAATTGTACTTTGATAAACTTAAGAATTTATTGGGTGATTTTAAAATGGACACGCTAAAATCTGATAAAGATGAAGATCTTTACGGAATTTTCCATGAAAGCTATGCCCCTTTAAAACTACATGTTGATACTAGTTTTTCTGAAGAGTCTATAATTTTTAAACAAATTGTTACTCCTCTTTCTTCATTTGGGGAAACAATTATTTTCAAAAATAGATGGTATGGAAAATCAACAACTTTTACGATTGATGAAAATGAATTAAAAGCAAAATCTCAACCTGGGATAAATGATAAGTCATGTCAACATCTCGGAGATGAAAATTTTGATGTCGATTTATATAATAAATATTTAAAACATGAAAATATACAAAATTTAAAAGGGTTAAAAATAGATATAGTTTATAAATGGAAATTGGGAGAAACTTTAATTATGGACAGCAGCCATATTCATTGCTCATCATGCAATATTAAAGAAAAGAAGTTGGGACTAACTACTTTTACTAAAAAATAATATGGCAATATATGATTGTTTTCAATTTTTTAATGAAGATCATATTTTAGATTTAAGATTAAATATTTTAGATAAATATGTAGACTTTTTTGTAATTGTGGAGTCGACTACTGACCATCAAGGTAAATCAAAAAAGTTAAATTTTAATTTAGATAATTATAATAAATTCAAAAAAAAAATTATTTATATTGTTGTTGATGACACCCATGATGTTGTTAAAAAAAACCATTTAGGAGGTGAATCGCTAGTAGAACAACACCAAAGAAATTCAATAATGAGAGGTTTAAAAAAATGTCATGACGATGATCTAATTATTTTGTCTGATGTTGACGAAATACCAGATTTAACTAAACTTAATAAGTTTAATAAAAAAAACTTTGCTGTATTTTCTCAAAAAATGTTTAATTATAAATTAAACTTATTAAATGAATCTGAAGAGAATTGGCATGGATCGAGAATATGTTTAAAAAAAAAACTTAGAAACCCTCAATGGCTCAGAAATTTAAAATTTAAAAAATATCCTTTCTGGAGAATTGACAAAACTAGAAACATACAAATTATTGAAGGTGGTGGCTGGCATTTTGCCTATCAATCAAGCCCAGACGAAATAGCAAAAAAAATCAAATCATTTTCTCATGGCGAATTTAATACTGACGATTTTACAAACGAAAGTATAATAGCCGAAAAAATAAAAATGAAAAAAGATATATTTTCACGAGGATTTACGTATAGAAAAGTTGAAATAGACAAATCTTTTCCTGAATATATATTAAAAAATCTTGATAAATATAAAAACTGGATATTATAGATGCCAAATAAAACGAAAAAAATTAAATATTGCCTGCTTTGTAAAAACAAAAAGCTTAAAAGCATATTTTCTCTAGGTAATTTATTTGTT